>ORMF011225393.1_pt1 | contig 14213 bp, 10 predicted proteins | sample 1779871 | NCBI WGS metagenome assembly ORMF01 (sample SAMEA104232316, study PRJEB22302) | groundwater metagenome | biome: forest; feature: aquifer; material: groundwater | place: USA | collected 2011-08-07 | depth 5.4 m | reverse complement strand
TCGGCCTCGGCGCCGGCGCCGAGCTGCAGAAGCCGCTCGCGCTCGCCGTCATCGGTGGCCTCGCCCTGTCAACGCCCGTCACGCTGCTGGTGGTGCCGGGTTTGTACGCAGCTATTAAAGGTCGGAGATGACGTCTCAAGAAGGCAGGTTCCTATGCGCAAGTTGCTAAGCGTCCTCGTGTGCGTGCTGACAGTGGCGGTGGTGCAGGCGGCGGACGTATATCACCAGGTGAAGGAGATCGCGATCGGCGGCGAAGGTGGCTGGGATTACCTCATCGTCGATCCGGCCGCACACCGGCTGTACACGTCGCACGCGACGAAGATCGTCGTCGCCGACACCGAGACCGGGAAAGTGGTTGGTGAGATTCCCGACCTCGCCGGCGTGCATGGGATCGCCCTTGCGCCGGAGCTCGGACGCGGGTTCACGAGCAACGGCCGCGCGAACACGTCGACGATCATCGATCTGAAAACGCTGAAGCCGCTCGGCACGGTCGCCACCGGCGCGAATCCAGACAGCATCCGGTATTCGCCGTCGCGGAAGGAAGTCTGGGCGTTCAACCACACCGGGAAGTCGGTGACCGTGTTCGACGCGCAGACGGGGAAGATCATCGCGACGATCAACGTCGGCGGCGATCTGGAGGAAGCGGTTGAGGACGCCGCCGCCAATCGGATGTACGTCAACATCGAGGACAAGGGTGCAATCGGCGTCATGGACACCCAGAAGCACACACTGGTGGCGACGTGGCCAATCGCGGGATGTGAAGGGCCGACGGGCCTGGCGCTCGATGCGGCGCATCATCTACTGCTCAGCGCGTGCGACGGCAAAATGGCCGTGACGGACAGCACGTCAGGCAAAGCGGTCACGAGCTTTCCGATTCCCGATGGCGTGGATGGAAACGGCTTCGACCCAGCCACGGGCTACGCCTTCGCGTCGAGCAGCACGGGCGTGCTCGTCATCGCGCACGAGGATGCGCCCAACAAGTTCACAGTGATTCAGACCGTGAAGACCCAGCCGTCCGGCCGAACAATGTGGCTCGACACGACGACACACAACGTCTACGTGCCCGTGGCGAAGACCACACCCGGCCCGAACGGCCGCGCGCAGATCACGCCGAACACGATGAAGGTGCTGGTGTTTGGAATGGGCGCGCCAAGCAAGGCGACGAGGTGACATTGCTGGGGCAACACCGGAGAACACTCCTCGCCGACGACTTCCGCCAGCGTCGCTCAGACTTCACGATGGTACCGGTACCAACACGCGGGGGAATCATGATCGCCTTCGTCCGGCCGCCGAGGGATGACGCGAGCGTCGGTGGGTGAGTGGTACCCCACATTCCGCTGGAACTCGACATGCTGTCACCAGGCTTCGCCTCGGGCTGCGATCGGCGAGACCTTACGGCGGGCGTAGATTAGGCGATGAACGTTCGTCGGGAGAGCCTCGTGAGGCGGCTCCGGGAATGGGCTCGAAGCGTCAAACGCGACGTGATGACCCTGTATCTCGCAGCCGGTGACCCTCGCGTCCCTTGGCACGCAAAGGTTGTGGCGATGGCCGTTGCGGCCTACGCGCTCAGTCCAATCGACCTCATCCCCGACTTCGTGCCCGTATTGGGATACCTCGACGACGTGGTGATCGTACCTCTGGGAATCGTGCTCGCCGTCAAGCTGGTGCCGCCGGCTTTGATGGCGGAGTTCAGAGAGGCCGCGAGTCGAACGGGTGGCCGACGACCCGTGAGCCGCTGGGGCGCCGTCGTCATCGTCGCACTCTGGGTGATTGGAATCACCCTGGCTGCCCGCTGCCTTCTGTTTGCTTGATAAGGAGACTGAATCAGGATGTGATCTTGAGACGCATAGGCTCAGGTGATTCTCTTTGGTGAGGAGCGGGCACCGTGGGCGGCACGACCGTCTCGTTGCTGAATACGCCCAACCACAAAGTGTTCGGCTATCTGACGTAGAGCGGCCTACCCTGACTACGGCTTCTGTAGATTTGGATAGTAGCGTTCGCATCGGTTCCGACCCCAAGGTCCAGCATGAAGACCGGCCGTGCTCCTTGCGAGCGACGGCGGAAAAGGAGCGCATCGTGGGACCTGTCCTGACGTGGATGATGAGCGGTTTCTTTGTGGGTTGGTTGGTGCGGGTCGCGATGGGCAGCCGGCGCGACTTCGGCATCCTCGGTGATCTCACTCTGGGATCGCTCGGCGGCTTAATCGGAGGTTGGCTGTTCAAGTACCTGGGCGTCACGGCACCGGATGGGAACATCGCGCATGTGTTTGTCGCGGTGAGCGGCGCCGCGATGCTAGTCGGAGGCCTTCGGCTGCTCCGACGCGTGGTCTTCGCGACTGGGGTCGCGACGCTGCCAACGGCTATGGCCCTGGAGGCCGACTTGGAAAACCAGGTGCGCGTGCTGAACGACTTCGAGCGTCGCGTGCTCGGTCGACTCCTGGGAAGAAAGCCGAGCACGGAAGATCCCAACCGCATGTTCGACGCGCAGCTCACGTTCGGGGAGCGAATCGCCGACCATGTCGCGACGTTCGGTGGCAGCTGGACCTTCATCGGGATGTTCGTGACCGGGCTGGTCTTCTGGATGATCATCAACGAAGAATCGGCGCGGCCGTTCGATCCATATCCGTTCATCTTGCTCAACCTGGTGCTCTCGTTCATCGCGGCGCTCCAGGCGCCCGTCATCATGATGAGCCAGAATCGTCTGGCCGCGAAGGACCGTCTGGACGCGCGGAACGACTACGAAGTCAACCTCCGTGCCGAGATGGAGATCATGGGGCTGCACTCGAAGCTCGACGCTGTGCGAGAGCGCGAGTGGACGGAGTTCCTGCAGATGCAGCGAGAACAACTCGATGTGCTGCGACGGATCGAAGCCGGGCTCCTCGGAGCCGGGAATACGAATCGGTCCACCGATGCGCCGTAAGTGCGAGACATCGGCCGTTGCCGCCGACGCGCACGCGGATGCCAGCGGTGCTCCGTCGGTCGTCACTCATTCGCCGTTAGGGACCGTTAGGGAGGTTCTGGCTGCCCAGCGCGAATGATACTGCCGTGAGCGAAGGGGTGGTCGGCGCGGTCTCAGCGCGGACATAGTGATGGAGAGAATGGTGGATAGCGAGGGGCAAGGCGGTGTTCGTTGCCGCGTTGGTCGAGGCGATTCGCTGGATTGTGTCGCAGCCCATCCGACCGAGTGGTGGTAGTGTGCGTTAGGACTGCCGTGAGTTCAGCCACCAGCGTGTGGCCGAGGCGAGATCGTATGGAGAACGTGACGCGATCGAGGTGGGACCGGCTGACAATGTGCCTGCGTTGATCTATGAACTGGATGGATCTCTATCCGCAGATGGGCGAGGGTCGTCCTTCCGTCATGTACGTCCCGCTGCGCCGTACCGTACCCTCCCGGGACGTGCAACAGGACGCTCCCTCGCCGTCCGCACAGTGAGCAGTACCATGAGCACCGTTCTCTCGCGCCGTTGGACCTGCCTCGTCGTTCTCACGATTGCCTGCGCGCTGGCCCCTGAGCGTGTTGCGCATGCCCAGACGACAGAGACGATCACCATTCGTGGGCACGCGCAATCCCTCCGCCTCTACGGCACGCGCGGCGGTCCTCCCGTGATCGTCTCCAGCGGCGATGGCGGCTGGATCCACCTCGGCCCGCACGTCGCCGAAGTCCTCGCAGCCAAGGGTTTCTTCGTGGTGGGCTTCGACGTCAAGGCGTATCTCGAGAGCTTCACGTCGGGCAAGGTCACATTGCGGCCTGAAGACGAGCCGAGTGACTACAAGGCGCTCGCCGACTTCGCTGCGCGTGGGACAACGCAGAAACCCGTTCTGATTGGCGTGTCAGAAGGCGCCGGACTGTCCGTCCTGGCGGCGACCGATCCCCAAACGAAGCGGTCTATCGCAGGGGTGCTTGGATTGGGTCTTCCCGACCTCAATGAGCTGGGCTGGCGGTGGAGGGACGCCCTGATCTATGTAACGCACGGGGTCCCGAAGGAGCCGACCTTCAGAGCCGCCGCGATCGTGGATCGCGTCGCTCCAACCCCCCTCGCCGCGATCCATTCAACCCAGGACGAGTTCGTTCCCCTCTCGGAGGTACAGAGGGTGCTCGACGCCGCCAAAGAGCCGAAGAGACTGTGGATCGTGAAGGCCTCTGACCACCGGTTCAGTGACAACCTGGCGGAGTTCGATCGGCGCTTGGTCGAGGCCATTGCCTGGGTCACAGAGAACGTCGCGCACTGAGGTTCCCTTGTCTGAACGGCTGCGGCAGGCGATCCCGGTCGTCATTGGTCTCGTGCTGTTCCTTGTCGCCCTCGAGGTGCTTCGCGTCGAGCTGCGCGCAGTCAGTTGGCATGACCTTACGGCTGATGTGCTCCGCACGTCGCCGTCGCAGCTTGTCCTCGCCCTGGTGCTCACGGCTCTCAACTACGCGGCGCTCACCGGCTACGACCTGCTGGCGTTCGCCTATATCGGCAAGACCCTTCCGCGCGCGCACATCGCGCTAGCGTCGTTCCTGGCGTACGCGATTTCCAACAACGTCGGCTTCGCGATGCTCTCCGGCGCCTCGGTGCGGTATCGCTTCTATACGCGTTGGGGTGTCACGGCCGAGGAACTCTCGCGGATCGTCTTCTCGTACTCGGTGACGTTCTGGTTGGGCCTGTTCGGGTTGGGCGGACTTAGCTTCGTCGTCAGTCCCCTGACCGCGGCACGCGAGTTGCCCACGCACGAAGTCCTGCTGCTGGTCGCGTGGCTCCTGATGTTGGTACCGCCGGTCTATCTTCTCGCGACCGTGCTGCGCAAGCGACCGCTGCGCCTCCGGAACTTCGAGCTACCGTTGCCGTCGCCGACGATCGCGGTGGGTCAAGCGCTGATTTCGGCCATCGAGTGGACCCTGGCCGGAGCCGTCCTGTACGTGTTGTTGCCGCCCAGTGGGCTGTCATTTCTGCAGTTCCTCGGTGCCTTCCTGATCGCGATTCTGCTCGGGATGGCGAGCCATGTCCCCGGCGGCGTCGGCGTGTTCGAAGGACTGATGGTCCTGCTCCTCAAGCCGTACCTGACGTCAGGGCAATTGCTCCCAGCCCTTGTTGTGTACCGCGTGGTGTATTACTTCCTTCCGCTGGCTGTTGCGCTCATCGGACTCGTCACCGATGAAATGCGACAGCACCGCGCCCCCGCGGCTCGCATCAGCGCTGCACTCGGTCAACTGACGGAGCAGCTCGCGCCACGCGTGCTGGCTGTGTTCACGTTTCTCGCCGGGCTCGTGTTGCTCTTCTCGGGTGCCACCCCCGCCGCGGCCGGGCGCCTCGAACTGCTCGACCGCATACTGCCGTCCGGGCTGGTCGAGGCGTCACACTTCCTGAGCAGCGTGGCCGGCGCGGGGCTGCTTATTCTGTCGCAAGGTCTGGCTCGGCGGCTCGATGCCGCGTATTACTTGACGGCCGCCACGATTGTCACGGGGATGGCAGTCTCTCTGCTGAAAGGCCTCGATTACGAGGAGGCGGTGCTCCTGCTGCTGGTCTTCCTCGTGTTGCGGCGGGCGCGGCCGGCGTTCGATCGCCGGGCCGCTTTTTTCGACACGCGTTTCTCCGCGGCGTGGATTGCCACACTGGCCGGCGCGCTGGGAGCCTCACTGTGGCTGGGACTGTTCGCTTTCAAGCACGTGGACTACTCGCACGAGCTCTGGTGGCAATTCGAGGTCCAGGGTGAAGCCTCACGATTTCTCCGAGCCTCGGTCGGCGCGGCGATGGTGCTGCTGTTGTTCGGATTGGCCCGCTTGATCGGGTATGCCCCTCACGAGGCGCCCACCCCTGGTGACAACGACCTCGAAGATGCGGGTCGGGCGATCGCCGCTCAAACGGCGACGTCCCCTTATCTGGTGTATCTCCGAGACAAGGCGGTGTTGTTCAACGACGACCGCACCGCGTTTGTCATGTACGGCGTGCAGGGGCGCACCTGGGTCGCGCTCGGCGATCCGGTTGGACCAGAGGATCGGCTCAACGATCTCATTCGCCGCTTTCTCGAACGATGCGACGACTTTGGTGGCGTACCGGTCTTTTACGAAATCGGCCACATTCACTTGCATCGGTACGTCGACTTCGGCTTGACGTTCCTGAAGCTGGGCGAGGAAGCGAAGGTGGACTTGACGACGTTCACGCTGGAGGGCGGCCACGCCTCCAAGTACCGCCAAGTGATTCGCCGGTTGGAGAAAGACGGTGGCTCCTTTCGGATCATCGAGCCGGCGGGGGTTCGAGCGATCATGGACCAGCTCCGCGCGGTGTCCGATGACTGGCTTGCAGCCAAGGCCAGCGCGGAAAAGGGGTTCTCGCTCGGGTTTTTCGACGAGGCCTACGTCTCGCGGTTCCCCGTCGCCGTTATCGAGCACGGCGGCCGAATTCAGGCCTTCGCGAATATCTGGGCCGGTCCGCAGAATGTGGAACTCTCGATCGATCTGATGCGGTATCACCGTGACGCGCCCAAGAACGTCATGGAGGCTCTGTTCGTACACATGATGAAGTGGGGTAAAGAACAGGGGTATCGCCGCTTCGCGTTGGGCATGGCGCCCTTGTCCGGCTTCGAAGACTCGCCGCTGGCCTCGCTCTGGAATCGGCTCGGCGCGTTCCTGTACGCGCACGGCGACTCCATCTACAACTTCCAGGGACTGCGTGCGTACAAGGACAAGTTCAACCCGAACTGGGAGCCGCACTATCTCGCGTATCCGGGTGGCCTGCGCCTGCCGCGCATCATGGCAGACGTCTCGGCGCTGGTGGCGGGTGGCTATCGGCGGATTTTTCGCAAGTGAGGCAGACCGCAGACCCAGACGCGGTGATGGCGCGGGCGCTGCCCGGACAGGGGCCGCCTGGCGTCCCTGACTGGGAGGATGCTCGAACGGTCGTTGTCGTGACGGCCCGCGACACGATGGCCGCGACGGATTCGATAACCTCAGCCAGGATCGATTCGAGGAGAGAGGATCTATGAGTACGCTCAGTCGAATCATAGTGGCCACGATCGTCGTGTGCTGGATGACTCCCTCGAAACAGTCGGCCGCTCAACAGGCGGAGACCGTGAAGGTTCCGACGTTTGGGACCGTGACGATCTATCGGGGCTCGGTGGCACCCCGGCAGGTGGTGCTGTTCGTGTCGGGCGACGGCGGGTGGAACCTGGGCGTCGTTGCGATGGCCGAGCAACTGCGCGATGACGGCGCGTTGGTAGTGGGCATCGATATTCGTGCGTTCATGAAGACCCTTGAAGCGTCGAATCGCTGCGCCTATCCGTCGGGTGACTTCGAAGAGCTGTCCCGGGCGATTCAGCTCCGCTTCAAGCTGCCGGTGTACAAGCGTCCGATTCTCGTCGGGTACTCGTCAGGCGCCACTCTCGTCTACGCCGCCATTACCGCTGCGCCGCCCGAGACGTTTGCAGGCGCTATCAGCCTCGGATTCTGTCCCGACATCGAACTCCGCACGCCGCTGTGCCACATGCGAGGCCTGACGGCCATGAAGCGGCCAAAGGGCGTCGGGTATGATCTCTCGCCTTACTCTGGTTCGACGGTGCCATGGATGGTTCTGCAAGGTGAAGTCGATCAGGTGTGCGATGCGAGCACGACGCGGAAGTTCGCCGCCGCAACAGGGGCGACGCGCCTCTTCTCCTTGCCACAGGTTGGACACGGGTTCGGCGTGCCCTCCAGGTGGGCACCGCAGTTCCTCGAAGCCTACCGCGCGATCGCCGAATTGGGACTGACGCGTGACGTGCCAAGGGCCACCACACCAGCGGTAGCCGACTTGTCGCTCGTCGAGGTTCCTGCAAGCAGCCGTGCCGACCGCAAAGCACTTGTCATCTTGCTAACCGGCGACGGCGGCTGGGCGGAGATCGATAAGAGCATCTCGGCGGGCCTAGCCGCCGCCGGCGTCCCCGTCGTGGGCTGGAGCAGCCTTGATTACTACTGGACGCCTCGCACGCCAGACAGTGCGGCGGCTGATCTGGCGCGGATCATTGACCACTACACGACGATATGGCGGAAGGATCGCGTCGTCGTCGTCGGATACTCGTTCGGCGCAGACGTGGCCTCGTTTCTCGTGAATCGCTTGCCGGAGCGTCTGAGGAGTCGCGTGACAGAGGTGGCGCTGCTTGGCCCATCAAAGACTGCGGCGTTCGAGTTCTATCTGGCAAGTTGGCTCGGTGGGGGCGCCGACACGCGGTATCCAACTATTCCGGAGATCGAGCGACTTTCCGTTCCCGTTACGTGTGTGTTTGCCACTGACGAGCCTGACTCCGTGTGTGGAAAGATCAGAGGGGCACGTGCGCGATCGGTGGCGATTGGGCAGGGGCATCACTTCGGTGGTGAGTACGGCCGTCTCGTCGAGTCGATCCTCAGATGAATGACGGAGGCGAGGGAAATGTCACAATGGACTACGCGGCTTCTTGGAGTCCGTCGATCTGCCTCAGCCAACCGGCCATCTGATTTCAACTCCTGAAATCTGATTCACGACATTTCCCAATTGCGAGGATCCGTGGCCAGACTGGGGGGACAGTGACCATGCCCTATGTCCGCAAGGGCACATTGGGCTTGTGCATGGCCGCGCTTCTTTGTTCACCGCTCGCGGGGCAGGCGCAGCAGACGACGTCACCGAGCAGTCCACCCCCGGAAGGCATCTCGGCCAAGTCAAGACGCAAACTGGCGAAGGTCTCAAAGCCAGCGGATTTTGCGGGCGCGGGACTGCTGCAATTCGAGCACGGCTATGACGGGGACTTTCGTGCGCCTGACGCACGCAGAGATCAGGCTGTAACTGCCAGCGTGCTTTTCAATGTGACGGAGGACGTGCAGCTCGAGGTCGATTTCGACACCTTCCACTTCCTGACGAACAACTCCAGCCAAACCGCAACCGGCATTGGCGATGCTTACGCTAACGTACAACTCACAGTGTTGTCGGAAGCGCAACGCGGTGCATCGCTGGGCTTTGCCTATCTGGTCAAACTCCCGACCGCCAACCACAGCGAAGCGCTGGGCACGGGGCGCGTTGACCACAAATTACGTGTCCTGACCAGTAAGAAAGTAAGAGCGACGGACGTTGACTTCAATGCGTCGCTCTTGGTCAACGGCAACTCGGACACGCGCGGGCGGTCAACGGGTTGGCAGCTCGCACTAGGCTTTTCACATGAGCTGAAGCGCAGTGTCAGCGCTGCGCCCGGTGCTGATGACCTCATTGGCGGCGGCGCTCGGTATGCTGCCGCTGGCATACGGCGTCGGGTCGGGCACCGACATGCTGAAGCCACTCGCGACTGCCGTGATGGGTGCGTTGGGGATCTCCGTCCTGCTGTCGCTCGTCGCGACCCCGACGGTGATGCGCGTCCTCCGTCGCGGCGCCTCTTGATCGGCGCGCTCTATGCACCTGTTGGTTGTGTTCGACTTGCCTGTCGACGAAAGGAACTCCATGATCCTCGCTCGCTTTGCCGCCGCAACAACCGTCCTCGCCTTCAGTCTGTCACCAGCGTTCGCACAGTCGGTCCCGGTTGACCGCAGTGCCACTCCTGCCAGTGCGGCGGTGAACGCTCAATTCATAGCCCCTCCGGCATCACCTGTCGAATCGATGCCGTCATGGGGATCGCTCTTCAGCGATCTTCCGCACGACTTCCGTCAGCTGCCCTCGAAGACCAACGCACTGTGGCTGGGCGGCGCTGGCGCGCTGGCGTTGGCACTACAGAAGGACGATGCGAGCCTGACGCGTCGGGTTGTTGGATCGGCAGGCCTTGATACGACACTCGAGGCCGGCGCATTCGTCGGGGGTGGCTTCATCCAGGTCGGCGGTGCTCTTGGCACCTTCGCGATCGGACGACTAAGCGGGCGTCCTCAGGTGGCGGCGGTGGGCGCGGACCTCGTGCGCGCGCAGATCATCAACACGGTGCTTACCCAGGGAACCAAGATCGCCGTTGGACGTCGCCGCCCTGATGGGGCGCGCTTCTCGTTCCCATCCGGGCACGCCTCGTCCAGCTTTGCAACCGCCACCGTGCTGCAGCGTCGCCTCGGCTGGAAGGTCGGGGCTCCGGCGTATGCGATGGCCACGTACGTCGCCGCCTCTCGGCTGCAAGAGAACAAGCATTATCTGAGCGACGTGATCTTTGGAGCCGCCGTCGGCATCGTGTCTGGCAGGGCGGTCACCGTGGGACATGGTCGCAACAGGTTTGCGTTGATTCCGATGACGGCGCCCGGTGGTGTGGGGATCGGTTTCACAAGAGTGGCATCGCAATAGGCTGACGACCAGCAGGCTCGTCATCAGGGAGAACGTTACGAATGGCATGGTGGGGCTATGCGCTCGCGTCGGCCGTCGCGGCGGGCGCAACGGCGGTGCTGGCCAAGTTGGGTGTCGAGCGGGTGCCGTCGAACCTGGCGACGGCCGTGCGAACCGGGATCGTGCTCGCGTTCGCATGGGGCATCGTGTTGGCTCGGGGCGAACAGCGCGCGTTGCCGGCCATCAGCGCTCGGTCGTGGTGGTTCCTGGGACTGTCGGGCGTCGCCACGGGTCTGTCGTGGCTGGCATACTTCCGCGCTCTCCAGATTGCTCCGGCGTCGAGAGTGGCTCCGATCGACAGACTCAGCCTGGTGTTCACCGTCATCTTGGCCGCGCTCTTTCTCGGGGAATCGGTACCCTGGCAGTTAGGGGTTGGGGCGACATTGATGGTGGCGGGCGCGCTGCTTACACTGGCGGCCTAGTCGCACAGCATTTTCGTGCCCGCTGCGCAGAGCAGTCCCAATCCATCCGGTCGCGGGCGTCCCCAGCCCGTTCCTAGCACGTTCAAAGTACTGATGAACGGCATGCGATAGCTGCGGCGTCGCCGTGGGTGCGGCCCGCGTCACGTCCCCACCACTGACGACATTCGTCGGCGGCGATGATCGCCATCGCCGCCGCGAACGGCCCCAGGTAGTAGGTAACGCGAAACGCCACCAACGAGAGCAACAGGGCCTCCATCGGAACCACGTGGTCTAGTTGCGACAGGATGAGGGCCTCGAATGCGCCTATCCCACCGGGGAGATGGCTCGCAACACCGACCAGTTGTGCCACGACGAACGCCACGCTGACCTGAGAGAACGCCGGCTTCGGGTCCGGCAGGAGCGCCCACAGGACGCCGGCCGAGAGTGTCCAGTCGAGAATCGATAAGCCGTATTGCGCGGCGGCGATGCGCCACCCCGGCAGGTTGTACGTGCGCCCTCGGATCGTCAGCTGCCGCCAGACCATGGACGCCAACAGGTAAAGGGACGAAACGAGGAGAATCCCTGCGCCCAAGGCCTTCGTCCAGCTCAACCCCGAACTACCCGCGAAAAGGGGGACACTGGTCCGCCACAAACCCCACCCACCAATGACCATGAGGCCGAGCCAGAATGTGCTCGCGTAGAACGCGATGATTCCGGACATCTGCCGGGCGGTGATCTGCCACCGCGCATAGAACCGATACCGGACTGCTGCGCCCGATAGCATCGAGAATCCAACGGTATTCGAGACGGCGTATCCCAGAAACGACGTCAGCACAATCCGCCAGCGGGACAGGGCCACGCCTGTGCTGGCGAAGGCGAGGAGCTCGTACCCGGCGAGCACCGTGTAGCTCGCTGTCGTCAGCAGTGCCGCCAGCGCCAGGTCCGCAGGAAAAAGCCCGTGAGTCGCCAGCGCGAACCGTTGGCCGTTGCCACCAACGAGCTCGCCGTGGAGGATCCAGACCGCCGCGATGACAAGGACGGCGCCCCCGACCACGAAGCCGTGTCGCGGCACCTGCTTCGTCCACGCTCTCGTCACGCGTTCACCACAGGAATGTGAGCACTCCCCGCAGCGTCGGTCCGACGCTGTTGGTGAAGGACCCGAAGCGGGCGGTGCCCGGCACTGCGTAGATATCGCGCGGGTTGAAATGATTCGTCGCGTTGAACACCTGAATGCCCGCCTTGATGCGACGGTCTCTGACGTCAACCGTCTTGTAGACGCCGAGGTCCAACGAGAAGAACGGCGGATAGGAGAGGCTGTTCGGTGGGGCCGCATAGTCGAGACGGGTGGTGAGCGGCGTGTAGGGGAAACCCGAGTGCCACTCGACGGCCGGCGCGAGGATGAAGCCTTGGGGTAGTGTGAACGTGAACCATCCAAGCCACCGGTGGGGTGCATCGGCAGGGAGGCGCGCCGTCCCACCCGGACGAAGGACTTCCGTATCACCAGATGCAAACAGCGTCGAGAAGTCGTTGACCTGCCCGCGCGCCGACGATCGTGTGTAGCTGACGAACGCTTCGTTCCCGTCACCCCAGGTGTGGCGAAGGGCCACTTCGGCTTCCCGGTACTGGGCCTGACCCGTACTTCCGACGGTGAGCGATCCCGTGGTCGGACGCACATCGAGTGTGGCCAGGTGAGACGAGCGGCGCACCGTCGCTCCGATCAGCGCATCCCAGCCTGGCGCAAGCCGTCGTTCGATTCGCGCCGTGGCCACCCACGACCGCGGTAGCGAGAGGCCGGCCACTGACGGCGTGAACGCCGTTGAACCGAGCGCCTTGCCAGACGCGGGGTCGATGGTGAGGTCGCGACGCGTCGGGAATCCCGCGAAGGCCGGTACCGTCAGAGGAAGCGTCCCGACGAATGTGCCCACGGTGCCACTCACGCTCGTCGAGCCGTCCCCGAACTGATACCGTGCGCCGAGCCGTGCCGATGGCGTAAGGCCGCCCCCGAGAGAGTTCCGGTCGACACGGATGCCGCCATCGAGTTGCCAGGCATCGCTCACGCGCCAGTTGTCTCGCACGGCCACTCCCAGATGGCGAGCGGAAGCCGCGAGCACGCCGGCCTCTCCAAACTCAATCTGGCGGACCAGCCCTCCCATCGCATCCCGGATATTCACCGTCTGGTTGGCCACCGCTCCCTGAAGACGCTCGTCGTCGAACGTGGTCTCGACGGTCACGGTGTGGGTGCCCGCCGTCGTGGCGACACTGTGCTGCCAGGCCGCAGAGGCCGTCACCCTCGACGAGCGTCGGTCGAGCGCCGAAAACGAAGCGCCATTCCAGCCAAGCGGCGTGAGCTCGGGCGACAGGGTCGAGGCCGGACTCACGGTGGTGTCGTGCGCCAGCACGCCGACCCGCACGGTGAACAGTGTCGTCGGACTCAGGACATGCCGGTCAATCACACCTAGAAAGAGGTCTGTATCGGCGAGCGTCGGTGCCGCGCTCGTCGGCCGAAGGGGGCTGAGCCGGTGGAACGTTTTCTGGCCGGGAAAGAAGATGCCTTCAGCCGTGATCGAATGCCGCTCGGTCAGCTGGGCGTCGAGCCGTCCAAACAGGGTCGCGCTGACCTCCTTGGAGTCTGGGCTGCCGCGACGGACCGTGACGCCCGGCACGCGAATGCGCTCGTAGTCGTATTCGCCGGAGACGAAGTACCGCACCTTTCCACTACGCGCCTGCCCGCCGACGTACGATCGGGGAAAGAAGCCCTCGACGCGGCCGAACCCGCCGCTGCCCCAGCGAAGGCGTGGCACGAAGCCCTGCGCGCCGAAGTCGAACTGTTCGTTCCCAGTGCGGGTCTCGAGCGCGACGATCGGACCGAGCGCGCCCCCAAACGTCACGGCAGCTGGATCGCGCATCACATCGATGCGGCGCACACTCTCGAGGGGGAGGTCAATGGCTGACATGCCAGTGGCCGGATCGGTCACGTTGAAGCCATCGATGAGCAGCGGCGCTTCATGCGGACGCGCTCCATCGATCTGCAGGAGTCCATCCGGCCCCCGCACCACTGACGGGAGGAGAGGCAGGGCATCATTGACATGTTGGCGAGTAGTCGGCAGTCGCTGCAATGTGGCGGCGGTGAGCCCTGTGCCAATCGTCGCCTCCGTGGACGCGCCCTCAGGGGGACCGGCGGCGGTCACGGTCGTGCTCTCGGTCACGCCTGCGATCGGCAGCACCACGCGGGCCGCGTCGGTCGAGGCGACGGTCACGGTCTGGAAGCCAGCCAAGGACACCACGACACTGCCCCCCGTGCGTGGGGCCTCCAGCACAAACGTCCCGTCGCCCGACGACGTGGTGGACGCCACCACCGCGTCACCGTCTCGCAGTTCCACCGTCGCACCGGGAACAGCCAGTCCGGTCGAGTCCACCACGACGCCGCGAATCTGGGTCGCGGCTGCCGCCAGACCCACCGTGGCCCACATCATCAGCATCAGTCGAGCCAGCCAGCGCTGCGTCATGGGGTGCTTCTGGCCGTCAGGACGCCGGCCGCCGAGACG
>ORMF011342423.1_pt1 | contig 14216 bp, 10 predicted proteins | sample 1779871 | NCBI WGS metagenome assembly ORMF01 (sample SAMEA104232316, study PRJEB22302) | groundwater metagenome | biome: forest; feature: aquifer; material: groundwater | place: USA | collected 2011-08-07 | depth 5.4 m | reverse complement strand
TCGACGACTCGTCGGCACACCTGAATGCGTCGTGGAGCGACATTGATGCGACGTCGCTGACGGGCGCTCTTGCAGGTGGCGGGGACATCGCGCCGTCGGGGACCCTTTCGGGTGATCTCGAAGCGGTGGGGTCGCTTGCGCGCCTCGCGCAATGGTCCGCCACCGCTCGAGTGCACGCGGATGGCGGGACGACGGGTCGCGGGCGTATCGCCATTCCAGGCGACACGCGGCTGCAGCTGGCCGATGGGCGGTGGCGGATCGATGCCCGTCACCGCGCCGGCGACGTCGTGCCCGTTGCCATTGTCGCGGCCGGCACGTTGGACGAAGCGGCGATCGCAAATTCAACGATCGCCGGAACGCTCGTGGTTTCCGAGACGGACGTTTCCTCGCTGATCCGGCTCCTGCGCCTGACCGGAATCGCGGCTGTGCCCGACGCGGTCGTGACGGCGGGGACCCTCGAGGCAAGCGTGACGCTCGGCGGGCGCTTCGGCAGTCCAGAGATTGACGCAGGGATCCAGGGGCGCGGTCTGGCCGGATCGCAATTGAGCGTGGCCGCAGTGAACGCGATGGTGTCCGGGCGGCCGCTACCTTCGCATCTGCTGTTCTCCGTTCGCGCACCGACGGTGACACTGGCGGATCAGCCGCTCAGCGACGTCCAGGCGTCGGGTCGACTCGAGGGGAACCTGGTCCAGATCGACACGCTGTCGGCCGGTCAAACCGAAGGTCCGGGGAGCCTCTCCGCAGCTGGCAATTACGATCTGGGCAGCGAGCGCTACGACGTCACGCTCGACGTGATGCGGTGGAACGTTGTTGCGGCTACCGGCCAGCCCTTCGATGGTCAAGTCGAGGCCACGTTCCGCGGCGCGGGATCTGTGAGCGAGCCACGAGGGAATGGTTCGCTGCGTGTCGGGCGCGCGTCGTGGACCGGCACCTCGCTCGGTGACCTGGCTGCCGACCTTCAACTCGATGGACAGCTGGCGAACGTCACCGCGCGCGCATCTGACTTCAACGCCACACTCACTGCACGGACGAACGTCAATCCCCCGTACACCACGACCGCTGATATCCGGGTCGACGGCGTCGATCTGGAAAGGCTGAGGCCCGCCTCGCCTCCTCCGATTGTGGTGTCCGGACGTGCGACCGTCGCAGCTCATGCAGAAGGTCCGCTTCAGATGTGGCGCGACATCGTTGCCAGCCTGGATGTGACATCGCTTGACGCGAAAGCAGGGGAGTTGCCGGTGCGGCTCGCGGAGCCCGCGCGTCTGCGGTACCAACAGCGGCGTTTGAATGTCGAAGATCTGGAGGTCGACGCCGGTGCGACGCGCCTTTCCGCGTCCGGCGACCTGCCAGTATTCGAGCCGACATCCGACACGCGCGGCGCGGACCTTCCAAGTCCGCGGAACCGTGACGGGCTTGTCCTTACCGTCACCGGTGACATTGGCGAGGCGGCGCGAGCGGTTGCGGCAACGGGCCTGGCGCAGGTTCCCATCTCTGAGGGGTCGGGACCACTTGCGCTGCTGGCTCGAGTGACCGGGTCGCTCGAGAGCCCCATCGTTGTGGCCGATCTCGAGGCTGGCCCCGGCTCGGTCGCGTTCACGGGCCTGTCTACGGTGTCGAACCTCATTGTCCGCGCGCACATCGAGCAAGACACGCTCGACCTTCGCGAAGCGCATGCGTCGTACGAAGGGGCGGCGCTGAATGCGACCGGCTCGGTTCCGATCGCGCTCTTCACCTCGGCGCCGGCGACGGCAACCGCGCCGGCATCGCTGCACGCGACGGCGACGGGCATTACGCCTGCCGTGTTGCGCGGAGTCCTCGACTCCACCACGCTCGAGGACATCAGCGGGGCCGTCGACGTCACCCTCAACCTGCAGACGCCGTCGCTCGACCTGACGCGCGCGACAGGGGACTTCACGGTCGATCGCCTCGACGTGCAGCTCGGTGGACTGCCGGTGACGCAGCGCGCGCCGACACGCATCGTGGCCCAGAACGGTTTTGCGCGCATCGAATCGTGGGACTGGGCGGGCCAGGGCGCTTCGCTCGCTGTTCGCGGTCAGGTGCGTCTGGCAGATCACGAGGCCGCCATCCTTGCCAACGGCGATGTCGACCTGCGCATGCTGACGCCGTTCGTCCGCAGCGCCGGTGTCGCCGTGGCCGGTCACGTCACACCTCGTCTGTCGGTGACGGGTCCGATCGAGAGTCCCCGCATCGACGGTGACGCGGCTCTCGAGGGCGGAGAAGTACGCCTTCTCGATCCGCGGATCATCGTCAATGGTCTGACCGCGCGCGCAGTGCTCACGCGAACCACGGCGACCCTCGCACAGATCACCGGCACGATCAACGGTGGATCGCTGATGGGGAGCGGATCGGTCGAGTACGAACCTGGTGCCGGGCTGAACGCCAGACTATCGAGTGACATCCACGAGATGGCGCTGGAGTTTCCGGCGGGTCTGCGAAGCGAGCTGGACGCGATGCTCCAGCTCGACGTGGCGGCAGTTCCGGGTCAGGAAACGCCGACCGGGACGCTTTCAGGCAGGGTGACCATCCTGCGAAGCGCGTTTCGCGAGCCACTGGCTCTGGTCGGAGGACTGCTCGCCTCGATGCGTGCGCGTGCCACAGCGGCATCGGCTGAATCGCCGTCGCTGCTCACTGGTCTCGCGCTCGATGTGGCACTCATCACGGATGAAGACCTCATCGTCGACAACAACGTCGCCCGCGCGCAACTCGGCGCGAATCTTCGCATCGTCGGCACTGCCGCGGTGCCGGCGCTGGCCAGCCGCATCGAGATCCGCCCCGGCAGCGAGCTGTTCGTCGGCCGCAACATCTACCAGATCGAATCCGGCGTCATTGATTTTCTGGACCCGACCACCATCGATCCACAGGTGAGAATCCAGGCTTCCACGCGTGCTGGTGGAGAGGACATCCAGATCGAGATCTCGGGTTCGGCGTTCGCCCCGTCGGTCGTGCTGTCCTCGTCGTCGCGTTCCGAGTTGAGCCAGGCCGACATCACGGCGTTGTTGTTGACGGGACGTACGTTGGATCAACTCAGCGCGGCGGACGCCTCGTTCATCGGCACGCAAGTGATCGGCAATCTGTCGGGCGACATTCTCGGCTTTGCCGGACGCGCGGTCGGTCTCGATACGCTGCGTTTGGGAAGTGTGGAGGACGCGGGCACTCGGCGGGATTCCACCGCCGTTGCCACCGAAGTCGATCCCACGTCCAGGCTCACGTTTGGCAAGAGCCTTGGCCGCAACGTGGACCTCACGTTTTCGCAGAGCCTTCGCGATGCGGCGGCGCAGACGTGGATTGTCGAGTACCTGCCGCTGCGACGCGTTGAAGTCCGCGTTGTCTCCGATGACAGCGATCTCCGCTCGTATGGATTCCGGCACGACGTGTCCTTCGGCGGCGCCGCTGCTCCCGCTCCGGCTGCCGCCTCAGCGTCCGCCCGCGCTGTTGCTCGGTCGCTCCCGCTACTGCGCTCGACGCAGGGCCGCGTCGCTGAGGTCGTCATCACCGGACAGCTTGCGTTTCCCGAGGATCGACTGCGCGGGTTGTTACGGCTGAAGGCTGGCGACCGGTTTGACTTCGGGCGGTGGCAGGACGATCGCGACCGGCTCGAGGCCTTCTATCACCAGAATGAGCATCTTGCGGCGCGAGTCAACGCAAGCCGGATGACCGCCGGCGATGCCGTGACCCTGACGTACCTGATTGACGCCGGGGCTCGGACGGCGATCGAGGTGTCGGGCGTTGAACCCGATCGCGTCCTGATGCAGCGGCTGGAGGACGCGTGGGCAGGGTCGATCTTCGACGAGTTCCTGGTCGATGAGGCGACGCAGATCGTCAAAGACGCTCTGGTGGCGCAAGGGTACGTGCAGCCGATGGTGATGGCACGCGTTGTTGCTGAAGCCGACATCAAGAGGCTGCTGATCGAAGCCATGCCCGGAAATCGGAGCAGTGAGACACGCATTCGTATCCAGTCGGCCGATGAGGAGCTGACGAGGGACCTCGAGGCGCGCGTCGCCGAGCGTCGCCTCGCCGAGCAGGTCATTCAGGATCCTGGCGTCGTCGTGCGCGAGATCACCGACTACCTGCGATCGCGCGGATACCTGCGCGCGAAGGTCTCGGTCGGTACGCCGCTGTTCGAGGAGAACGTGGCCATTGTGCCGGTGACCGTCGATTCGGGACCTGTCGTCAGCATCGGGACGGTGACCTTTGAAGGGGTGCGGGTTCTTCCCGTTTACGACGTGGAAAAGGTCGCTGGTTTCATGACGGGTGCTCCCTATGACCCGCTGGCGGTTGACGTCGCCCGAGATAGGCTGGTCACGTTGTATCGCCAGCGCGCGTTTCCTCTGGCGATGGTCACGCCGGCCGCGACGGTACGTCCAGCGGAGCCGCGGGCCGACATCCGCTTCACGATTCAGGAAGGGACACGTCAGACGATCGGTGACGTTGTGGTTTCCGGGAACAGCGGCGTCGATGCCGACGTGATCACACGGGCGATGGGACTGACGAACGGCGGCCCCATGTATCCCGATGACCTGGTGCGCGCGCGGTCGCGGGTGTTCGATACCGGGCTCTTCCGGCGGGGGGACGTGACCACCGACGAGATCGAGCGCGCGCCCGGTGCGGATATTTCGTTGGCGCCGATGCGCGTTCGTGTTGCCGTCGAGGCGTGGCCGGCGCTTCGCCTCCGCTACGGCTTCATTGCGGCAGAAGAACGGTCCGAGACGGATACAGGACGCAGACAGGTTGCGCCCGGTCTCTCGGCCGATGTGACTCGCCGCACGCTGTTCGGGCGCGCCATCAGCCTTGGCGGCTCTGTGGAGTACCAGCGTCGCGAGCGTTCCGCTCGTGCATTCCTGAGCTCATCGACGCTGATGTCGTTGCCGATCCAATCGTCACTCGCGCTGCAGCGGGGTCGCAGAGAATTCGCGGCTGGTCGAACCGCAGACACCAGCAGCATCTCTTTGGGCCAGCAAACGCGCGTCGTGGATCACCTGAGCCTGTCACTCGCGTATACGTTCGAACGCAATCACACGTTCGTCACTGTCACGACGCCCGGTGTACCGGACTTCGATATCAGGGCTGCCATAGCCCGGCTGACGGGCGCAGCGGCGTGGGACACCAGAGACGATCCCGTGGACGCCAGGCGCGGGCTGCTGCTCTCAGCGAGCGCGACGTACGCGCCAGAGTCGCTCGGCTCTGATTTCCGCTTCACAAAGTACGTTGGACAGGCGTACGCCTTTCAGTCCTGGCATCAAGTTGTCTTTGCTTCCGCGGCACGACTCGGCCTTGCCTGGGGGTTTGGTGGTCAGGAGCTGGTTCCATCAGAGCGATTCTTCGCGGGAGGTGCGCGCACCGTACGCGGCGTTGCCGAAGACTCGCTGGGTGAACAGGATTTCTTTGGACCCGTCGGTGGACGGGCATTGTTCGTGTTGAACCAGGAAGCGCGCGTCCCGATCTACAAGTGGCTGAGGGGCGTCGGCTTTGTGGACGCCGGCAACGTGTTCGCACAGCCGAGTGGAATCAGGCTGAATGAGTTGGCCGGTTCCGTCGGCGTCGGCCTGCGGCTGTCAACGCCGTTTGCGCTGTTGCGCGCGGACTACGGAAAGGTCGTGTGGGGTCCCGGCACCCGATCGAGCCGATGGGTAGTCGGGATTGGACAGGCTTTCTGACCTCCCAACTCCCAAAACGCCAACTCCCAAGGCGCCTTGGGAGTTGGAAGTTGGAGGTTGGGCGTCGCGTGTTACCGTCCCCGCACCGTCTTCATGATCGACATGACTTCGGGCCGCTCCGGGGCATCAGGAGCCAGTTTCAGGAAGCGGTCGAAATGGATCGCCATCTGGTCAGGCCGGTTCGCCCGGTAGTGCATCAGCCCACCGTAGTAATAGGCATACGCATTCGACGGACTGAGCTCGGTGACCTTGTCGAATTCCGTCGCAGCCGGCGCCCACTCCTCACGCTTCGCGAGCACGAGGCCAAGCTGGTAATGCGTCTCGGCCATGTCGGGATCAATCTGCACCGCGCGGCGCGCTGATTCAACCGCTGCATTCAGATCGTCACCCAACAACTGCTGGCCCGACAGGCCGACGTAGTGCCACGCGTTGCCTTCATCACGGCTCGCGAGCGCGATGTATGTCTCGACCGCCCGGCCCGTTTCGCCAAGTTTCTGGTGACTCTGCGCCGCCGCGTAGAGCACAGCGGGATCGCCGTCAGGTTGAGCTGAGTCGACGACGCGCTGATATTGACCAGCCTCGAAGAGCTTCTGCACCTGCGACGCGTTCTGCGCGAACGCGACGGGCGCCGCCATTGTCAGCGCAACTACAAAAAATGTCTTCTTCATGAGTCGATTTTACGGCCTCCATCCGGTCGTTCTAGTGTTTCGGTCTGCGGTTTGCCGTCGAGCCAACCCTGACGCAACAGTCGAGCCAACGTTTCAAGGAATATTGCCTGAGGAAAGAACAGGTGACCAGGGCCACTGTCCTGTCTTCATACAGGACGGTGCTCGCTGACACGGGGTTCGAGCCGCTCTGCGCGATTGGGCGACTGATCGCACGCTGTTCGATGGGGACTTCTATCGCACTCTGGAGCCGTGTGAAGGCGACCGTGCTGCTCGCGGCCGAACGGACCCTCGTGCTTCACCGTCGTCTTGCACAACTCGAAGCGGCCGTCCTCGGCCTCCTCGCGAACACGCTCGCGGATCGCCTCCATCTGGCGCGGCGACATGTGCTTGAATCCCGCCGCCATCCGGAATTCTGCTTCAGGACACGCATCGAATCGATTCCGTTCACCGTCGTCATGACCGGGAGACTCATCGCACAGCGCAGGCCTTCCTCGGCGGCGACTCCATTCAAGCTCCTCCGCGACGCGACCTGCCGGCGGATGCAACCGCCGGTCCCGACATATGATCGCCAAAAGGGGTCGGGACTCATTACACGTTCCGAAAACCAGCGAAGGCGGTTCCAGGTTTTCGGAGCGCGTAATGAGTCCCGACCCCTTAAAAGGAGACGACGAATGCGTGGCAACGACAAAGTGATCGCGCACCTGAACGAAGCCTTGCGCGAGGAGCTGACGGCAATCAACCAGTACTTTCTACATGCGGAGATGTGCCACAACTGGGGGTATCACGGGCTTGGCGATTACATCAAGAAACAGTCGATCGACGAGATGAAGCACGCTGAGAAGCTGCTCGAGCGGATTCTGTTCCTCGATGCGATCCCGAAGATGGAGTACCTCGATCTCAACATCGGGCAGAACGTGAAAGAGCAGCTCGAGGCCGATCTGAAGCTCGAGATCAACGCCGTCGGCATGTACAACAAGGCTGTTCAAGTGTCGCGCGAAGCGGGCGACGACGCGTCGCGTGAGTTGTTCACCCTGCTCCTCAAGGATGAAGAAGAGCACGTTGACTGGCTCGAGGCGCAAGTCCACCAGATCAAGGAGATGGGGTACGAGCGATACCTGACGCTCCACGTCGAGGGACCCAAGGGCTAAAAATGAACGGCGTCCTGGGGAATCGCGACCTGATTTCGGATGACGGCGTGCATCCGAACGCCGCCGGCGCCCGATTCATCGCGGAGATGATCTGGGAATACGTTCAGCCGATGGCCCGGCGGCTCGTCGCGGCTACCACACCCGGCACTCGTTAACGGGCGCCATTGGCGTCCCCACGCGGCATCCGAACGCCTTCCGGAATTCATCAGAGTTCCGGAGCACTCCGTTGGCGCGCCAGCGCCCGGGTGCGTGGACGTCTTCCTGCGCACGCCGTCGAAAATCCTGATCGGTCGCGTTCTCGCACCACACCTGCGCCCACGCGATGAAGAAGCGCTGGTTCGACGTGAACCCGTCGATCGCCGGTTGCGGCCCCTTTGCTGCGAGGACGTCCATCAGCGCGTAATAGGCGATACGCACGCCTGCGTTGTCCGCGACATTTTCGCCAAGCGTCAGATTGCCATTGAGCTTCGCGCCTGGAATCGACGAGTACTCGCCGTACTGCGACGCCACACACGACGCGCGCTCGCGGAACGCCGTGTCGTCTGGAGGGGTCCACCAGTCCGTCAGGTTGCCCTTCGCATCGAAGCGCCGACCGCTGTCGTCGAACCCGTGGGAGAGCTCGTGACCGATCACCGCCCCGGCGCCGCCAAAGTTCACCGCATCGTCCTTGCTCGCATCGAAGAACGGCGGTTGGAGGATGCCGGCGGGAAACACGATCTCATTCAGCTGTGACGAGTAGTACGCGTTCACGGTCTGTGGCGTCATCAACCAGAGGCTGCGATCGACGGCCTGTCCGATCCACTGGAGCTGCCGCTGGGTCTCGTTGGTTGCGATGCGCACGAGATTGCCCGCGTAATCGCCGCGTTTGATCGTCACCTGGCTGAAGTCGCGCCACGCGTCTGGCCCGCCAATCTTCCGGCTCAGCGCGTCCAGCTTGGCCAGCGCCTGTTTGCGCGTGTCGACGCTCATCCAGTCGAGGTCGCTGAGCGTGCCTCGAAGAGAGCGTTGCAGCGCGGCAATGAGCTCGTTCATCCGAGTTTTCGCGTCGGCGCCAAACCGCTGCCGCATGAAGATCTGGCCGACGATCTCACCGAGCGAATCAGCGCCGGGCTGTCCCGCCACTGCGTCGTTGCACCGCATCCACCGGGGCCGCATGTCCTTCTGGCCGCTCAGCACAGTGCCCTTGAAGTTGAACTGCTCCTGGTCGAAGCGCGCTGCCATGAACGGCGCGAACGCCTCGAGCGCGCGCCACTTCATGTAGGTCTTCCACGATGCAAGCGGCAGCGTGTCAAGTGCGGCGCTGATGTCGCGGAGGTACTGCGGGTTCAGCAGGTTCAGCCGGGAAAATGGCGGCGCGCCTGTCCCGCGGAAGAACAGCGGAAAGTCGATATTGGGTGCGAGCTGCGCGAGCTGTGCGAGTGTCGTCGGATTGTCGCGCCGGCGCGGATCGCGGAAAGCCACACGGTCGAGCGTTGCCCGGGCGATAGCCGTCTCGACGTCCATCACCGCCGCGGCTACCCTGTCTGGCGGGGCCGAAACAACCCGCCCTCCGCCACCAGCGAGCAGCTCGAACATCTTCTTCACGTGCGCCGCGTATTCCTTCCGAAGCGTCGTGGAACGCTCGTCATCCCTGAGGTAGAGATCGCGGTCCGGCAGACCGAGCGTCCCCTGGGCGATCGTGGCGATGAACCGGCTCGAGTCATGCGCGTCCGGTGCCGCGCCGATTGTGAGGAAGGACGGGAAGCCGTCGTGCGTAAACCGTGCAGCAAGACGGATCAAATCGGCGCGGTTCTTGACATCGTCGACGGCGCGCAACAGGGGAAGCACCGGTTGCGCCCCCTTCGCGTCGATCGCGCTTTGATCCATGCACGTCGCGTAGGCGTCACCGATCTTCTGTTCGCTCGCGGTGCGCCCGGAGGTCTTCGCGGCGGCGTTTTCGAGAATTGTCCGGACGATTCGCGCGTTGCGGTCGGCGAGCTCGTTCAGCCGGCCGTAACGCGATCGATCTGAAGGAAGCGGATGCGCCGTCAGCCAGTTCCCGCAGGCGAACTCGTAGAAGTCCGTGCAGGCATCGACGCTGCGATCGAGATACTCGACGCTGAATCCCTCAGGGTAGGGCCGGTCCCTTGGGATCTGCCGGCCGTCCGGTGATTGCGCTGCCGCGCCGCCGGCGAGCAGCTGAGCGACGAGCAGCGCAATCGAGGTCCTGGGCATGACACGATCAGGCGGTTGACGCGTCGACTGAAATCGCGACGTTGCCGCGAATCGCGTTGGAGATCGGGCAGCCCTTCTCGGCATTCTTCGCGAGCTCGCTCAGGCCTTTGGGATCGATCCCCTCGAGCCCTTCGACGACGGCTTTCAGGTTCGACGAGACCACTTTGATGCCCGCGTCCCCCTTGTCGGCGGTCACCGTGGCTGTCACGCGCACGCAGCGCGCCTTGCCGCCCTGCTTGCCGATCGTGTTGGTCAGCACCATCGCGTAGCAGATCGCGTGGGCTCCGGCGAGCAGCTCCTCTGGCGTCGTCTTGCTGTCTCCGGTTTCATTGATTCGGCTCGGAAAGGTGACCGGAAGCGTAAACGCGCCCGTGCCGGCCTTCGCCGTGCCGTTGCCCTCCATGAGCGTGCCGTTCCATTCCACGTCGACGTGCCTTGCAAAAGATGCCATCAGTCAGCTCCATTCGAAGAGATGCGAACCGACAAATCGTATACCAACCACGTCGGCCACGAAGACGAATTGGCCACAGAGGACACAAAGGTCACAATGGCAAGACATTGTGTTCTCTGTGATCTTTGTGGCTCATTCGTCTCAGTGGTCTTTGTGGCCGCGTGACTGACTGTGCGCGACGTGAACCTCGAGCTGGCGAGTGCGTTGTACGACATGGCGGCGATCGCGGGCGACAGCCAGCGCGCGTGGGGGTACAAGCGCGCCGCGAAGGCGGTGCTCCGCATCGATCGCGACATCACGCCGCTGGTGACGGCCAACACATTCAAGGCGATTTCCGGGATCGGCCCTACAACGGACCGCATCGCGCGCGAGGTCATCCACGACGGCACCTCCGCGCTCGTCGAGCGGGCCGTCCGCGATTCGGGCAAGGAGGAGGACGTAGCCCGGTTGCACGGTCTCCGCCGCCAATTTCTCAGCCGGGCCGCGGTCCGCGAGATCCTGTCGCGGAAGGGCACGCCGTCGCGCGAGAAGTATCGAGGCGACTTTCAGATGCACTCGATCTGGAGCGACGGTGGTGAGACGCTCGAGTCGATCGTCGACGCCTGCCTCGAACGCGGGTGGAGCTGCGCCGGGATGACCGATCACTCCTACGGCCTCTCGATTGCCGGGGGGATGACGATGGAGCGCGTGGTCGAACAACATGCGGAGATCGACGCGCTGAACGGTAAGTACGGCGGGCGGTTCCGCATGTTCAAGGGGATCGAAGCCAACATCCGCGCCGATGGGACGATTGACATGGAGGCCCACGAACTGCGCCAGTTCGAGTTCGTGGTGGCGTCACCCCACTCGGCGCTGCGCAAGGCGATCGATCAGACGGAACGGATGGTGGCGGCCGTCTCGCAGCCGGGCGTATCGATTCTCGGTCACCCGCAGGGGCGGGTCTTCAACATGCGCCTGGGGATCGTCGCCGACTGGAGGAAGGTGTTCGAGGTGGCCGCGCGGCGACAAGTGGCCATCGAGATCGACGGATCCTGGGCGCGGCAGGATGTCCCGTACAGGCTGGCCGCGCAGGCGCTCGAGCAGGGCTGCATCTTCGCGCTCGACAGTGATGCACATTCGCACCGGGAGCTCGACTTTGCCGACATCGCGATCGCACACGCGCGTCTCGCCGGCATTCCGCAGGCGAAGATCGTCAATTACTGGGCAGAGAAGAAGTTTCTGGACTGGGCTCGCGGGGCTTGGGATCGGTAGAAAATCCCAAATCCCAAGTCCAGATTTGAACCACGAAGCACTCGAAGGCACGAAGTAATTGACGTCCTTCGTGGGCTCCGCGCACTTCGTGGTCAAGTGCTCTTCCGATGATCGGCGTTGCGGAACGCCAGGCTCCGCGCGGGCATCTGCCACGCCGTGCGAAGAGCTTTCGCGAACTCGGGATCGGTCTCGGAGATCTTCTCCGCCAACGCCGAAAACTTCTGGTCGATCCGCGCGAGGCGCGCCTCGTATTTCTCGACGTCGCCCTTTTGCTTCAGATCGCGGCGGAGCAGCCCGACTTTCTCGATGAGGTCCGTCAGCAGTACTGCCAGGTCGTGTTCCATCGTCGTTGTGGAGGGCTCTCCAGAGCATTGTAGCGGGACCGCACGGCCCATTCACGAAGGTGGGCCTGACGTTCACTTCTGCGATCCGGGCTTGCGTATGCTCATTCAAGCGCCAGGAGCGCTACACCTGCCTGAACGAGCTCGCCCTCGCGGCACTCGATCGACTTCACGCGGCCGGCGCGCGGCGCCGTGATTGGCAGCTCCATTTTCATTGCTTCGAGCATGAGAAGCACGTCGCCAATCCGTACCTCCTGGCCCGGCACGACCTTTACCGCGAGCACAGTTGCCGGCATCGGTGCGGAAAGCGCCAGGTGATCATCAGTCTTGTGGGGCCGGCCGCGCCCATCGCGATCCTGACTCTCGATCACATACGTGCGTCCGGCGAGGAAGACCCATGTCCGGCCCGGCCCGGGCGCAGTCGAAGGGCCGGGATCTGACACGGCATAGGCAAGACCGTTGTGATCGTCAGACACGATGCGGTAGCGGCCGTTGCCGATTGCCTCAACCACGAAACCCCCGCAGCCTGTCCCATGGATCCGTCTTCTCTCGTCGAAGGCGGGCCGCCGCCACAACCTCGGCGACCTCCGGTGGAGTTGTCGTGCTGATGCGCGCCCGCAGCGCGGCGCCCTCGGTATCGAGAAACCGAATGTCGATGTTGCCGGCGATGAAGCGGGGATGCTCGAGCAGCTCGATCAGGAATGAAACGTTGGTTCGGACGCCGAGAATCGGGTAGTTGCGAAGCGCCTCGACCGCTCGGCGGCGGGCGACGTCGCGCGTCTCGCCGCTGGCAATCAGCTTCGCAATCATCGGGTCGTAATGAATCCCGATCTCCCCGCCCTCGGCGACGCCGGCGTCGACTCGAATTCCGGGCATGGATGGTTCGCGATAGAGCAACAAGGGACCTGCCTGCGGAAGATCGGTTTGTGCCGCGTCCTCGGCATACACCCGCACCTCGATGGCATGCCCGCGCTGCGTCAGCGATCCCTGTGACCACGGCAGCGTGTCGCCTGCCGCCACGGCAATCTGCGAGCGCACGAGGTCGACGCCCGTGACCTGCTCGGTCACCGGATGCTCGACCTGGAGCCGCGTGTTCACTTCGAGGAAATAGAACGACGCCGCATCGCCCGTTCCCTCGAGCAGGAACTCCACGGTTCCGGCGTTGCGGTAACCGGCGGCGCGAGCCAAGGCGACTGCGGCGTCTCCCATGCGCTGCCGTAACGCAGGCGTCAGCGCGGTGGAGGGTGTTTCCTCGACGACTTTCTGATGGCGGCGCTGAATCGAACACTCGCGCTCGAACAGATGGACGACGTTGCCGTGGTTATCCGCAAGAACCTGAATTTCGACGTGCCGCGGGCGTTCGATGAGCCGTTCCACGTAGAGTGTGCCATCACCGAAGGAGGACGTCGCCTCGCGACGCGCCTGCTCGATCGCGGGGATCAGCGCGCGATCGTCGCGCACGTCCTTCATGCCGATGCCGCCGCCTCCGGCCGATGGCTTCAGAAGGACCGGAAAGCCGACCCTCCGCGCCGCGGCCGCAATAGCCTCGTTCGACTGATCCGCTGGCGTTTCGCCCGGGACGATGGGCACGCCCGCCTCTCGAGCGAGCAGGCGTGCAGCGATCTTGGAACCGAGCTGCTCGATTACCTGCGCCGGAGGGCCGACGAATACGATGCCTGCTCCGGCGCACGTAGACGCAAATTCGGCGCTCTCCGACAGGAAGCCGTAACCCGGATGAATCGCATCGGCGCCCGTGTCGTGCGCCGCCTTCAGGATGGCACTGGTCGACAGATAGCTTTCAGCCGGCGGCGCAGGACCGATCCGAACCGCGCGATCGGCGAGCAGGACGTGCGGGGCGCGCGCATCGGCATCGGAGTAGACAGCGACCGATGCGATCCCCAGCTCGCGGCACGCGCGGATGATACGCACCGCGATCTCGCCGCGATTCGCGATCAGTATCCGCTGGAACATTCGATCTCACGGGGAACGGAGACACGGAGGCACGGAGTGACAAATGTTGCTTCTCCGTGCCTCCGAGCCCACGTGGCTTGTCTCAGGAGCTGATGTTCCACTTCGCCTTCCGCTTTTCGAGGTACGCGCGGAGTCCTTCCTGGCCTTCTTCGGACACGCGCCGCGCGGCAATCGCTTCGGCGGTCAGCCCGGCGGCATCAGACGCGCCTCGCGCCCAGACTCGCGGGATCAGCGCCTTGGCCGTGGCAACAGCGTCGGGCGCCGCGCTCAGCATCTCGTTGACATACAGCGTCACCATGACGTCGAGATGGTCGACGGGGACCACCGCATGGACAAGGCCGATCTCTTTCGCGCGTAGCGCGCTGAACCGCATTCCCGTCAGGAACAGCTCGCGCGCGGCAGAGCGTCCGATCTTTGCCAGCGCATACGGGGAAATGATGGATGGAAGAATGCCGAGTTTCACTTCGGTGAACCCGAAGACCGCGTTCTCCTCGGTG
>ORMF011801369.1_pt1 | contig 14217 bp, 11 predicted proteins | sample 1779871 | NCBI WGS metagenome assembly ORMF01 (sample SAMEA104232316, study PRJEB22302) | groundwater metagenome | biome: forest; feature: aquifer; material: groundwater | place: USA | collected 2011-08-07 | depth 5.4 m | reverse complement strand
TCTCCTCGTCCTCATCAATGCCGCTCTCATCCCCGTAGGTGGGCGTGGGTTTGGACAACTGCTGATGAATTTCCAGTTCGTAGCTGGGCTTCGCCTGCTTGGCGATGAAGTCCACCACGCTCTGAATTTCGTGGTCGGTAACGAGCGCGCCCTGGATGCGAATCAACTTCGCCGAGCCGGGCGGCAGATAAAGCATGTCGCCTTTGCCGAGCAATTTGTCCGCGCCCATCGCATCGAGAATCGTACGGGAGTCCACCTTGGCTGCGACTTGAAACGCGATGCGCGCCGGGATGTTCGCCTTGATGACGCCGGTGATGACATCCACGGACGGACGTTGCGTGGCGACGATGCAATGAATCCCCGCCGCGCGCGCCATCTGCGTGATGCGGGCGATGGCCATTTCCACATCCGCCGGCGCGACCAGCATCAAATCCGCCAGCTCGTCAATGATCACGACGATGTAACTGAGCTTCTCGGGAATGACGATGTCCTCCTCGCGCGGCACGACAATTTCCTCGTCCACCTCCACCGCGAAACCTTCCGCGCCCGGCTCGACTTTTTCCTTTTTCACCTTGAGGGGCAACTCCAGTTCCGCCGGCGGCAACGGCTTGTTTTTCGGGCGTGAGTTGAACGTGGCGATGTTGCGCACGCCGACGCGCGCAAAAATCTGATACCGTTTTTCCATCTCGTTCACCACCCAGCGCAGCGCGAGGATGACCTTCTTGGGATCGGTCACCACGGGCACCACGAGGTGCGGCAGGGCATTGTATTGCTGCAACTCGACGACCTTGGGGTCAATCATCACAAAGCGCAGTTGATCCGGCGAGAAGCGGTAGAGCAGGGACGCGATGATGGCGTTGATGCAAACCGATTTGCCGGAACCGGTACTGCCCGCGATCAGGCAGTGCGGCATCTCGGCCAGGTCGGCGATGATCGGATGGCCGTAAACATCCTTGCCGAGGGCGACGGGAATCCGCGCCTTCGTGTTGCGCCATTCGTCGGACTCGAACAGGTCGCGCATGATGACCTTGGTCTTGACCGCGTTCGGCACCTCGACGCCGACGGAGCTTTTGCCGGGCACGGGCGCAAGGATGTGGATGCGCTCGGCCTTGAGCGCGGCGGCGATGTTGTTGGAGAGGGCGCTGATTTTTTCCAGCTTCACGCCCGGCGCGGGATGCAACTCGTAGCGCGTGATCGTCGGGCCTTTGGTGATGTCGCCCAACTCCACCGGAATGTCGAATTGCGCGAGCGTCTGCTGCATCAGCCGCGCGTTGGCGAGCAGTTCCTCCCGCGACTCCGTGGGTTTCGCCGTCATGTCGGGCAACTGGAGAAAATCGATCGAGGGCAATTGATAATTGCCGATGATCGGCGTGGACGCGACGGTAATGGGCTTCTTTGACTTCAGCTTGGGCCGCGTTGGGGTGAGGCCGGTAATGTTGACCTGCGCGTCGGATGATTTTTTTTCCGCATCTGGCGTGGACTCGCCCTTCGCGTCGTCGTCGGATTTCTTGTCATCCGGCTTCGCGGAAGCGTCCGACGCTCCGCCCAAAATATCCGCCGTCGAAGCCGCGCCGAATTCGCGGGGGGAAATGACAATGACTTCATCCGCCGGTTCGATTTCCTTCACCGGTTCCACCGCCGGCCGCTTGCTGCTCTTCGCCTTCGCTTGCGGCACGCTCAAGTCGCGCACGTTCGGTTCCGGGACGGGTTTCAAATCCTGGCCGAGGCCGGAGCGGGTGACGGCCGCGACTTCCTGTTCGAGTTCCCGCTTTTTCTTTTCCAACTCCCGCGCCTTGCGCTCCAGCGCGGCTTCCTGCGGGTCGGCCGTTTGCTTTTCCACCGGCCCCGTTTCCCCGTCAAACCGCGCCCGCAGCCATTCGCCGAGCCGGAAATTCGTCAGGAATAAAATACCAATCAAACTCAGCGTCGCATAAACGATGATCGCGCCGATCTTGCCGAGCATCCAGAAGCCGTATTCAAACGTCAGAAAACCCAACCACCCGCCTGCGCTGTGGGCGCCGAGTTGCTCATGCGCTTTGCCAGTCAGGCCGGAGTCGTGCATGATATGCAGCAGCCCGGTCAAGGACAGCAACAACACCCCCGCCCACAGCAGGCTCCACCGGGAACGCTCGCGCAGATAGCCAAGGAAGTTGAACAGATACCCCACGCCGAACGCGGCGAACAGCAGCGGCAACAGGTAGGCCGTCACGCCGAACATCAGAAAAAATCCCCAGGCGAAATACGCGCCGAGCCGGCCAATCCAATTATGCGGCGGCTGGTTGGCCGGATTGCAAAGCGTCGGCAGGTCGCAACGATCAAAAGAAAACTGCGCCACCACCAACAACAACGCTGCCGCCAGCAGCGCGATGCCGATAAAATCCGCCCAGCCGTGATGTGATTCCGATGAACCTTTCCGAGACATGCGGGCAGAGTATCAGTCCAACACGCGAAGTTCAAAGTTCAAAAAAACCGGCGTACCGGGTACCACCCCGGCGCGGAGCAAAACCACTCGGAGCAGGTTTGAAAACCCTTCTTTTTGTTTCCTCCTCGTCCTCGTCCTCGTCCTCGATTTTGGGCTGGTTTCGAGGACGAGGAGGAGGACGAGAACGAGGAGGACTTGCCGCTACGACACTTTTCAAACCGGCGCTTACGAGCGGATCCCGCCTTGCATCGCTTCCATTACCGCCGTCACCACCCGATCACTGCTGATGCCGTTCAGGCAGCGAAAATCAATCGGACACTCGCGGAGAAAACACGGGGAACACGGCGCATCGGATTTCAGAAGGCGATGGCGCAGGTCGCCCGGCAACCCCGGCCCGGTCAGTTCCGGCAACGTACTGCCGAACGGCACCACCACCGGCGTACCGAGCGCGGCGGCAACGTGCATCGGGCCGGTGTCGTTGGTGAGCAGCACCCGGCAAAGTTTCAGCAGCGCCATCAATTCGCGCAGGGAAGTCTGGCCCGCGAGGTTATGAAGCGCGGAGGGCGGAGTGCGGAGCGCGGAATATATTTCATCCGCGAGCGCGGCATCGCCTTGGCCACCCAGAATCAGCCAGACACAATTCGTTCGCTGCTGAATTTCCCGCGCCGCCGCGATGAATCGCGCCACCGGCCAGCGTTTCGCCGGGCCGTATTCCGCGCCGGGGTTCAAGCCGAAGACCGGTCGCGGGACGCGCAAGGTTTCAGTCAATCCAAACTTTCGCGCTGCGGCCTCCACTTCCTCCGGGGTGACGACTAGGGACGGCGGCGTGGACTCATTGCTTGCGCCCAGGGCGGCGACGAGATGGAGATATTCGTAAAGCTGGTGGGCGGCGGTTGGCGGTTTGAACCCTCCAGTGACTATCCGAGGAACATCTATCAGCAGGCGAATCTCGCGAACCGTTGGCTTCCTCATACGAACATGGCCCGATCGCGTCGGGACTGCTCGCGTGAGAAACCAATTTCGCCACGCACGCGCGTAGCCGATGCGTTGTGGAACGTGCCCCAGCCAGGTTTCCATCGCCGAGCGCGGCGAGTTGGGCAACACGAGCGCAAGATCAAATTTGCCGGCGCGCAGTTTTCGACCCACGGAAAACAACCCTTCGCCCGTATCGAATCCAATCACTTCGTCCACCGCCGGATGCTGCCGCCACAGGTCGCGCAACTTCGCCGGCGTGAGCAGCGTGATGTGCGCTCCGCGATATTTCTCTCGCAACCGGAGGAGCGCGGGCGTGGTCATCACCGCGTCGCCCAGCCAGTTCACGCCGCGCACCAGAATCCGGCGGGGGGTTGGATGAAAGCTCACAGCCATGGCACGGGGGCGGCGTCAGCGGAAACAAATCTTCCGCACGCAATCGCGGAAGTCGTCGGCCCCGCTGACAATCTTGATTTCCACGCGCATGAACAGGATCGGCAGGTCGCGCCGATCCAGTTTCGGGAAGCGCACCGCGTCCTTCTGCGTGGTGATGATGAGTTCCGCCTGGCGCTTTTTGCCGCGATTGATGGCGTTGAGGATTTCCTGCTGGCTGAAGCGGTGATGGTCCGCGAAGCGCTTGGCATAGACCAGTTCCGCGCCCAGTTTTACGAGGCTTTGCTCGAAACTTTCCGGCTGCGCGATACCGCTGAACGAGCCGACCTTACGGCCTTTGATGAAGTCGAGCGATTGGCGTTCCCCGGTGAAAACATCCTGGAGATACATCGGGTGATGCACACACTCGATGATGGCGGCGGTGGAGTTGAGCGTCGCGATCCGGCGGCGCAATTCCCCGGTCTGGCCGTCGCTCTTGGTGATGAAGATCGTGTGCGCCCGGGCTAGGTGCGACGGGGGTTCGCGCAACGTCCCGCGGGGCAGCAGGTGTTCATTGCCGAAGGGCTGCTGGCGGTCAATCAAGACCACATCGTGCCGGCGGCCGCGCAAATCCCAATACTGGAAACCATCATCGAGCAACAACGTGTCGCAGCCGAATTTCTCAATCGCGTAGCGCCCGCTCTTCACGCGGTCCTTGTCCACGAGGACGACCACGTCCTTCAAATTCGACGCCAGCATGTGCGGTTCATCGCCGGCCATTTCGGAATCGAGCAGGAGTGATTTACCGTCCGACACAATGCGCGGCGGCGTCGTGTCCTCGCGGAACAGGAGTTTATTCTTCAACCATTCATGCACCGGCGGCGGCTTGGAACGATAGCCGCGCGACAGGATGGCCACGTTGCGTCCGGCATCGCGCAGTTCGCGCGCGAATTTCTCGACGACCGGCGTTTTGCCCGTGCCGCCGACGGTGAGATTGCCAATGGCGATGACCTGCACGCCGAGCGTGGCGTCGCGGAGGATGCGCGCGTTGTAAAGGAACCGGCGAAACTTCACCGCCACGGTAAACAGCTTCGACGCGCCGAATAATAAACCCCGGACGGTGCCCGCGCGGGCACCACGGCGTTCGTCGAAGATGACTTCGAGGACGAACGTTTCGAGATTTTCCACCCAGACCCGGAATGTTTCGCGCATCTGGGCTTATCTTGCCAAGGGCATGGGGGCAGAGCAAGGATGCGGCGCACGGCGCGGGATTTGCCGCTTTGCTCCGGCAAATGTTCGGGCTAGGCTGCGGGCATGAGTCTGGCCAATAAATTATTGCATACGCGCTATCGCGTGAACGATCTCGAACGGACGGTGAAATTCTATCGTGAAGTCCTCGGTCTGGAGGAACTCCACCGACACAAGTCACCGCGCGGCTCGGAACTCGCCTTCCTCAAAGCGCCGGAGAGCGAGGAACTGATCGAGATTTGCTATTTTCCCGGCAGCAATTCGGTGCAGGTGCAGCCTGATCTCACGCATCTGGCGTTCGAGGTGGACAGCCTTGAAGCCTTCGGCCAGCACCTCGCGAAACTCGGCCTCAAGTATTCCGACGGCCCGACGACCAGTTCCGCCGGCACGGTCTTCGCCTTCATTGATGCGCCGGAGGGCTATGAGATTGAATTGATTCAAAAGTCCAGCGATAGGGCGAGTTAGGGATCGGCGGATCGGCAATGAATGATTTTCCGCGCGCGACAATTTGAATTCAGCTTCCCGCGCCCGGCTTTGGTCATGGGCGTGGTGAACGTCACGCCGGATTCGTTTTCGGACGGCGGCGAGTTTCTTGAGGCGGACAAGGCTGTGGCGCATGCGCTCAAGCTGGTCGAGCAAGGCGCGGAGCTGCTCGATATCGGTGGTGAATCCACGCGGCCCGGCGCGACCCCGGTGAGCGAGGCGGAGGAATTGCGGCGCGTCCTTCCCGTCATCGAGCAATTGGCCGGGCGCACCAAAGTTCCGCTCTCGATTGACACGATGAAGCCCGCCGTGGCGCGGGCGGCGCTGGCAGCGGGCGCCAGCATGGTCAACGACGTGGCGGCGAATCGCGAAGACGATGCCATGGGACGCGTTGTCGCCGAAACCGGGGCGGGTTACATCGCCATGCACATGCAGGGCCAGCCGCAGACGATGCAGGCGAATCCGGTTTATGCGGACGTGGTGCGCGCGGTGGAAGATTTTTTCCGCGAACGCTTGCAAAGATTGAACGCCGCCGGCGTCCGGGCGGACCAAGTGGTGTTCGATGTGGGGATCGGCTTCGGCAAGACGGTGGAACATAATTTGCAGTTGCTCGCGGCGCTGGGGAGTTTTACAAAGCTGGAGCGCCCGTTGCTGCTTGGCGTGTCGCGCAAATCGTTCATCGGAAAACTGGTCGCGGCGGCAGCGGCGGAGCGGTTGCCGGGGTCGCTGGCGTGCGCGTGTCTCGCGGTTGAGGCGGGCGTGCAAATTATTCGGACACATGACGTGGCGGAAACCGTGCAAGCGGTGCGGATGACGGAAGCCATCCTGGCCCAAAAACAATTGTGACTTGGAATTACATACTCGGCCTCTGGCGGCCGGCCCTGGAAATTCTCATCCTTGCGATGGGAATCTACTACGCGTCGCGCTTTGTGCGCGGCACGCGCGGCTGGCCGGTGGTGGTCGGTTTCGTCGTTTTGTTGCTGGTCTTGACGGCGGTGACGACGTTGCTCGATTTGGAAGTACTCCGCTGGTTGCTGGGCAGCGCGTCCGTCTTTATCGCCGTGGGGGCGCTGGTCATTTTTCAGCCGGAACTGCGCCGCATGTTGGGCGAACTGGGCAACCTGCCGTTGTTCGTCACCACCCATGAGCAGCGCGAAAACATCGAGGTCATCATCCAGACCGTCGAACGCCTCGCCGACGTGAAGATTGGCGCGCTGATCGCCATCGAGCAATCCATCCAGCTACAGGAGGCCGTCGAGTCCGGCATCGTGGTGGATTGCGAGGCCACCCCGGAAATGCTCGAAACCATTTTTTTTCCGAACAATGCCATTCACGACGGCGGCGTCATCATCAAGGGCGACCGCATCACGCACGCCGCGTGCATCTTTCCCCTCACGCAACAGTTGGACTTGAACAAAACCCTCGGCACGCGCCACCGCGCGGCAATTGGGCTGAGCGAGGAAACGGACGCGCCGATTGTGGTGGTCTCCGAGGAGACGGGGATGATTTCGCACGTTTACAAAGGTCAGATGGTGCGCGGGGTAACGATCGAATCCTTGCGCGCGTTCTTGATCTCGGTCCTCGTCCCGCCGGCCAAGACGCGCAGTTTGGTCGAATGGCTGCGGTCTCATGCCACGGAGCATCACCGGCATTCGCCCGGGACGACGGCCACCACTCGTAACGAGATCCACCGAACCACCGACGGAGGCGGCAAGTAATCATGCTGCGCGAATTCGTCGTCAAAGATTTCGGCTGGAAACTGTTGTCCCTCGCGCTGGCGGTTTCGGTCTGGCTGACCGTAAAAGGTTTCAGCAGCGACAGCGCGACCCAGGCCGAGCGAACCTTCACCGACCTCCCGGCTCGGATCGTCTCCGGCACGACCGACGTGCGGACGTTCAAGGTCAGGCCCGACGTGGTGCAAGTGACCGTCAAAGGCCGGCCCGACATCATTAAAGCGCTGACGGATCGGGAAATTCGCGTTTTTGTGGACGGCAGTACCGCCGACCCGACCCGGAATTTTCGGCAGCGCGTGGAGGTCTCGATGCCGACCCGCATCACCATTGTCAAAGTCGAGCCTGCCGAGGTGGAGGTGATCGTGCCGCTCCGCCCGGCCACCACCGCTCCCCATTCCAAACCATGAGCCAACCCAAGAAGATTTTCGGCACCGACGGCGTGCGCGGCATCGCCAACATCGAACCCGTCACGGCGGAAACGGCGTTGAAACTGGGTCGCGCCGCCGGCCACGTTTTCAAAAACCTTGAGAGCCAGGCGCGCGGGCAGGGCCGCCACAAAATCGTCATCGGCAAAGACACGCGGCTTTCCGGCTACATGCTGGAGAACGCCCTCTCTTCCGGCATCCTTTCGATGGGCGTGGACGTGTTGTTCATCGGCCCGCTGCCCACGCCCGGCGTCGCCTACGTCACGCGCAGTCTGCGGGCGGACGCCGGCATCGTTATCACCGCCTCGCACAATCCCTACGCCGACAACGGCATCAAATTTTTCCGCGCCGACGGCTACAAACTCGACGACAAGATCGAAGCGCAGATCGAAAACCTCGTGTTCAGCGGCGAGATTGAGAACATCCGTCCCACCGCCGAGGAAATCGGCAAGGCCGTGCGCATTGACGACGCCCTGGGCCGCTACATCGAATTTGCCAAGGGCAGCTTCCCCCGCGGCATGACGCTCGAAGGTCTGCGCATCGTGGTGGATTGCGCCCACGGCGCGGCCTACAAAGCCACCCCGTGCGTGCTGCGCGAACTTGGCGCGGAAGTCATCGTCGGCGGCGACACGCCGAACGGCAAAAACATCAACCAGGATTGTGGCTCAATGCACCCACAGCACCTCTGCCAGCTCGTGCGCGAGTTCCGCGCCGACGTGGGCATCGCGCACGATGGCGACGCCGACCGCGTGCTTCTCTGCGACGAACACGGGTTGTTAATTGATGGCGACGACATCATGGCCATCGCCGCGCTGGAAATGCTCGCGCAAGGCACCCTGGCGGAGAAGACGCTCGTTGCCACCGTGATGAGCAACGCCGGTCTCGACGCGGCGATCAAAGCGGCGGGCGGCAAAGTCATCCGCACCGACGTGGGCGACCGGAACGTGATTGATGAAATGCTCCGCCGCAGCTTCAACTTCGGCGGCGAGCAAAGCGGCCACCTGATCTTCCGCGACCACAGCACCACCGGCGACGGATTGGTGGCCGCGTTGCAGATGCTCCGCATCATGCGGTCGAGCGGCAAGCCGTTGGGCAAACTGGCGAAGTGCTGGACCCGTTTCCCGCAACTTGTCACCAATTTGAAGGTGCGCGAGAAAACGCCGTTCGCGCAACTCGACGGCATCCTCAAGCTCGTCGAACAGGCCGAGGCCGAAGTGAAACCGGAGGGTGGCCGCGTGTTGCTGCGTTACTCCGGCACCGAACCGAAAGCCCGCCTGCTCATCGAAGGCCGCGATCAAGCCGTGCTGGAAAAGTGGAGCAAACAGATTTGCGAAGCCATCAAGCGGCAGGTCGGGGCGTAAAGCGGTGCGCTTGAAAAGGAGCGGACCTGTTGGTTGCTGTTTGATTTCGGGTTTTGTTTCCGCTTAACTGCGTTCCGGCAATGCACCCGCTGGAAACCTATCTCACCGAGATCGCCACGTTGCGTGGAGCGACGAAGGAAACGTCCGGTTATCCGGTGTTGGCAAATCTCCTCAATGCCGTTGGCCACACCCTCAAACCCAAAGTCCGCTGCATCATCCATCCCAAGAACAGCGGCGCGGGCATTCCGGATGGCGGATTGTTCACGCCCGACCAGTTGAAGCACCGGGACGAGGCGGAATCCTTCACCGGCCAGAACCCGGCGCGCGGCGTCATCGAGGTGAAGTCCACCCAGGATGAAATTGCCGCCATCGCCGAAACCGAACAGGTCAAAGAATATCTCGCGCACTACGGGCAGGTCTTGCTGACCAACTACCGCGACTTTCTCCTGCTCAAACGCGTGGGCAACAAGCTTCAGAAGCTCGAAGCCTTCCGGCTTGCGCCCGACGAAAAATCTTTCTGGGCCGCCGCCTCGCATCCGCGCAAAGCCGCGAACGAACTTGGTGAGCGGTTTCTGGAATATCTCAAGCGCGTCCTGCTTCACGCCGCGCCGTTGAACAATCCCAAGGATGTCGCCTTCTTCCTCGCCTCGTATGCGCGCGATGCGCGGGCGCGGGTGGAAGCCACCAAAGATTTGCCCCAACTCGCCGCCGTCCGCACCGCGTTGGAAGAGGCGCTCGGCATGAAGTTCGAGGCCGAGAAACCGAATCCGTCAGACCGCTCGCTCCCGTATCCATCAAGACGACGCATGATTTTAGTTTTACCGTCCAGAGGGCGTCAAGCACGGGGGTGTAGGGCGAAAAGGTGAGCCCTTTAAGGCGACGGTTCAGAGAGCGAGGCGTATCGATGTCAGTAACGGCGACGCCCTCCAGAACAAGTGTTCCTTTGAAGGCGTTGGCTGGGTGGAAATCATAATCTTCTCGCGGATTCAGAGCGACGGCGAACGACTCGATGATCTCAGACCCGGGTTTGCTGTAGGTGAAAAGACCGAGGGTATCCCAGATATGGATCGTGTTAGCTTTGTCTTTTTTCCGGTCTGGGAGACCAATCAACGCTGAAAGGTCTGAAAGGGACAGCGGGAAGGTGAGCGGCTTGCCGTTGATCGTTGCCGTTTGATCGCCGAGGATAATCCTGATCCGCTGGCTAGGGTCTGCGTCGGGGCTAGGCGAGTCTGAGTCAGCTCCGGTTGAGACCGAGCGTAAACGAGCGAGCATGGCTTTTGTGGTTTCTTGCATCGACTCTCTGAGCAGGGCCCCCTTGGAATAGATCGCCTGATAGCGCTGTAAAGAAGCGGTGTATGTCTTGGAGGCGTCGACTTCTTTGAAGTGGATTTGATTGTTTGCGATGGAGAAATTTCCTTGCTCGGCGAGAAGGAGGTCCAAAATACCCAAGAACTCGCCGTAGAATCCCTCGTCTTGAGCGCTTCCTTGAAACAACAAACCACCAGATACACGCTGCGAGTGATACGGAATAACACACAACCTGGACACTGGTTGCCAGTTGGCCAGAAAACACAAAAATTGGCTGTTGGCCGAAAAATAAAGCATACGCGAGCCAACTTGCCCACACGAGAACGCCATAGGATGGCTTTGGGGGTTTCGCCGATGTGGGTGGCGGGGGGCAAGGCGCTCCGGAAACATTCGCGCCCTGCGACTCTCGCTCAGCCGCAATTTGCTGGGTTGACTTGAAGTATTGGATCCGTGACATGGCTGCCCTTTGCATTTCTCAAACTCGGGGCGGGGAGTGTCTGGGTATAAGGCATTCCGGCCCACTTTCGCCGCCGTAACAGGTAAAAAGCACCGCTTGTGCCTACGTTTCATCAAAGTCCTGTTACACGAAACGGGCCACGTTTACAAAATCCGGCATGAAGTTCACACACATTGCCTCATGTGCGGCATGAACCATCTGGAGGAGTTGGATCGCACGCCATTTGAATTGTGTCCCACTAACCTTGCAAAAGTCATGTGGGCCTCCGGGTTAGACCCACGAAAGCGTGCTACCGATTTGATCAAACTGTGTGTTGAATTCGGATTCTCAGAGGAAGCGGCGATATATCAAAAGGAGTTGTCACTTCTGAAAAACTGGCCGACACGCGGAGATGACAATTGACGCCACTTCGTTTTTTCGAGCCACTTGATTCTTCTCCACATCGGTAGCTTTCAGTGCAAGGGTCGGTGTTTTACACTGGCAGAACCAGGTGACAAACAGGGTGAACGTGCCACCGCCAGTTGATATTTGCACTTACTAGCGGGCGCACAGGCGGATGACAATCCGCCCAGGGTGTGCTGGACCTGGCCGCACCACGGACGACCGGACGTTCACGGCTACGTTGAAGTCTGCCCAACGGCAAGAACCCCGTGGCGGTGGGCGCGGCCAAGCCGTTCATGGTCCAAGCGGCGATAAGAACCAACCCTTCGGTTACCAGCACCGTGTCCTGTAACAATGACCCGGCGGCGGTTTTTTGTTTTTCAATCCGCGCCGAATGGGTACAACAACCCCATGGGCAAATTGGAAAAACAGTTGGACAAGTTCCTGCGGAAAAAACCGAGACTCGGCCAGGGCGTTTATCTCGCCAAAACCGCCGTCGTTTTCGGTGACGTGAAGATCGGCGACCATTCGAGCGTGTGGTACAACGTCGTTCTGCGCGGCGACATCAACCGGATCATCGTCGGCCACCACACCAACATCCAGGACAATGCCGTGTTGCATATCTCCGACGACCACGCGTGCGTCGTCGGCAACTACGTGACGGTGGGACACTCGGCGATTGTTCACGCGTGCCAGGTGGGCGACGAAGTGCTCATCGGCATGGGCGCGGTGATTCTGGACGGCGCCGTCATTGGCCGGCAATCGCTCATCGGCGCGAATGCGCTGGTGACCCAGGGAATGAAAATCCCGCCCGGCTCGATGGTGCTGGGTGCGCCGGCGAAAATCGTGCGCCCACTCACCCCCAATGAGCGCGGCACGCTGAAATATTGGGCGAAGAAATACGTGGCCAACGGCGCGTATTGCCTCAAGCACGGGATCAATGTGGGCGGGCCGTTGCCGAGTTGAAGCGCCCGCCGCGCCGATTCAGAGATCAACGCGCCAACCCCGGCAACTACGCCGCCTGCGCTTCCACACCGGCCATCAGCCGCATCAGATCTGGTTGGGAAAATTCTTTCCGCGCAAGTTCGCCGGCGATGTGACCCGCGCGCAGTACCAGGATGCGGCGGCTGAGGTTCATTACTTCGGGGAGTTCAGAGGAGATGACCAGCAGGGCGAGGCCCTGGCAGGCGAGCTCGTCGAGCAACGCATGGATTTCCGCCTTCGCGCCAACGTCCACGCCGCGTGTTGGTTCGTCCACGATCAGGATGTCGCATTTGCGCGCCAGCCACTTGGCCAGCGCAATTTTCTGCTGATTGCCGCCGCTCAGACCGGAAATTGCCGCTTCGATGGATGGCGTCTTCACGCGCAGTTGGTCGGCGTAACGCTGCGCCAAGGCGCGTTCCGCTCCGCGCTTCACAAAGCCGCCGAGGCTCAGGCGCGGCAGAATGGCGAGCGACGTGTTCTCGCGGCAGTTCATTGAAAGCACCAAACCCATGCGCTTGCGATCTTCCGGCAAAAAGCCGATGCCCGCCGCGAGCGAGCGCGTCACCGAGCCGAGCGGCAATTCCTTTCCGTGAACAAAGACACGGCCCGTCGCTTTCGGGTCTGCGCCGAAGATGGCTTGCGCCACTTCGCTGCGGCCCGCGCCGACCAAGCCGGCAAATCCAAGAATTTCACCTTTGCGCAGCGTGAAGCTGACGCCGCTGAACTTGCCGGGGGAGGAAAGATTTTCCACGCGCAACACTTCCGCGCCGGGGGTCTGCGCGAGATGCTTCGACGTATATTGATTCACTTCGCGCCCGACCATTTGCTGGATGATGCGTTCGTTGTTGGTCGCGGAGATTTTTTCGGTGGCAACGTGCTTCCCGTCCCGCAGGACGCTGAGGGTGTCGCACAGGCGGAAAATTTCCTCCAGACGATGCGAGACGTAGATGATGGTGAGGCCGCGTTGCTTGAGTTTGGCGAGCAACTCAAAGAGGTGTTCGCTTTCGCGCACGGACAGCGAGCTGGTCGGCTCATCCATGACAATGATCTGCGCGCCGGTGCCGACCGCTCCGGCGATCTGCACCATTTGCTCCTGCGCTGTGGACAAGTCGCCGATGGGCGTGTCCACGGCGATGTCCGATTCGATTTCGGCGAGCATGGCGCGGGCTTGCTCGCGCAGGCGGCGACGGTCGAGCCAGCCGGCGGTGGCGGGCAATTGGCCGAGGCAAAGATTCTCCGCCACGGTGAGGTCGGGACAAAACGCGAGTTCCTGATGCACCATCGCAACGCCGAGCTTGCGCGCCGCGAGTGGATTTGCCGCGTGGACCGGTTTGCCTTCCAGGTGAATCGCGCCCCCGTCCGCGACGTAAACGCCGGCGAGGATTTTGCCGAGCGTGCTTTTGCCCGCGCCATTCTCGCCCATGAGCGCGTGGCAACTGCCGCGCGCGATGTCAAAGCTCACGTCATCCAGCGCCAGCACGCCCGGAAAACGTTTGGTGATGTTTTTGAAGGAGATGAAAGTGGGGTTGAGGGTCATGAAATAAAAACTTCGAGGGCGCCGCCGGAAGAAGGCGCTAACTCCACGGCGAAAATAATGAGACTTCTCATGCGATCTTGTAACAGCCTCAGCCCGCCGCCGGCTCGGCCTTGATCCCGCACACTTCCTTGATCCAGTTCATCGCCGCGCGCAAACCGATGTCGGACACGCCGGTCAGTCCGTAGATGCGGGCCAGTTCTTCCTCGTGCCCGCGATAGCGCGGCGGAAGCAAGAGCGCGGTTTTCGTGGCGTCGGCTTGGCGTTCCTGGATTTCGGAGAAGAACGCCCCCCGGCCCACGAAGTATTTGCCGTCCGGCAACACCAGCGTGCGTTCGGCCAACACGAGCCAGGGACGGTATTTCAGGACGAGGCTGCCCTTCTCGTCCCGGCTGAGCTTGCCGTAGGTGCGGGCGGGAACTTTGGTGATCTTACGACCGAGGAACAGCTTGTTCACCGCCTTGTCCGGCGTGAAGCGTGAACTGCGAAACGTGAAAAAGTCCCAGGTGAACACCAGCCCGAAGTGCGACAGCCGGA
>ORMF011553932.1_pt1 | contig 14221 bp, 11 predicted proteins | sample 1779871 | NCBI WGS metagenome assembly ORMF01 (sample SAMEA104232316, study PRJEB22302) | groundwater metagenome | biome: forest; feature: aquifer; material: groundwater | place: USA | collected 2011-08-07 | depth 5.4 m | reverse complement strand
CGGCCCGCCCGTTGATGCCGGCGATGGTGGCCTCCACAAAACCTGCCTCGTTGAGCGTATCCGTGTGGATAGTGACCTGGACGTCCTGCTCATCGGCAACCCGCAGACAGCAATCGATAGCAGCGGGCGTGGTGCCCCAGTCCTCGTGCAGCTTCAAGCCGATGGCACCGCCAAGAATCTGCTCAGCCAACCCTTCGGGCGTGGCCGTATTCCCCTTCCCGGTGAAACCAAAGTTCAGAGGCAACGAGTCGGTAGCTTGCAGCATCATTCGGAGGTGGTTCGCTCCGGGCGTACACGTGGTAGCGCATGTGCCCGTCGCCGGGCCGGTGCCACCGCCGATCATCGTGGTGAGGCCTGCCGAGATCGCCTCGAACGCCTGTTGGGGACAAATAAAGTGGATATGAGTGTCCAGGCCTCCCGCAGTAAGAATGAGTCCCTCGCCGGCAATGACTTCAGTCGTCACGCCAAAAACCATCCCCGGCGTAACGCCGGCCATAATATCGGGATTACCGGCCTTCCCAATCCCGGCAATCAAGCCGTCCTTGATTCCAATGTCCGCTTTGAATACCCCCGTCCAGTCCACGATAAGCGCGTTGGTGATCAGGCAATCCAGCGCGTCCGCCTGGCCGACGCCGGCCGCCTGGCCCATCCCCTCGCGAAGCACCTTCCCGCCGCCAAATTTGCACTCGTCGCCGTACACGGTGTGGTCCCGTTCGACTTCGAGGATAAGGGCGGTGTCGCCAAGGCGCACGCGGTCGCCCGTGGTGGGGCCGAACATGTCTGCGTAGCTGGAGCGCTTAATGATGTGGGACATGGTGGAGCAGACTGACGTCGTACCGGTTGGAGCAGCGCCCTAACGTCGATTGTTCCGGGAGCGGCTTTCGTTTCGTGATTTCAAGAGAGCTGTTCACATTCCATCGAGGGGCGGACCTCCGGTCTGCCGGTGGGCCGGGCCTCTGGCCCGGACGTGTGGCTCCGACAAGGGCAGGGAGTCGGAGACTCCCTGAACCGGCAGGCCGGAGGTCTCTCCCATGCCCGGCCCGTCGGCTTTCTGGATGGTGGCGAACCCGAGAGTCCGTACTCGTTCCATGGCGGCTTTCCTGTTGGCCCCGGTCACAGGACCGCTGGCGAGGTTGTTGCCTCCGCGGATCACTCGCTTCCCTCCAATCTCCACGAGCTGAACGGTCTTCGTCTCGCCCGGCTCGAAGCGCACAGCGGTGCCGGCGGGAATGTCCAGGCGCTTGCCATGCGCCGCCGCACGGTCGAAACGCAACTGCGCGTTGGTCTCGATAAAGTGGTAGTGGCTGCCGACCTGCACTGGACGATCTCCAAGATTTGTCACCGGGAGGGTGACAGTGGGGCGTCCCGCATTCAGTTCGATCTCCCCTTCCCAGACCAGGACGGTGCCGGGTTCTCCAGTGTCCGGCACAGGCTTGAACACCGAAAGAGCTGGAATAGGCAGGAAGCTCCCATACAACGCAAGGGCCAAATCACCGTTTTCACTGGCAATCGGGTAATGAACGGTGACCAGCTTGGTGCCGTCGGGAAAAGTTCCTTCCACCTGGACCTCGGCGACCATCTCAGGAACTCCCGGCATCACCTGGTTGCGACCAAGGAACTGACGCCCAAGGTCCATCAGGTGCGCGACCCGTTGGCCGTCGCGGATGAACTCGAGGAGTTGAGCGGCAATGAGTGCCACGGCCTCCGGATGGTTGAGCCGGAGGCCCCGGGCAAGCCGCTTCTGAGCCAGGAATCCGGCGTTGTGCAGGAGGAGTTTGTCTATTTCACGCGGGGAGAGATGCATCAGATCACCATTTTCGCGACCATGGGTCGCCGTCCAAGAGCCCAAACAAGAAACCGAGACGCCGATGAATTTCGTCGGCCACCTCCTCGGTAGACTCTCCGGCGAGACGAAGCAGTGCTCCCTCTCGGAGCGGGCTGCCGCTCGATATGAGCCTGGCCCGACGCCCCACAGGCCTGGCCCCCTCCTCATCGAGAAGGCGGGCCGCCGCTTCGCGCATGGGATTGCCAAAGAGGGCGATGAGCGCCAGGCAATTGAATCGACCCAAGCGCTGAGCCGAGTCCAGTTTGCCGTCCGCCGGGTCGAGCAGGAGGGAGTCGACCAGCCGGCGCTCATCGCCAAAGAACACTTCGTTGCGGCTCCGGAACTGAGCGAACGCCCAGCGTTCACCCCGAGCGCTTCGCCCTGAGGAAAGCCAGTCCACCAGCACCAGGCCGGCGCCGGGTTGCAGATGGAATTCCTGGTGCTGTGCGTAGCGCGAGCCGGCGAACGCCTGCACAGGGTCAGGCGCCAAGACGAGAAGGGAGTCGCTGTCCAACCAGCCGACAAGATGATGACCGCACGGCCGCGAATCCGGGTTGCGATAGACCTTGGTAGACGCTTGCGTGCTAAGGAAACAACGAGTCTTCGCCCCCAACCGGACGTCGACGCTGGTTTCATCACCGGCGACCAAGCCCCCACCGAGGCTGCTGACAAACGCCCAGACACTCGATCCCCGTGTGCGCGGGATAAGGAGTTTGAGTGGGCTGGTGGCACGAACGGAGGTCACGGCGCTCACACCTGAGACCCTTTCCACAGCGAGACTGGCGGTGCCCGATCGAACGGGGTGCGCGACACGCAGAGGGGCTGAGACGGTCGACGGAATGGAGACGTGGGCGAGCATCATTCGACGGGCTAGACGGTCAGGTGCCGTTTCACAATGTCGTCGTTGAGGTGGGCGATGGGCCCCTCGGCGACGATGCTGCCACGGTCCATGATGTAAAAGCGGTCGCCGACATCGAGGCAAAAGTCGAGGTATTGCTCGACCAGCAGGATGCCGATCCGACCCTCGGCCCGGACCGCCTTTACGGCATTCTCGATTTGCCCGACATAGTCTGGCTCGATGCCTCGCGCGCGGATCTTTTTGATCGTCTCGCCGATCTGGTCGATGACGTTGGGCTGAATGCCTTCGGTCGGCTCGTCCAGGAGCAGCGCCTTCGGATTCGTCAGCAGCGCGCGGCCGATCGCGAGCTGTTGCTGCTGGCCGCCGCTAAGAACGCCGCCCTTGCGCTGAAGCATCTCCTTGAGGACCGGAAAAAGCTGAAGCACACGATCCACTTCGCCGTTGATCTTCTTGTTCTGGGCGATGGCTCCGATGAGGAGGTTCTCCCGCACCGTAAGATTCGGAAAAATGTCCCGGCCCTGGGGAACGTAGCCCAGGCCTTCCCGCGCACGCTGATCGGCCTTGAGCTGGGTAAGCTCGCTCTCGCCGAGTTTGACCACTCCAGCGTCCGGTTTCACCAGGCCCTATATGGCCATTAGCGTCGTCTTCTTGCCCCCGCCGTTGCGGCCCATCAGACACACCACCTGCCCCGGTGCCACGCTGAGACTCACGTCGCGCAGAATCCGCGAGCCATCGTAGGAGACAGAAAGGTTCGAGAGGGAAAGCATCAGTGGGCTCCTTTCTTTTTTCGCCCGAGGTAGACCTCGATGACGCGCTCGTCATTCTGGACTTCGTCGACGGTACCCTCGCACAAGACGCTGCCCTGATGCAGTACGGTGACCTTTCGAGCGATCTGGCGAACGAAGGTCATGTCGTGTTCAATAACGACGATGCTGTGCTTGCCGGCGAGGCTCAACAGCAGTTCGCCGGTCTTGGTGGTTTCCTCATCGGTCATCCCCGCGGCGGGCTCGTCCACGAGCAGGACTTTCGGGTCCTGCGCAAGCAGCATCCCGATTTCGAGCCATTGCTTTTGGCCGTGCGCTAACAAGCCCGCCAGGCCATCCGCCTTGTCCGCGAGGCCGATCAATTCGAGAATCTCCTGGATGCTGTTCCTCTGCGCCTCCGTAACACGCGAAAACAGGGCCTCCCAAACGCTACGCGTGCCAGGCAGGGAGAGGAGGATGTTCTCGAAGACGGTGTGGTCAATATAGACCGACGGGGTCTGAAATTTCCGTCCGATGCCCAGCCGGTTAATCTGATACTCGTTCAGCCTGGTGAGATCGGTGTCCTTCCCGAACTCGATCTTGCCCCTGTCAGGGCGCGTGCGGCCGGTAATCAAATCGAGCATCGTGCTCTTGCCGGCGCCGTTGGGGCCAATGATGGTGCGCAGCTCCCCGGCGTCCATGTAGAAGTTCAGGTCGGATATCGCCTTGAACCCGTCGAAGGTCTTATTGACGCCTTCCAGCGTGAGGATGAACTCGTTGTGCATAGCCTCAGAGCATCGAATTCCCTTTGGGCTCGAGTTCCACCTTCTTCTCCGCTGCCCCGCCGAGTCCGGTGGCGACCCTGGTAGGCCGAGCCAAAGCCCCCTTCCGGTCCCAGCGCTGCTTCAGCTCGCGGACCTGTGCCGGGATCCCGACCACGCCCTTGGGAAAAAACAGCGTCATCACGATGAACAAACCGCCAAGGATATAGAGCCAGTACTCGGGAGCGCTGTGGGTGGCATAGCTTTTCAGCCAATTGACACCCACGGCTCCCAGGATCGGCCCGGCGAGCGTGCCCCTCCCGCCGACGGCAACCCACACGACCGCCTCGAGAGACTTGTCCGGGGCCATCTCGCTCGGGTTGATGATACCCACCTGGGGCACAAAAAGCGCCCCGCCAAGGCCGGCGATCACCGCGGCGAGCACGAAGGTGAACAACTTGAAGTGAGCGGCTGCGTACCCGGAGAACAGGACGCGGTTCTCACTGTCACGGATGGCGCGCTGGATCTTCCCGAAGCGTGTCGCAGTCATCCATCGGCAAAGGGCGTAAACCGAGAGCAGGAGCAGGCCCGAAGCGACGAATAGGGCGCGACGCGTTCCCGCGGCATTGATGTCGTAGCCCAGGATATCCTTGAAGTCCGTGAGTCCGTTATTGCCGCCGAAGGTGAAGTCGTTGCGGAAGAACATCAGGCACGCCGCATAGGTCAGCGCCTGGGTGAGGATCGAGAAATAGACGCCTTTGATGCGAGAGCGAAACGCCAGGAAACCGAAGATCGCGGCCACCACCGCGGGCACGACCACCACCATGGCCGCCGCGAACCAGAAATGTTGGAACGGGATCCAATGGGGCGGCAGGCCCCCGGTTTCCGGGTACCTCTTGGGGAACTCCAGGAAGACCATGAAGTCCGGGATGTTCGCCTTGTATTGGCCGCGTGGTCCGATCATCAGCATGAGGTGCATCCCGAGCGCGTATCCACCGAGGGAGAAGAAGAGGCATTGGCCCAAGCTGAGCAGCCCTGTGTAACCCCAAAGCAGATCTACACTGAGCGCGAGCACCGCGTAGCACAAATACTTGCCGCAGAGGCTTAACGTAAAGCTGCTAACATGGAGCGGATGCGTAGGGGGCAAGAACGCGTTCAGGCCTGGCAGCAGGATCAGGACAACGAAGACGCTGACACCCAGGCCGATCAGTTCCGTTTTGGTGAGAAAGCGTCTCATGATCATCCTTCGAGGCTGCGGCCGCGCGTGACAAAGAGGCCGGCGGGGCGCCATTGCAGAAAGAGAATGATCGCCGCAAGCACGGTGATTTTCCCCAGCACGGCTCCGAGGTACGGTTGGAGAATCTGGTCGGTCACCCCGATCCCGCCCGCGGCCGAGACCGTGCCAACGAGGTTCCCCACGCCGCCGAGCACCACCACCATGAAGCAATCCACGATGTAGCTCTGTCCCAAGCTGGGGCCGATATTGCCGATCTGCGCCAGGCACGCGCCCGCCATCCCTGCCAGGCCGGAACCGAATGCGAAGGTAGCCATGTTCACTCGGTCGGTGCGCACCCCCATGCACGAGGCCATGCGACGGTTTTGCATCACCGCCCGGACCTGGAGGCCCAGCGAGGTCCGAGTGAGCAGCAGCCACGTGCCCAGAACGATAGCGACCGCGAAACCGATGACAAAGACGCGGTTGAAAGCGAAGGTGACGTCATGCCACGTGAGGTTCCCGCTGAGCCAGCTTGGAGAATAGACCTGGACGTTCGCCGCCCCGAACACATTGCGGAAGATCTGCTGGAGGACAAGACTCACTCCCCATGTGGCAAGCAGCGACTCAAGAGGGCGCTTGTAGAGGAAGCGGATGATCCCGCGCTCCAACACCAGCCCGACCAGGCCCGCCGCAACAAACGAGAGAGGCAACGCCATGGCGAAATAGAAATCAAATCCCCGCGTACCCTGTCCGAACCACTTCACGAAAAGGTTCTGCGACACGTAGGCCGTGTAGGCGCCGATCATGATCATCTCGCCGTGCGCCATGTTGATGATCCCCATGAGTCCAAACGTGATCGCCAGCCCGAGGGCCGCAACCAACAGGACCGCGCTGAGGCTCAGCCCCCGAAAACAGGTGCCCAGGAAGTTGCCGCGAGCGATGTAACTCTCAATGGCAAATCCCGCGTCGCGCGCTGCCTTGACCATCTCAAGGCTCTGCGCCTGGGGGTCGGTCTTGGCGTCCGCCTCGATCTTTCTCACCAGATCGAGCGCGGCGATCGAGCGGAGCTCGCCCAACCTGCGCACGGCCGCGAGGCGAGTTTCGGCTTTGTCCGAAACGAGTTGCGTGACCGCGATGGCTTCCTGCAGCTTCCTGCGGACAATGGCGTCCTTCTCCACAGCGAGTCGCGCCTCGAAGCGGGGGATGTACTCCGGGTTCTGGTCTTGGCCCAGCGTGGATACAGCGTCGCGGCGCATGTTGACGTTCGGAGTGGACAGCGCCAGCAGATCGAGCGTGGTCTTCATGGCTTTCCGGAGCTTGGAGGTGGTGTCCACGGCCGTAAGCTCGGAAGCGGTAAACAGGACCGGTTGACCCGACCCGTCCTTGATCGGCTCGCCCGTTGCGAGAGCAATGCCACGCGCCTTGCCGGCGGCATCAGTCGTCGTCTCGAGGAGGAACGGCACCCGGGTCTCATCGGACGCCACAAAGAGGAATACGGTGTTCTGCCGCCACGCGGTGAGCGTCTGCGCGATGATCGGCTCGTGTGCGTCCGCGAGTTTTTGCACGAGGGCGATCTGAACGTTGACATCGGTGTTGGTAAGGGCCTGGACCAGGATCGCAAGAGGACGCTCCGCAGCGCCGACCGTGGCGACACCCAAAGCCAGGGCAAGCCAAAGAAGCAGACAGAAACGGAGGCGGATGAGCCCGAGCGGAGTCCTCTGCCCGGCGGCCTCCGACACGAGGCGGCTGCCGCGCCAGTTCACTTTCCTGGGTCCGCCCGCGCCAGCAGAAAACGAGGCGCCGGCCAGGGGCTCTGGTGGGGTGGGAGGGAGGTTGGCGAGCATCAGGATAGCGACGCGACGATACGGTCGCTTTTCAGTGAGAGGGGGACGGGGCACTGTTGCCCCGGTCCCCCGGTGTTGTGTTGTGTGGAGGGTCTATGTCCCACCCCGAAATGATTACTTCTTGCTCAGGAACTTCTCGCTAAACGGCTCCCCCGCCACGGCGCCAAGCGATTTGATGATCTTGAACTGGCCATTGGCGAGGGTCTCGCCGACGAACACCGGGTTCACGAGGTGGTGATTCTCCTGCATAGTCACTTCGCCGGAGGGGCCCTTGAACTTCTGGCCGATGAGCGCGTCGCGCACCGCGTCGACCTCAAACGATCCCGCCTTCTCCACCGCTTGCTTCCAGAGATAGACCCCCATTCGAGAGAGGTTCATCGGGCTGCAAGTGACGCGGTTCTTCTTTTCGACGCCAGAGGGAGCCGTCTCGAGCCACTTCTTCCAACTGGCGACGAAGGCCTTGTTCTCGGGGGTGTCAAGTGACATGAAGTAGGTCCAACACCCGAGATGACCCACCAGCTCTTTGGCGGGCAGGCTCCGGAACTCGTCCTCGGAGATGCTGAACGACACCACCGGGCAGTTCTCGGACGTCAGGCCGGCGTTCGCAAATTCCTTGAAGAACGGCACGTTCGTATCCCCGTTGAGCGTGCTGATGATGCATGCGTTGCCGCCGGCGGAGAACTTCTTGATCGACGCCACGATCGTCTGATAGTCCGTGTGCCCAAAGGGGGTGTAGATCTCCTCGATGTCGGAGTCAGGGATGCCCTTGGATTTCAGGTACTGTTTCAGGATTTTGTTCGTGGTGCGCGGATAGACGTAGTCCGAGCCCAGGAGGTAGAACTTCTTCTTCCCGTCGCCAAGCATGTAGTCCACCGCCGGGATCGCCTGCTGATTCACGGCCTCCGCGGTGTAGAAGATGTTCTTGGAGAGTTCCTCTCCTTCGTACTGCACAGGGTCGAACAGCAGCCCGTTGTTCTTTTCGAAGACCGGGAGCACTGACTTGCGGCTGACGGAAGTCCAACAGCCAAACACGACAGCGACCTTGTCTTTAACGAGCAATTGCTCGGCCTTCTCGGCGAAGAGCGGCCAGTTCGACGCGGGGTCCACGATGACCGGTTCGATCTTCTTACCCATGACGCCTCCTTTGGCGTTGATTTCGTCGAAGGTCATTAGAAGGACGTCCTTGAGGGACGTCTCGCTGATGGCCATGGTGCCGCTGAGCGAATGCAGCACGCCGACTTTGACGGTGTCCTCCGCTGCCAGACCGGTCCAGAGGGCGGCTAGCAGGGCGAAGTTAAGTGCGAATGGTTTGAGCAATCGTTTCATAGTATATGCGCAAGAGGTTGATCTGAGAGAGTGGTTCTGCTGTTTGGTAGGAGGTTTCAAAACATGGAGGTCGCCCCCATGCCGGCAGTGAAGCGTTCCTTTCTGCCGTCCAGCCCGCCGCTGTACGAAGTGTGGTCGTAGCGGATTTCGGGTTGGAGCTTGATGTTCGGGGTGGGGCGCAGGTTGAGTGTGAGCGTGAAGCTCGATAGGTCTCCATTCGCATCCGCCGACATGATAGCGCTGCCCGCGCGCACCGCGCCCGGGTAACCGACGCCTTTGATTCCGTAGCCATCGACGTCGTCCAGGTACTCAGCACGGAAGGCGAGGCCGACTTTTGGGGTAAAGTCGTATCCCACCCAGCCGCCGACCGACCACAGATCCTTGCTGGATCCGCCGCCCACGGGATCAAAGTTGAAGAAGTCGGCCTCCAAGCCGGTGGTGATTTTCTCACCGAAGGTCCGGCCCGCGAGGATCGAACCGCCTTGGACATTCTTTGAGACCGGCATCCCGTCGCCGGCGAAACCGATGAGATTGATCCAAGTCTTGCTGTCGGGCTTGAGGCCGATACTCCCGACGAAGGTCTTCGCGCTGTTACTGTCCACAGGCCCGCCATAGAGCCCGTTTTGCACACGCACCTTGAGGTCCAGCCAATCGGTGAAGGTGTAGCCCAGTTGAGCGCCTGCGGAGGGGCCGTTGCCGGTGAAGAACCATTGGTTCCCCTGGGAGAAGTTCGCGTTCGCCGCACCCCCATCGCCCGACTCGTAGTTGAGGAGCGAGATGAGCTGACCGGCCTTCACATTCAACCCCGTGCCGATGGGCACGTTTAATTCCACGAACGCCTCGCGTAGGGGCTCAAACCCTGCAACAGGGCTGCCCGTGTTCAACACCGGGGCGTCCTCCCCCCAGATCATGGACGTCCGAAAGCCCGCATCGAATTTGTCGCCGCTGCGCTCGACGGGCGGGCTGGCGAGCGTGAGCTTGACCTTGTTGATGGAAAACGAGTTGTGGGTTGTGTTCCATAGGTAAGCATCAGAAACCCCATCGGCCGGCGGGTGGGTATTGTAGAAATAGGAGGCCTGCACGAAACCACTGATGGTGACGCCGGAGAGGGCCTTTACGTACTTGGGCGCGGGCTCATCGCTGGGCAGGATCCCCTCCTTCTTGGCGATCGCCTCCAGGGAGTCCAAGCGCTGGCGCAGAGCCTTGTTCTCTTGCTCGAGTTTATCGATCCGGTCCGGCGACTGCGCTTGTGCCTGGAACGTCGTGACGCCTGTCACTGCCGCGCCCAGGCAGGCGCCGAGAGTCGTAAGTCGAATGGTGTTGGTTCGGTGTCGTTTCATCGGTTTCTGTGTTATTTCCGTTGCTTGGTTCGGGGGCGGTTTCCGCTCCTTCCCGGACCAAAAACGCCTCGTGGCGCCCAACTGGCTCGTCACCTGCTCTGAGCCAGTGCGGTCCGGCGGACTGGAATGCCGCGCATAACCGGCCCATAGCTAGCCGAGTACCAACCTGGCTGGGTGAGCCGAATCAGGCCTTGAAACGTTTTGACACTTGAATTGAAAAGCATTCACACATGAGCGCGCCGCTTGATAGCAGGCAACTGAAAGCATTTGTCTCCCTGGCACGAACCGGGAGTTTTACGGCGACGGCGAAGGAGCTTTTCCTCACCCACTCGGCGATCAGCCATTCGATGAAGGCGTTGGAGAACGACGCCGGCTGTCGGCTTTTGATCAAAATGGGCAAGAAGGTAACATTATCAGAAGCAGGAGAGGCTCTTTTAAGCCACGCCGAACGGATCCTCCGTGAAATGACGCAGGCGCGCGGCGCTCTCCAGCATCTCAACCGTTGGGGAGTTCAGAGACTCCGCCTCGCGACGGGTTCGAGCCTGTGCCAGGAATTCCTGCCCCGGGCTCTGGCGACGCTCAAGAAGGAACTCCCTCGCCTCCTGATCAAGATCCACATCCCTGGATCACTCGAGATGCTGGACCTGTTGGAACGAAACCAGGTGGATGTGCTGCTGGGCGAGGCGCCCGCCACAGGGAGCGGCCGTGTCGAGTTCACTCCCCTATTCGAAGACCGGTTCTATATCGTCGTCAATTCGGCCCATCCGTGGGCCGCCTCCGGCCATGCTCCGCGGGACCAAGTGACCAAAGAACCTTGCATTCTCCCTGCGGCTACCCACCCGTCGCGGCAGTTGGTGGATGATCACTTTGCCGAGGAAGATCTCGCGCTGAACACGGTCCTTGAAGTAAACAGCGTGGCTGCCATCCGCGCCTTCGTAGCGCAAGGTCTGGGGATGACGGTATTGCCTCGCTGGACCGTTCAGCGCGACCTGGCCGCAGGCTACCTTGTAGCCCTACCGATAGGCCGACGCCATCTCAGTCAACAGTGGGGGCTTGTCCATTGGGGAGGCCGGCCGCTGGATCACGTTCAGTCGGTGCTCGTGAAGTCCTGCCGGGCCTCAGTGGCTGCCTTCTTGGCAAACCACACCGACGAACAGTCTCCGCGCCCTGGCTCCACGGACGCCGTCACGGGCGCGGCACTCAGCCTTTCCGGCGCATCACTGCCTAGAACAGAGGGGTGACCTCGGTCTTCCTCCCTGCTGGAGCAGTCATGTTGTCACCTCGCGACCAAATCTGGTCGTTAAGCACTAGCTTGAACACTACCTTGTCCAGGCTGCACGCGGTTGACCAGACCCAGGTCGACCCGCCGACACAACGCAACGGTTCGCCCTTGTTCCAGCTCAGCCCGTTGCCCTCGCCGCGAATGAACAGGTTGTTCCCCAGGCCCACATCGACCCTTGCCTCAATCGTCGTCACCACCTGCTCCTCGCAGCCAACCGCCTGCGCGCGCACTTTGGCCGCCGGGGCCTCCTTTAAAACGGGTGCTGGAGCGATCTTAACCGCCTCGATCGGCGTTGTCTTGGCCGCCGGCCGTGCAGGTGCGGGAGGGGCTTGCGCCGGCTTGGGGCCGGCCTTCTGGGTTCCGACAGCGGCTGTCTTCGTCTTCGCACTCTTGCCGCTCTGAGCAATCTTAGGTTTCATGTGTTCGATTTCAATTTGTTGGTTCGTAGCAGGAAATGGTTCGGTCGGGGATCCCGCGGCGCCTTGCGGACGTTCACTCTCGGGGAGAATGACCACCGACGCGTGAGCGAGCCGATGATACACGCAGTGGTCCTGCGCCCGGACCTCGTTCAAAAAGGCTAACCCCTGTGCGGGATCCCGGGACCAGTTCTTGCCCTTGCAGAGGTACAGGCCGGTCTCTCCGTTCTGGATCAGGATTCTCATGAGCCACTCAAGAGCGACACCAATCTAGGCAGCACCTGCAGCGAAGCAAGGTATTCCTCGCAACGATTAGGTTACACACCCTCCGGGCAGCACCTCGGGGAGAGGTGCTCCCGGAGCACCCTTATCTTCGCTATAGTAAGAGGAAGGGAGTGAAGTTCAGGTTTCAGGCATCCACTCCCCGAGTCGCAGATATTCTCTCACCTTGCGCCGTTCGTAGCGGTGCTTCTGATGTTTCTGGGGGCGGTCAAACATTTGGCGCAGAGGCGGTCTGCTGCTGTTTAGGGCTTCCAGTATCAGGGCGATCGATTTGGTCATAGACTCTTCTTTCTCCCTCCGGCGGAGGACCGGAGGATTCGGGGTTTCAGTAACTACGCTTCGTTCATGCGCCTGGACCCTCAGCAAAATCCACGCCAAGCTCAGTGGATCCACCACGAGCGGTCCCCGATGGGAAGACTATCGCGTCCTTATGGATGGCATAAGCCACTTACGCTCAGCTCCTTACGACCCGGCACGGGCCCGAACGTGCCCAATCCCCGAACCCAGTCAGTCGCCTCGGCACAACGCCGGAAGTCCGATGAACTGTCTCCAACTCGTCTCCTGGTGCGGAGTTTTAGACGGCTTGATCAAATATCTACCTGCGTGCCCCTGTCACACCGTGGAATGGACGGTGCAACAGCCTCTGGCATGGGCGAGCTGTTCAGCACCGGCTTGGGCCGGAAGACGCCACGATCACCCAGCTCTTGGACGCGCCCGCCTGGATTCAGCGCGCCGTGAGCGAGCACTTGCCGCCGCTGGTCGATCAGACGCCCGCCCGTGACCAGTCCGCTCAAGGGCTGCTTGCCTGGTCGGCTCAGTCCCCCGACCCGCTCCGCGCTACGGCTGCTTCCGCTTGTATGTCGCCAGCACCCGACCAGAGCCATCACCAGATTTGAACTCCGTCGGCCTCGAGCCACCATCGACCGCGTAACAGACCTTCAACGTCTCTCTCGTGAGCTCGTAGATGGCTGGAACCTCCGCACCGGAGCCCGAGGTGACGTCCATGGACTTGGGGTTCGTAGTCACGTTGAGCTTGATGCTCCCTTGGTCCTTCACGTCCGGGGCATCCACAAAGTACTCGTTGCCTTTGACCTTCAGTTTGATGGCCGCCAGATCGTCAGCGGGCAAGGGACTCCCGTTCGCCACAAACTCGACCGGCGCCCAATCGCCTTGCATCCCGTCCAGGTCGCCCGCAGTGTCCGCAGGGAGCGGCTTAATCCGGATGTCCTTAAACTGGACCTGCATCGGGGGGCCGGCATGAAGCTGCAAGGCAAGAATGCCTGATTTGGCAGCCTTCGAGACCTGCTCATCCCCCACGTCCACAGTCGCCATGCCGTTGATGAAGTGCTGAAGATGGTTCCCTTTGGCAATAACCACGTAGTCATTCCAGCCGTTGGTCCGGATACCCGCCTGGATGGTCTTCGTGTCGCCGACAGAGCCGACCACGTCGATCTTCGTTTTCCCGTCCACCTCCTTGAGGACTGTCTTCTGGCCTCGCTCGGCGAGGATTCCGCGTCCGCCCTCCTCGTAGAGGATGCCGGAGTAGGCGACGCCCACCTCAAAGTCGGCTTGATAGCCATTCACCACAAAGTTGCCTCGGTTAATGCTGCGGTACTGCGCGCCGGAGTTGCCCCAGGGCCCGGTGAACTTGTACGAAAATCGCAGCTCGAAATCGCTCACCACGAGATCTTGATCGCCGTCCTTCGCGATGAGGAAGTTGTTCCCCTCCGCAGGCGTCTCTTTGGTGGTGATGCCCGTGATAGCCCCGTCGCGCACGGACCAGTGTTTGGGCCGGCCCGCCCACCCGGTCAGGTCTTTGCCGTTGAACAGGCTCTTGAAGCCGGGCTCCGTTTCACCCGCTACCGCGGTGGCCAAGGAAGTCAACAGATGCGCACCGAGTGTCAGGGTGGCGATTCGACGCAGAGACTTTTTCATAGAATGATTCGTGATGTCGGGCGTCATCGTGCCCGCTTCGGGATCGGAGGCCAAGTCCAAAACGCCCTCGTGTGGGGCGCAGACCGCCAACGCCGAGCAAGTCCTCTCGAATTGCGACGACAGCGCCCGGCAGATCCGGAAGAGGACCTGCAGTTCAAGCTCATGGCAACGCCTTCTTCCAGACAGTAGATTCAGCGTTGACTAGAGAAGTCGGCATGGACACTTTTGCTGTGTCAGAGAATGGATGCGAAGCCGAAGATCGCTGTGACTTGGCTGGAAGCGAGCCTGCTGGCCCTGGTGGTGGCTGGCGGACTCGGTATTTGGCTCGTTGTGGAGAGGCGTGTCGACGAACGGGCTGGCGCTAGCGGGCCCCCGGGGGGGGGATTCCAATT
>ORMF012021178.1_pt1 | contig 14225 bp, 11 predicted proteins | sample 1779871 | NCBI WGS metagenome assembly ORMF01 (sample SAMEA104232316, study PRJEB22302) | groundwater metagenome | biome: forest; feature: aquifer; material: groundwater | place: USA | collected 2011-08-07 | depth 5.4 m | reverse complement strand
TTCATGATGCCGATGCCGCCTCCCATGGTGATGCCGTCGGCCCAGCAAAGGATCGGCTTTGGATAAACCTGTATGAGATAGTCGACGAAATATTCGGTTTTAAAATACTCGACGGCAAAGCGAATGCTCGGTTCACTTTGCAGCCCAATGATAAGCGACTTCACGTCGCCACCGGCGCAAAAGGCTTTCTCCGAGTCGGCATGCAACACGACGCAGGCGATGTCCTCTCGATCGCGCCATTCGAGCAGTTTGCTTTCCATCGCCCGCAGCATGCTCAAGTCCAAGGCGTTGAGCGTGCGCGGATTGTCCACCGCGACTGTGCCGATGGTGTACTGTCCCGATTGTTGTTTGGAGAACAGGACGCGGGGGGCGTGGAAATGTTTTGTTGGAGTCGTCATTGGGGTATTAAATATGAAATTTACGCTGCCGGCAATTTCCCGGCCGGCGCAGGTCGTCGTGGATAAGCATCCGACCAACTGCCTATGTCAAACTGACGGAGTCAGAGATCCCAGTCGGACTTCATTCTTCGACCCGGCCATTTAGCCCAAGTTCTTCAGGGGTTCCCGTTTTAGGTCTTATTTAGCCCCTTGCAGCAAGTTCACGAAGAAATAAGTACCTGAGATACTGCGGCATTTTTTTGTCCTGCACATGGGAAAGGCGAATGTAGTGACCCATGGCATTAAAATATTATTGCCACCCTCCCGTATCCTTGGTGCGTTTGCCGGGCATGTACGTCAAGCGTGTTCGCAAGCGCAATCGGGGCAGCGACAAAGACTACGGCTATCTCCATCTCGTTGAGAGCGTACGCACCGAACACGGGCCTCGGCAACGTTTGGTACTCAATCTCGGCGCCCTTCCCATTGAGCCAGAGGACTACAAAGCACTGGCCAACACCATCGAAGGCATACTTGTAGGTCAGGCGAACTTGCTCAGTGCCGATCCGAGCATCGAGCGCCACGCGCGCAATGCGGTCCAAAAGCTCTTGGCAAGAGACGCCAAGAGCGAAGCAAGAAAGCCGCCTAACCACACACCCGAGTATCAACTCGTCGATGTCGCCTCGATGCAGGCCACCGAGCTACGCTCGCTCGGTGCGGAGTATGTCGGCCACACGCTTTGGCGGGAACTGGGCTTGAACCACGCGCTTCTCGATGCCGGCTGTTCGCCTCAGTGGTTGGTGCTCTTTGAGGCGTTGGTGGTCGGGCGCTTAGTCGCCCCGGGCAGTGAGCGGCACAGTTGGGCGTGGATGCAAAACCGCTCGGCGATCTTGGAGTTGACCGGTGGTGCGGTGCGGGCTTCGTTGAGCGCTTTGTATCGCGCCACCGATGTCCTTTTCTCTTACAAAGAGACGTTGGAGAAGCATCTCTCGGAGCGCGAGCGGGATCTGTTCTCGCTCCCCGAGCGGCTGTGTTTCTTTGATCTGACCAACGCCAATTTTGAAGGGCAGGCGGCGCGCAATCCCAAAGCCAAGCGAGGCCACTCCAAGGAGAAGCGCTCCGATGCTCCGTTGTTGACCTTGGCTATGATCATCGACGAAGAGGGCTTTCCCAAGTACAGCCGGCTCTATCCTGGAAATCAATGCGAAGCGAAGACCTTGGCGGAGATAATCGAGGCGCTGGTCAAAGCCCGCCCCGATCTCGCCCGCGATCGGACCGTCATCATCGATGCAGGCATCGCAACCGAAGCGAATATCAAGACGCTCTAAGGATAAGGGGGTTCACCATATCTGCGTGGGCCGCACGCTCGCCGAGGTCCTCCCCGAACAGACCGAGGATCTCGTGCTCATTCGCGAGGACGCACAGAAGGCCGTGAAGATTGAGGTCAAGCGGGTTAGAAAGGACCACGAGGTTCATCCACTGTGTCGAAGCCGTGGGCGCCAAGAAAAAGACCGCGCCATCCGCACTCGGCAAGAGCAGCTCTTTATCGAGCGCCTCACCTACTTTCGAGACGGGTTGAATAGGAAGGGGCATACCAAACGCTACGCGAAAGTGGTCGAGATCATCGGACAGTTGCGCGAAAAATACCCCCGCGCCGCCAAAGCCTTTGAGTTGGTCGGGGGAGGTCTGATACGCTCAGCGGGGGGATGGGCCGAAGTCAGATCACAGCGACAGCGCCGAGAGCCGCAGCAGTCTGACGAGCGGATATTGGGGAGCGGAGAATTTGTCGAGCGTGTCCTGACCGAGGCCGAGGCGCGCGTGCAGCGCCAACAGGCGGCACGCCGACAAAGCGGACGGGGCGAGCGAGTTATCGCGGAGGCGTGCAAGAAAAACGGCGCATCGCTGACTGAACTCAGAAGCGGGAGCCGACGTGGGAAGCTGCCCACGATAAGAGCGGCATTGGTGTGCAAGCTGGTGGAAGATTTTGGCGTCGCAATCGCCGAGGTTGCGCGCCAACTGGGAGTATCGACCTCTGGGGTTTCGAAGATATTGACCAGACGTTTGTCCAGCTAGTCAACAACGTTCCTTTCTCCTTGCTCTGGAGAGCGTTCCCTGGCATGTCCAGAAAAGCCTGGCGCGCCAGCGCAAGGCCATTGAGGAATTGGCGGAGCTGGACTTCCTGGAGCGCGCCGAGTCGGTGGTGTTGGTGGGAAAACCCGGGGTAGGAAAAAGCGGCTTGGCTTCAGCCATCCTGGTTAAGGCCCTCTATGCCGGCCGCACCGCCCGCGCCATCACGGCGCAAAACCTATTTGAGGAGTTCGAGCACAGCCAAGCCGACGCTCCACCAAGAGGCTGATCAAACGACTATCGAGCGTGGACCTTTTACTCGTGGATGAGTTCGGCTATGTCCAGGCGCGCACCACGCCTCAGATCAACCCGCTTTTCCTCCTCATCGACAATCGCGCCAGCCGCAAGAGCACAATCATCACAACCAACTTAGGCTTCGAGGAGTGGGGTAGCCTTCTGGGCGGCAAAGCGCTGACCGCGGCGCTGTTGAGCCGCCTGCTTCAGAAATGCCACGTCTTCCCAGTGGAGGGAGTCAACCTGCGCGAGCCCGCCTACAAGCTGCCCGCCCGAGCACCCAAGCAGCCCCTGACTGCGTCATCTTAAAAACCTACGCCGCAACTCCTTCCGAAAATCCTGCCGTAGCCACTGGGTTCCCTTTCGTTAGCGAGAACGGGTCAGTTTTCGTTAGCGGCGAGACTGAGCGCCAGTGGTTTTCTGCGACTGAGACAACCGCTGACCTATCGAAACGACTCGGGCCTCCAAGCTTCGATTTTTTCTCATCACCCACGCCTCCGGCAGTGAGTTCTCTGCTGGACGGAGACGAGCAGGATAGCGGCAGAAAATTTGTCCGAACCGGGGACGTTGAGCCCTATTTGAAAAAGCCTTCTCGGTCGAGCTTGCGGACAATGCGATCGTCGATTAGATCCTCGGCTTTCAAGCGACTGAATTTAGGATCGACCCGGCTGAGAATGCGTATTGTATTGCGTATGCCTTCGGTCGTGGGAAAGATGCGGCGACTGTAGACGGGGCGAATCATCTCGTAGCCCGTCTCCGCATCCTCGACCCGGGATAGGCGCAGCCATTTTGCCAGAATTCCAATGGCCGACTGTTTGTTCGCGGGGTCCTGAAAATAGGCAACTGATTTGGCGAGGGCTTTGAGTGTCCTCTCAGCCGTCTCGGGCGACTGCTCCAAAAAGCTTCTGCGGGCCACAATGCCGACCCCCTGGTATGGAATATCGGCCTTGGCGAGATCCGCCAAAACGCGAAAGCCTTGGCGCTGCGCCACTTTGCTGAACGTGTAGCCCAGATACGCCGCATCCACGCTGCCGCTCATTAAGCCTTGAGCGATGATCGACTGGTCGCCGAGGATCCTGAACTGGATCTTGTCCCGCTCAGGCACAATTCCCCAGTGATCGAGGGCTAGCATCGTAAACGTCCAGATTCCGCCGCCGATACTCTGCACGCCGAGGATCTTTCCTTTGAGATCCGACGGGCTCTTGATCTTGGGCGAGACCACGAAGTCGCCATCCAACTTGTTGACGATGCCCGCGATGAAAACTAGATCAAGACCTCCAGCCATTGCCCCGAGGCTCGATCCCGTCGCGGAGACAGTGTAAAACTGAGCTTCATTAGAGGCCATGGCGGATACCGCGATTGGACCGCTGCGCACCTGAACGATTTGAGCGTCCAAGCCCTGCTCCTCAAAAAAATGCATTTCTTTGGCGGCAAAGAGGACACCGCTCCTTTCGTTGAAGCCGCCAAAGACAATGACGATTTTTTGCAGAGGCGAGGCTGCCTCAACCGTCGGAGCGCAGGGAACAAAAATGAAGAAAAAAGCAGCGCTGAGTAACTGGCGGAAAAAGCTTCGTCTACACATGGAGTGGCTCCTTTGCAGTAGATTGAGCGATCAACAGAGTTTGGCTGATTCCCCGTCTGACTTTGACGTTACCCCGGCGACGTGAGCCTATGAGATCGCCGATGAAATCAAAAGTCATCTATAAAGGTTTTCGATAAAGTGGCTCACCTCTAGTTGGCGGACGAAGCTATCGTCAAAGAACTTCCTTGGATCCAGTTCCTTCGCTTTGGGGTTTCTGATAGCAAGCTCTTCGAGCACCGGCTGAATTGCCTCCACGGTGGGAAGCGGAACGCTCAGCAGATATTTCTGCGCAAAGACCTCATAAGACTCCGACAGAAGCTCGGGATCGCTGGTGCGAAGATATTTGCCCATCACACTCATCGCGTAACTCTTGTCCCTTTTCATGCGGGCAATGGCCTCGACCTGTGCTGCCAGATACCGCCGAACCAAATCCGGATCTTCCCTAATCAACTTGGCCCGGGTGGTCACCCCCGTGGACGCATAGGGGATGCCGAGAGCGGCCACGTCAAAGAGGATTCGATAGCCCAATTTTTTCGCCGCCGTTATGGAAGGATAGGAAAGCATACCGGCCTGAACCCGGCCTCCCTGCATGGCGGGAACGATCGTTTCTACGCCGCCGACTTGCAGCAGGGCGACATCTTTCTCGGGCACCAAACCGAGATGCCTCAGGGCCAAGCGCGCTGCCGTGTCTGTAACGGTGCCGAAGCGGGTGACGCCGACGGCTTTGCCGCGTAGTTGCTCCGCCCTTTCAATTTCCGGCCGCGCAAATAAAGTCCAGACCAGAGTCCCCACAGTCGTGGCGACGATCATGGCGTCGGCACCCCCGACGGCGGCGCTCACGGTCGTGCTTCCGGTAATCTGTAAGAAGAGGACTTCCCCAGCGATGAGCGCGTTCAAGCCCTGCACGCCGCCGGGTAAAAGCACAAGCTCCACATCCAAGCCGTGTTTCTTGAAGATGCCTGCCTCCCGGGCGATCCACGGCGGCGCCTGGGAGCCGGACAGGGAGGTGAAAGCCGCACGGATTTTGCGCAGGGCAGGAGGCTCTGCCCCCTCAAGCTGAGGCGGCAATACAGTAATGAGAGCAAGATATAAAGCTATCCAGATGGCTGTCTGCCGTTCCTTGTTCATGTTGTCCACTAACCTGCTGCGGACGCCCTGAAGTTACTCGCACACCGCGGTCATGTCAATCTAAAAGTCAGGGCGGGTTGATGGGTCATCCTGTACAACAAACATGGGGCTGAGGTTGGTCTGAATCTGGACTTATTCCCGCGAGATGGGATGTGGCCTCGGTAGCAGTGCGGACCATGCGGACATTGGAGCTTAGGCGAGAGGCGAAGTCGGTGAGGAGTCAGGGGACGTGTCGCTAAGAAAAGGATGAAGTATGAAGGATGAGGGATGAAAGGCCGAAGCGTGCTCGTGGAGCGTGATCGCGAAACAGCCGGTGTGAGGATGTCGGACGTGACCAAGAGGAGAAATGCTGACCCTACGCCGCGTATTCGATGCCGGGAAGACGGATTTGTCGGGTGCGGCGGCAAGTTCGCTTGCCGTTGACTGTTCCTGGTCTTGCAGCGTATCCTAGCACTTGATGTTTCGGTGACGAGAGGAACTTATGAAGGCAAAGGTCACAAAGGAAGGCGTGGTTATCCCAAAGGAGTTCCTTGAGGGGATCGACGAAGTCGAGATCCGCAAGTCGGACAACCTGCTTGTGATTGTACCGACGACAAAGAGCGATCCAATCCTCGCGCTCGGGCAACATCCTGTGGACTGCGGTGTCGCCGATGCTTCTGAGCGCCACGACCGATATTTGTACGGCTCGACCTCGTGACGGCCGTGTTCCTCGACACGGGTTATGTTATCGCGTTAGAAGCGGCAGACGATCAGCACCACGACGCTGCCGTGCGGCACTGGCGAAGTTTCACCACCCAGTTGCCACCCCTGGTGACCACGTCTTACGTTTTCGATGAAGTTGTCACATTCTTCAACAGTCGGAACCAACATGCCAAAGCCACCGAGATCGGTAACCGCCTGCTGCGTAGCCAAACGGTGCAGTTGGTGCACGTCGATGAAGACTTGTTCTATGATGCTTGGCGGTATTTTACCCAGCATGCGGACAAATCATACTCGCTGACGGATTGCGTTTCATTCATAGTGATGGAACGGCTTGGCGTCCGCACGGCTCTGGCTTTTGACCAACACTTTGTTCAGGCAGGATTTGAAAAGCTGCCTTAAGACATCTGTGATACCTGGGGCCACAAAACCTAAATGTCGCTTCAGACCGCTCGCTTAACAGGAACAGGTTACAATGAGTGACCCTCGAAGTGGATGCCTCCGTAATACCAAATCGGGGTTCCCCTCGTAGAAACGTGCGCGTAGTTTCCCCGCGAACGGGCTTTGCGGGTGTCTTCACCTCAAGACATGCAGGTTCGCCGTTTAGGCGGCATCCAATTCCGGCCGGCAACGGCCAGAAATACCATGGCATCCTGCGCTCACCGAAAAATTGCTCGAGTTGCGACAATACCCGTACTAAAGTCATTTATGCGATAGATGCTTCCCCTTTTCCTAAAGGTTGGAATCTGCATTGCTGCTCCCTTGGTGAAACCCAAAAAAAGCGAGAAAAAACTTTGGCATGTTCGTTGCGTTTTGAATCGGTCTCAAAGGCAGTCTTCTTGACCCCGAAGATAAGGAAGGAATCAAATGTCAACTAATCTCGACGCCATCGCTGCGATGGATTTCCCGCATCACGAGCGCAAGAGCCGCTGGCCGGCACGGCTCGACTTGATCCAGAGTGCGAGCGGCCTATCGCTCGGCCTCTTTATGTGGGGTCACATGGTCTTCGTATCGTCGATTCTCCTCGGCAGCGACGCGATGTGGACGGTCACCAAATTTTTCGAGGGATATTTCTTTTTCGGCAAATCGCACCCCTGGATAGTCTCGGTCGCGGTGGCGGTGATCTTTACTCTGTTCATCGTTCACGCCTTTCTCGCTATGCGTAAGTTTCCGATTAATTACCGGGAGTACCGAAATTTTCGCGGCCACATGAAAGTTATGCAACACGAGGACACGTCGCTCTGGTTTTGGCAGGTGTTTACCGGCTTCGCGCTCTTTTTTCTCGGCTCGGTCCACCTCTATATCATGCTGACTCATCCCGACGGCATCGGGCCGTATGAATCCGCCGACCGCGTCTGGACCGATTACATGTGGCCGCTCTACATTCTTCTCTTGCTGGCCGTCGAGTTCCACGGCGGCATTGGCCTGTATCGCCTGGCCGTCAAATGGGGCTGGTTTTCAGGGTCGGATCCCAATGCCGCGCGCAAACAGCTAAAACGCGTCAAGTGGGCAATCACGGTAGTGTTTCTGGTCCTAGGCTTCACGACGTTGGGTGCTTACATCAAGATCGGCATAGATCACGCGCCCAACTACGGCGAGCGCTACGTGCCCACATGGCAGCAAAAGGCACCTCAGGAGCAATCGCGATGAGAATCATTTATACCGATGTGCTGGTGATTGGCGGCGGGCTCGCGGGACTGCGTCTTGCGATCGGCGCGAAACGGCGCGGCCATGACGCGATCATTCTCTCGCTCGTGCCGCCAAAGCGCTCGCATTCGTCGGCGGCGCAGGGCGGCATGCAAGCGAGTTTGGCCAACGTGATCAAGGGCCAGGGCGATAACGAAGACGTCCACTTTGAAGACACAGTGCGCGGCAGCGACTGGGGCGCCGACCAGGAAGTGGTGCGGATGTTTGTCAACACCGCGCCCAAAGCCGTGCGCGAGCTCGCCGCCTGGGGAGTCCCCTGGAGTCGCGTGCGCAAGGGAGATCGCGACGTCATTATCAACGGCCAGAAGGTAACCATCACCGAGCGCGACGAAGCGCACGGCCTGCTGGCGCAGCGCGATTTCGGCGGCACGAAGAAGTGGCGCACCTGCTACGTTTCCGACGGCTCCGGCCACGCGATGCTGTTTGCCATGAGCGATCGGGCCATCGCCGAGGAAATTCCGGTACACGAACGCACCGAGGCCATCGCGCTGATCCACGACGGCGGCCGCTGCTACGGCGCCATTGTGCGCGACCTGGTCACGGGAGAACTCAGCGCCTACGTCGCCAAAGCCACCGCGATCGCCAGCGGTGGGGCGGGGCGGCTCTACCGAGTGACCACCAATGCGGTCATTTCGGAGGGGATCGGCACCGCCATCGCGACCGGCATTGCCACGCTCGGCAACATGGAGGCGGTTCAGTTTCCCCCGACGCCGATCTTTCCCGCCGGCATTCTGTTGACCGAGGGCGCCCGCGGTGACGGCGGGCTGCTCCGCGACGTCGATGGCCATCGCTTCATGCCCGACTACGAGCCGGAAAAGAAAGAACTCGCCTCGCGCGACGTCGTCTCGCGCCGCATGGAGGAACATATCGGCAAGGGCAAAGGGGTGGCGTCGCGGTTCGGCACCCATCTATGGATCGACATTACGCTTCTCGGCGAGCACCACATCAAGCATAACCTGCGCGAGGTTTATGAGATCTGCCATTATTTTCTCGGCATCGACCCGGTAACGGAATGGGTGCCGGTACGCCCGGCGCAGCACTACACGATGGGCGGCGTGCGCACGAATCACACCGGGGAGAGCCCGACGCTCAAGGGTCTGTTTTCGGCGGGCGAGGCGGCCTGCGGGGATATGCACGGGTTCACCCGGCTCGGCGGCAATTCTGTGGCCGAGACGGTGGTCGCGGGAATGATCGTCGGCGAATACATCGCCGATTTCTGCGACAATTCCGCAAACGACTTGAAGATCTCCACCGGCCTGATTCAGGAGTCTTTGCGGCAGGAGCAGGCGAAGATCGATCGACTACTGAGCGGCCCCGGTACCGAAGACGCGGCGGCGCTGATGACCCAGATGCAAGAAGTCATGACCGCGAAGGTCGGTATTTTTCGCACTGGCAAGGCGCTGGAGGAAGCGATGGCCGAGCTCGAGCAGCTGCTGGTGCGCAGTCGCAACATCGGCCTGCGCTACAAAGCGCGCGGCGCAAATCCCGAGCTGGTCACCGCCTATCGCGTTCAGAAAATGCTCAAGCTCGCGCTGTGCGTCGCCTGCGGGGCATACGCCCGCACCGAAAGCCGCGGCGCGCATTTCCGCGAGGACTTTCCGCGACGCGACGACGCCCAGTGGCTCAAACGAACTCTGGCCATTTGGAAGTCGGAAACCGATACCCTGCCGTCGCTCGGCTACGAGCCGCTCGACGTTATGAAAATGGAGTTGCCGCCCGGCTGGCGCGGTTACGGGGCGAAGGACTATATCGAGCACCCGGATACCCCCAGGCGGTCTGCCGAGTTGGAGGCGCTCAAAAAACAGTCGAACGGCGTCGACCGTGTTCGCCTGCAGGCGATGATGATGCCCTATGAAAGTCTCCTGCCGGGACGTTTCCGCGGCAGGAATGAACAGATCGACGAACCGATAACGGAGAATCTATGAACGACGGCGCGAACAATAACAATGGCGGCAACCGAAAGCTGAATATCAACGTGCTGCGCTTTAATCCGCAGGAGCCGGGCAGCGTGCCGCGCATGCAAACCTACCCGATTGAAGAAGCGCATGGCATGACACTCTTCATGGCGCTGAAAGAAATCCGCGAGAAGCAGGACGCCTCGCTGCAGTTCGATTTCGTGTGCCGGGCCGGCATCTGCGGCAGCTGCGGCATGATGATCAACGGCCGTCCGACCCTCGCCTGCCGCACGCTTACGCGTAGCCTGGGCAGTGAGATCACGCTTGCGCCGCTGCCGGTTTTTGAGCTGATTGCCGACCTGTCGGTAAACACGGGTAAGTGGCTGCGCGGGATGAGCGAGCGTCTGCGCACCTGGGTCCATATGAAGGAGGAAGAGATAGATCTGCGCCGGACGGAAGCACGCATGGATCCCGAACTGGCCGAGAAGATCTATGAGCTGGAACGCTGCGTGGAGTGCGGTTGCTGTGTCTCGGGCTGCGGCACGGCGCGCATGCGCGAGGATTTTGTCGGAGCCGTCGGATTGAATAAAGTGGCGCGTTTCAAGCTCGATCCGCGGGATATTCGCACGGACGAGGACTATTACGAGCTTGTGGGCGACGACGATGGGGTGTTCGGCTGCATGTCTTTGCTTGGCTGCCATGACGTCTGTCCCAAGGATCTCCCGCTCTCCAGCCAGATCGCTTTCCTGCGACGGCGCATGGTCAAAATGGGATGGCGGTGACGTCCTAGCGCTGCCATTGCGTGATCACAAGACTTCACGATCAGGCCGTTTCCCTCATCGATGCTGTCTACCAAGGTGGCCAGTTTGTCGAGCATCAAATGCAGGGATATTCCTTCAGTGATGGGCCTGTTCGACCCCCCAAATAGTACCTAAACCTTAAGTTTCCCGCTATTTAGCCGTCGCAGCGCGGATGGAATAGGGATTGCACGCCACGCATGTGAAGCATTTAGAGGGACTTTATGGCAAATATGCGTACGGCATTAGTTGTCGATGACAATGAAGAACTGGCCAAACTGGTGGCGCTGATATTGGAGCGGGAAGGGTTTGCAGTGCGCACCGCCACCAACGGTCTGCATGGCTACTCGTCATATTTTCGCGAGCCCACCGACTGGGTGGTCACTGACATTCAAATGCCGGAGCTCGATGGCGTTGAGATGATGCGCTGCATTCGCTCCGTCAACCCCAACGTCCGCGCCGTGTATATGACCGGAGCGACGATCAAGTACCAAGCCGCCCTGGAGCGCGAACAAAAAGAATTCGCCGCCAAGGTTATTGAAAAGCCTTTTTCCCGAGACGCGCTGCTGCATGAAATCGACCAGTACGTGTTCCATGTTGCCGACGCAAACGGCTCGATCAGCTGACTTAGAAAGGACCCAGGTAGTCCATTGAGACGAGTCGGTCTTATTGGAATGACGCTAGCGGTACTGGTGCTGGGAGTTTCATCTTGCTCGGCACCATTGTCGACAAGGGAACAAGGTGGATTGATCGGTCTCGGTCTCGGCGCCGGGAGCGGTGCTATCATTGGCAGTACTGTGGGCCACGCTGCCGTGGGCGCCTTGGTCGGAGGGCCGGTGGGATTGATTGCCGGCGCGTTGATCGGCGATCACCTCATGGGTCGAGCGCGCCGCCAAGACAGCCAAAGTTCTCAGGTTGAACAAAACCAGCGGGAAATCGACCGGCTCCGGCGGGAAAACCAAAGGCTGCGCGAGCAGTCAGTGGAAAGGTAGCATTCTCGACGAGGTAAACGCCGGGCAGAATCTCAGCCTGCAATGATGTATGGAAAACCCTGCGCGCCTGTCTTGGCGGGGGAGCCATGCGTTGCTTTCTAAACAAATCGAGTAATACGCAATATCTCCAGACCTGACCGGATGACACCGTTTTTAGCTCATTCCGCCCGATAACGAGCCGCCGCGGCTGTACGTGCAATTCCCGGTGTCCGCCGAGTAAAGCCGCGGCAATTTTCAGTAAACGCGTAGGGGAATCAAAGGGGCAGGCTGCTAATCCAATTTCTGAGTCGTGAAAAAGCAGCCTGCCCTTTCTCCATCCAATCCCGCGATTGAGTTTAGCCGGCGAGAGAACGCCGATCTAATCTCCTAGCGATGGAACCGATCCCGGTAGTGTTTCACGAGCAGTCGCTGTGGTCGGTTCATAGCTCCAACCTGTCCATAACCCGATCATAAAATAGGCCAGGGCGCCGGTGCCGATCATGAATATCGTATCGCCAATAATGCGCAGCCAGCGCAGAGTTCCAATCCAGGGCAGCTGCAGAAAATCGGCGCTACGAGCGAACCAGAGGCCGTGCTCTACGCTTGCCCAAGCTTGCGCCACGCCGATCGGCAATAAGCTCAAGAGCACCATCAGCGCGAGTCCAATGTTCGTACCCCAGAACGCGACCGCAATGGGTAGCTCGCGCCAAGTGCGCCGGCCGCTAAGAAAACGGGCGATCAGCAAGACGAGGCCGAGGGAGAGCAACCCGTAGACGCCAAATAGGGCTGTGTGGCCGTGCACCGGAGTCGTATTTAACCCCTGCATATAGTAAAGGGCGATCGGCGGGTTGATCAGGAAGCCGAACAGGCCGGCGCCAACTAGATTCCAGAAGGCGACGCCGACGAAAAAACGGATCGGCCAGCGATAGCGCTCCATCCACGGAGCGGCGTAGCGTTTGCGGCTGGTGCGATATGCCTCGTAGCCGATGAGCACCAGTGGGACGACTTCCAGGGCGCTGAAAACTGCTCCCACCGCCATGATCGAAGTAGGCGTGCCCGCGAAGTATAGGTGGTGGAAAGTTCCGGGAATGCCGCTCAAAAGAAACAACGAGCTTGACGCGATGACCGCCTGTCCGGCATGCGGTTTGGCGATCAAGCCCATGCGGGCAAAGACGAAGGCGAGGGCCGCCGTGGCAAACACCTCGAAGAAACCCTCGACCCACAGATGCACGACCCACCAGCGCCAGTACTCCATCACCGTGAGGTGCGTGCGGGCGCTAAAGAGAAAGCCGGCGCCGTACATGAGGCCGATGGCCGTGGAGGCGCCGGTGAACATGAAGACAAGAGAGCGCGAGTCATCGCGCCGGGCGAGGGCCGGAGCCAGTCCCCGCAGCATCAAGGCCAGCCAGAGCACCAAGCCGACGAAGAGCGCGATCTGCCAAGCGCAACCCAGGTCAACGTATTCATAACCTTGATGGCCAAACCAGAAACCGGCGTCCAGTCCGAGCTTCTGATGAATGGAGAGATATTCGCCGGCGAGCGAACCGGCTACGACGAGAAGCAGCGCGCCAAAGAGAAGATTGACACCCAGGAGCTGGAACCGCGGTTCGCGTCCACCGACGGCGGGAGCTAAGAAAAGTCCGGCCGCCAGAAAGGCCGTAGCGATCCAGAAGACGCCCGTCTGGATGTGCCAGGTCCGCGACAAGCTATAGGGGATCCATTCCGCGAGTGGAAAGCCGTAAAAAGCTTGGCCTTCCACCGTGTAATGGGCGGTGACTGCGCCGAGAAGTACCTGGACAACGAACAGTGCGATCACCACCCCGAGGTACTTGGAGATGGCGCGCATCGAGGGCGTGGGTTGGATGATCGCCAGCGGATCGGTCGCAGGCGGTTCCACTACGGGTTCCTCGCGTTCGCGGAAAGCGGACCACCAGACCACGGCGCCGATGCCGCCTAAGAGCAGAACCACGCTGGTAATCGACCAAAGAATATTAGCGCTCGTGGGGCGGTTGCCGACGAGCGGCTCGTGCGGCCAATTATTGGTGTAAGTGACATTTGAGTTCGGTCGCTCGGTGGTGGCAGCCCAGCTGGTCCAGAAAAAGAACGCAGTGAGCTTCTGCCGCCGCGTTGGATCGGGGATGGTCACGTTCTGCATCGCATAGTTTTCGCGAAGCGTCGCCAGAGCCGGCGCGCCGCCGAATAGATCGTCAAAGTGCCGGGCGACCTGGGCGATCGCCTCACGCCGATCGCCGGATATAGTGACAGTCCCTGTCGCACCGTCATAGGTGTTGGCGCGAAGCTCCTTGCGCAGGCGCGCTTCCAAAATAATCTGGCGATCCGGAGACAAAACCGCGAAGGATGCGGCGCCCTCGCGCCGGGCCCATATCTCGAGCAGCGCCAACGCCTCACGATGAAGCCAATCGGCGGACCAATCGGGCGCCATGTAAGCGCCGTGGCCCCAGATGGAGCCCAACTGCTGCCCGCCGGTCGATTGCCAGACCTGCTGACCAGTGAGTATATCGTCCTGGGTCATGAGTAACTGCCCGTTCCCTGTGACTACTCGCTCGGGAATCGGCGGGGCTTGCCGGTAAACTTCACGGCCGAAAAAACCAAGAACCAAAAACGCCAGGACAACAGTGGTTCCGAGAATCCACCAACTCTTCTTTAGACTAGACATATATAGTTCATGACTATCGGCTAACTGGAAAACT
>ORMF010654818.1_pt1 | contig 14231 bp, 14 predicted proteins | sample 1779871 | NCBI WGS metagenome assembly ORMF01 (sample SAMEA104232316, study PRJEB22302) | groundwater metagenome | biome: forest; feature: aquifer; material: groundwater | place: USA | collected 2011-08-07 | depth 5.4 m | reverse complement strand
GGGCCTGGAAGCAATAAGGTATCTCGAAGGATCTTTAGACGAATAAGGGCTGCATTTGCCATAATAAGGGCATCTACCTTACCTTCATCTAAAAAAGAAAGCCTTTTAGCTATTTCTCCTCGAATATCTACAGGACAAAGATCTTTTCTTAAAAAGTGAAGATTTTCTATTCTGCGTAGAGAAGAAGTTCCTACTTTAGAAAAAGGGGGTAATGAGCTCAAGTTTTCCCCTTTTCGAAAAACGAGCACATCAGAAGGATCTAGCCCTTTTGTATATAAGAGCACGGTAAGATCTGGATGAATAGGCTCGGGAAGATCTTTTGCAGAATGGATCGCTATCTGAGAAGTCCCTGATAAAACAGCTTCATCTACTTCTTTTGTAAAAAAATCTGTTTTTTCTTTAGTCAGTAATGAAGAACTTTGATCTAAATCTCCTGTTGTCTTTATCCAGTTAAGAGAAAATTCTATATAGGGATAATATTGCCTAAGTTCTATTAAAACCTCTTCTACTTGAGCTCTAGAAAGAGCAGAATCCCTAGCCGCTACAGAGATTATTTTAGTGGATGAGCTCATGAATTGCCTCTTCTATTGTCTCAACGCCTCTTATAATGATCTTCTTTTGAAGATCTAAAGAAAGACTTAAGACACTTTTTTTAGGCAAGATACATTTAATAAAACCTAGATGCAACGCCTCTTTTACCCGAGCCTCTGCTTTAGCAACACTTCTAATTTCTCCACCAAGCCACACCTCTCCAAAGATCACTGTATCTGGATCGATCGGCCTACTGCAAAAAGAAGATAAAATGGCTAAAGAAATCCCTAAATCTACTGCTGGTTCATAAATCTTTACGCCTCCCGCAATAGAGACAAATACATCACAATGATGAACTTGATACCCTGCTTTTTTTTCTAAAACAGCGAGTAAAAGAGCTAGTCTTGTAGGATCAATGCCTGAAGACTTACGTGTGGCTGTAGGAAAAGGAGAAGGCGCCACTAAAGACTGAGCCTCTACGAGCACAGCTCTTGAACCTTCTAGCGTAGGGATGATCACTGATCCTGGGGAATCTTTTTTACGTTCTTCTAAAAAAACATGAGACGGATCCTCTACTTCTATTAGGCCCGAAGATCCCATTTGAAAAAGAACAATATCTTCTGTGGGGCCAAAACGATTTTTTACGGCACGTAGCATCCGATACCCTTGATGAAAGTCCCCCTCGAACTCTAGCACTGTATCAACAATATGCTCCAAAACTCTAGGCCCTGCAATATCTCCTGACTTAGTCACATGCCCAACTAAAAAAGTTGCAATGCCTAATTTTTTAGAAAGGTGCATAAACTCCATCGCGAGCTCTCTTACTTGAGTGACACTACCGGGAGAAGAGGGAATTTCTGGCTTATATAAAATTTGAATAGAATCAACAATTAAGATATCCGGCTTTAGTTTTTCTGCTTCTATCTTAATAGAATTAAACTGCGTTTCACTTAGAATAAACAACTTTTCACTTTGAATCCCAAGCCGTCTAGCTCTCAAGGCTGTTTGCTCAATCGATTCTTCCCCTGCAATATAAAGTACTGTTTTATTTTGCAAAGAGGCAGCTTCTGCAACTTGCAATAATAAAGTGGATTTTCCAATGCCCGGATCCCCTGCTACTAAAGTTAAAGAACCTCGAACAATTCCTCCACCCAAAACTCTATCGAATTCTTTAAAGCCCGTTGAAAACCTCGGAAACACCCCTATTTGCACTTCAGCAATACGTAAGGGCTTTGCCCTTTCTAAAGAATCCACAGCAAACCTACTAGCCACCTCTTCAATAGGGGCCTCTTCTGTTAAGGTGTTCCACTGTTGACAAGCAGGGCAGCTTCCGGCCCATTTTATCTGTACATGGCCACATTCTTTGCAGGCCCAAAGAGTTTTAGTCTTAGCCATCTTTTTTCTCCCCCCATAATTGAAGAGCTTGCTCTGCTGCATTTTGTTCGGCTTCTTTTTTAGAGGATCCTATACCAGACCCTAAAAATCTATCTTCTAAAAAAACACTAATTTCAAATATTTTATTATGATCCGGCCCCTGCTCACTTACTACTTTATAAAGAGGAAGCTTTTGGTAACTCCTTTGAAGAACCTCTTGCAACTCAGCCTTCCAGTTACGGACAGGCTTTTGCACATACCCTGCAATCTCTTCTGAAAAATGGGTCCAAAAAAACTGTTTTGCAGCTTCCATTCCCCCATCTAGATAGACAGCGGCTAAAAGGGCCTCAAAAAGATCTGCCTGGATAGACTCCTTACTTCGACCATCTTGCATTTTCTCCCCTTTCCCGAGTAAAACAAATTCTGCAAGGCCAAGCTTCTGCACAAACTTTGCGCAGGTAGACGCCTCTACAAGATTAGCTTTTAAATGGGAAAGTCTCCCTTCAGATTCTTCAGGAAATGTTTCATATAAGTATTCTGCAATCAATAGTCCTAAGACAGAGTCTCCTAAAAACTCTAATCTTTCATTATGCTCTGGAGTTTCACTCCGATTTTCATTAAAAAATGAGCGATGAACAAAGGCTAAAGTTAAAATATTTTTATTTTTAAAAAAATATTTTATCCTCTCTTCAATGCTACTTACTTGCTCTAAAAGTTTTTGAGAAGGTCTTATCATAAAAAATCGCTTGGTAAATTCAAGCCGTGATGGTACTCTATTAGATAAAAAAAAGCATTTTTTATTTCTTTCTTACTCTATTAGTTGTTCATGGTCAAAGGTAATTTTAATTTTAATCGACTCAAGCGAGCCTATATTTTTCCGGTCATCGAAGAAAAAATTCTAGAGCTTAGATCCGCTTGTCCAAATATTGACATCATCAATATGGGGATCGGGGATATAGCTTTACCTTTGGCTCCTTCTATTGCATTAGCAATTCAAGAAGCTACTCAAGAAATGACAGAAGGAAAAAATTTATATGGGTATGGACCTTCTGAAGGGTATCACTTCTTAAGAGAAGCCATTTGTCAAAATTCCTATCAAGGACTTCCTATATCCAAAGAAGAGATCTTCATCTCAGATGGAATCAATACAGATATCGTTAACATACTCGATCTTTTTGACACTTCTTGTTCTGTCGCTATTCCCGACCCCGCCTACCCAGCTTACCTAGACTCCAACCTCATACATGGACGAAAAAAAAACATCCATGCAATGCCTTGCACTCTAGAAACAAATTTTGTTCCGATCCCTCCTGATCATCCTTATGACATACTCTATCTTTGCTCTCCCCACAATCCAACAGGGGTTGCTATGAATAAGGACGAGCTTCACTCCTTTGTAGATTACGCACTCAAACATAATAGCATTCTCTTATTTGATAATGCCTATGAAGCCTTTGTAACCTCGCCAAATACTCCTAAAAGTATTTACGAAATCCCAGGGGCTGAAAAAGTAGCCATTGAATTTCGTAGTTTTTCCAAGACAGCAGGCTTCACAGGACTTCGTTGTTCCTATACAACACTTCCCAAACAGGTAAAAGCAAGATTTGGAAAAAAAGCCCTTTCTCTCCATACTCTTTGGAAAAATAGACAATCGATTAAGTTCAATGGACTTGCTTACCCTATTCAAAAGGGAGCTGCTGCCTGTTTTTCTCCTCAAGGAAAACTAGAAATTCAAAAGCAGGTAACCTCTTATCTTGAGCAAGCCAAACGGATCAAAGAAGGCTTAACCAAAGCTAACCAACTTTGTTTTGGAGGAATAGACTCCCCTTACATTTGGTGGAAAGCCCCAGAGAACTTAAGTTCTTGGGATTTTTTTACTCTCCTTTTAACAAAATGTCAACTCATCTCAATTCCCGGAATAGGATTTGGCAAGCATGGAGAAGGGTATGTAAGACTCTCAGCCTTTAGCACAATAGAAAAAACAACAAAAGCCTTAGAACGGATAACCAAGCTGGTATAACTTATGAAATTTGAACTTAGAGACTCTTTTCACCAATTTTTCAATAGACACGGTCTTATTGAATTCGAAGACACTCTCTCTTCGGAAGACCTAGACCAGCTTGCAACTAAATTGCAACTTCAACTTGTACATGCCTTAGAAGGTAAACCCCTCGAAATCTCCTCTAATGTGGAACTTTGGAAAGCAGGAAGAGATTTATGGGGACAAGATCCCATGATCCAAAAAATACTCACTAAATCTCAAATCGGAGCTATTGCTTCTTTTTTGTTTAAAAAAAGACCCTTACGTCTTGCCTACACACAGACTCTTCTAAATCAAGCTTCAGATATGCCTTTTACACAAAGTTTTACTCTTGATGATATTAGCAGCATGACTCCTATTTTAGGCGGAGCTCTTCTTTGCTTTTATTCTCCTTCTACCCATGAAGACGAAGGTCTTCTCCCCGATCTCACTAAACAAAAAACAGGTCGAATCATCTTTTTTTCAGCTAGCAAGCCTATTGACTTCCCTGCTTTATTCGCGCAAAAAGGACTTCACTGTCTCCTTCTTTGTTTTGCTCCCGCTAAAGTGCGCTATAAGTTGCAACCTTTGGATGTAAATACCCACATATTGAAAAAATCAGGCTACGTCTTTGGAGATCATATCAAAGAAAAAGAGGCTCCTTACTTATATCACTAACGATGTTGATACCCAGGACTTCCATTATCACTTAAGGCTTCTAAAAAATTTGATACCACGCCATATTGCAAAGAATATCTATTAATACCTTCGGGTAGATAATAATCTAAATCATAGGGCAAGTAGATCTTATGCTCTGCATAAAATCGCAGTAGTTTCTCCATTCCAGAGCGACGTATGATCATAGAATAAGCACCAAACCGAGCTGAAATCTTCCGAAAATCTTCGGAAATTTCTTTATTCATTGTATACTTTTCGCTATACCTTTCTTCTAAACTACAATCCATATCGGGTCGTTTACCAGCTCCTAAAGCAGGAATATAGACTCCATCAGGCCTTCTTGAATTTTGATCCGTGAAAAGAACATCCCAGTTATCCCTTCCTACTGTTTCATCTAATTTATCTATGAGCTCACTAAGAATTCTTGGATCTTTTAATGCCACAACATCATCTTCTAACACCCATATCGTTTCATAGCCAGAATTAAAAGCGTCTAGTAAAATAGACAGATGACTTAAAACAATACCAATAGTTCCAGGAACTAAGCAATGTCCAAAATAAGCTTTCCCCTCTTCTTTCATAAATCCATGACTTGCCTGCCCCTTTGCTTCTAAAGGAAACGAAGTTGCAAATAGTGAAGTCATCCCAGGGCGATATTTCAATCCAACATCATTAATTGTTTCTAAAGATAGTTTCCATCCATTGACCGCAGAAAATCGATAAGGATAAATCCCATATTGGTTAAGTTCACCACTTGCTTGAGCAAATTTTTCTGGCCTTTCATCTAGATTGATCATATAAATAAAATCAATATTTCGCATAGTGTGCGTGGAAGTTTTTCCCTCCACTTTTTTCATATGATCAAATAAATCTGCTGACAAGCTCTGACAAAAAATAAAAAGTACAATGACTCTAAAAAAACCTAGATTCTTTTTAAAAAAACTATTGATGTATAGCATCATAGATCTCCTTTTTCAGAAAAATAGATTCCCCTTCTCCCCCCTCTTTATAACAGTGGGTTATTAAACAAAAGCCCAACCCTTCAAGGCGCTTTTGTAAGTTAATAAATTTATAATTTCTTCCTTTTTTTGTATTGTCATAAGTTCTTATCGAAAGCACAGAAGCCGTTCCTATTATTTTAGAAGAAAGCTTTATAAATGAATGATCCATCTCTTTTGCATCCCATCGAATTACATCTACTTGCAAAATAGCATTTTGTTCACATAATTCATCCAAACTTGGATGGAAATTATTTACATCCAAGGGAAAGACAATAAAATGACCCATAGGATACAAGTTCCTAAAAATCTCCGTCATATCGCCAGGATCTTTCCCTATTTCTATAAGAGTAGGATTGTAGGGAAGCAACGACATAATAATTTTTTCTGTGATATTTTTTAATGTCGGCTCTTTAGAGATAGTCCGTACACCTTCTTGAATAAATTCTGACGACTCTACACCGATACATCTTACAAAGAAAACAAGATAAACACTAAAAAGCACAACACCTTGTAAAAAAGTCCTCACTCTACCCATCCTCGCCTCATAGATCTCATCAGAAAGCGGACACTATAGAGCACCTTTCCTTTTTTTGACTATTAGTTTTAATCCATAAAAAAATATGAAAAAAATTGACTAGTATGATATAAAATATCCAAATATCCAAATATCCAAATATCCAAATATCCAAATATCCAAATATCCAGGAAATATGACATCCTATTTTATTGATACAGTTATATTGACATTTATAATAATAACCTCACCTGTCAATCTAAATGCATTCGAGGAAAACTTTTCCATAAAAACCAATGATCTTAGCCTTATTTCAGAAGAAGAGAACTTGCTCCCCCAAATAGAACCCTGCATGATAGATTGTATGGCTACAGACTTAACGTCAACCCGTTTGGAAAAATTAACTCCCTCTTCTATAGAGGATATTGATATAGAAGAAGCTTCACAGATCGAAGTTGAACCCATAACTGAAATTCCTACTCCGGCAAAGGTCGTGCAACCTAAATTATTAACCGACTTTCCAGACCTTGGAGGAATACTCGACTTTTCTAATCACAGGAACATCTCCAATACATGCTTTATCTTAACAAATCCAAAATCAGGTACACACCTCCTCACCTACTCTATTATGAAAATCACAGGACGCCCTGTGAGAGGAAGATTGCCCCTTTGGCATTTTTTATATGACCCCTCTTGTTTTGAACCCGAAAATATTATGAATTATCCTCTAGACTTCACTAAACCAACTATTTACATTGGACACGAATACTTCACTTTAATGAAGATAAGTAAAGATAAAAATAAATTAATATTCATAAACAGAGATTATAAAGAAAACTTGTTAAGTCAGATTATTACCTCGAAAAATTTATTTCCAGCTCAAAATTATCAAGAAATCTTAGAAGATCTTTTTAAAGAAGAAATCACACAAGAAGGCCCTGTTTTTAAAGAGTTCCTATACAGACTACAAGTATTTGATAAATGGAATCCGAGCTGCCGATGTTTAGTAGAATTCCAAGATCTAGTGAAACATCCAGAATGTTTTATCCCTAAAGTTATGGAATTTATTGAAGACACTTCAGAATATCAAAATTTCATAGAAAACTATGACTCCTTTAAAAAAGAGCTCCTTACACAGTATCGTTTTCGAGATAATGGCACAGGGTCTGAATCCAATCTTAAGTTCTTTAGACAATTTATCTCTAAAGAAACGCTTCATGAAGTAGACGATTACATCTCTACCACATATCCCGTTCTTTGGGAACAATACTTACAGAAGTTTCAAGAACAAGACTGATACAACTTCTAGCTACCTTGACTGCATCATTTACAGACACTCCCTCAAGGTAATTTCCTATTAGATAAACACCTTGAGGTAAGATCTTTCGTATAGCACTTACATTGTCTTCATGACCTAAAATATACTGAGGAATCGCCTCAGGCATTTTTTTCCATACAATCTCTTTTGGAGAATAGGAAATACCCAAGTGCTTAGTCAGACATCGATCTACAACCTGTCTAATCTCTTCCTCACTAAAGTCACTTCCTCTCATCATAAGGGTAAGTTTTGTGTGCTCTATAGCATCTTGCTCTGGAAAGATACTCGAATCAAATAACACACCAAGAAGCGTTTCCTGTTCTTCTGTAGGAATAAGATATCCAAAACCTGAATACTTAAGAATATCCCCTTTTAACAAGACATTTACACTAGTAATAGACTGATAAGGAATCTTAAGTAATCTTGTGTACACCTCCTCTTGTAAGGGTCTTATTAAAGAGGCTGATACATAGGCTGGAAGTGCTAGTATAACCTCATCCCCCTCAAAAGAACTCTCTTTTGAAAAGACATGAAACTTCTCCCCCTTTTTTTCTATTTTATGAACTTCATGTCCATACAAAATGGGAAATTTGATTTTTTTTTCTAGGTGCTCAATAAAAGAGCTTACTCCCTTTTTAAAAGAAAAAAGACCTTTTAAAGAAGAGCTTCTCTTCTTTAATAAAGAGAAAAAAAGCGCTTTTGTTAAACTTCCATTCTCTTTTTCTAACTTTTTAAAACTAGGAAAGCAAGCATCCATGGAAAGCTTTCTACTATCTCCTGCATAAATTCCCAAAACAAGAGGATCAAAAAGTCTTTCCGCTATCTTTTTGCCAAAACGACGAGAGGCAAATTCCCAAATTGTCTCTTCTTCATAAACGATAGGTTTTTTCCATTCTTGCAAAAGAGCCTTGAATAAATCTTTGTAGGTGGCAGATAATATAGTCTGCAATTTTCCATCGATCCATAGGTATCTTTTCTTAGCTTTCTTGGAAGAAAAAATTAGTTCTGAAGAAAATCCCACCTCTTCAATAAGGTATAAAAAATCTTGGTTCCTTGATGTCTTAAAAATATGAGGTCCTTTTTCTAAAGTAACTCCATATTCATTGCCTGTTTCCATATGACCACCAGCCCTTTCCCCTTTCTCAAGGAGAAGACATTCATATTCCGGTTTTTCTTTAGCAATTAGCCAAGCTGCTATCAACCCTGAAATGCCGGCTCCAAGAATTATAATTCGTTTTTTTTGGGTCATCTGCTAGGATCCTATTTTTAAAAGAGAAAAAAGGACTGTACATGAAAAGAAAAGAAGAAGTCATCCAATTTTTAAAAACCTTACGAGATGAAATCATTTTAGCCTTTCAAAATATGGAAGGGGAAAAAACATTTGAGCGAAAACTTTGGAATCACACCACCGGAGGTGGAGGAGAGATGTCCATTTTAAGAGGAACTACATTTGAAAAAGCCGCTGTGAACTGGTCTGGCGTTGAAGGAAAAACATTTCCTATGAAAGATGGGTCTGGACCCTTTTTTGCAACAGGCATTAGCCTCATTACTCATATGAATAATCCTCATGCCCCTACTGTCCATATGAACCTTCGCTATATCAAAACAGAAGAAAAAGAGTGGTTTGGAGGGGGCTATGATCTCACCCCCATGGGATTTTTTTACGATGAAGATAAAAAGCATTTTCATGAAGTAGCAAAAGACGCATTGGATCCTTTTGGAAAAGATCTTTACCCTGAGTTTTCTAAAGCAGCTAGTCAATATTTCTTCATCCCTCACCGTAATAAAGAAAGAGGCGTTGGAGGAATTTTCTTTGACCATTATAATACAGAAAACTTTTCCCAAGACCTAGCTCTTTGGAAAGCTATTGGTCTCTCTTTTCTTCCCGCCATCCTTCCCATATATCAAAAAAGGATCTCTCTTCCTTTTTCTTCTCAAGAAAAAGAAACACAATTGAAACAAAGAGCGCACTATGCAGAATTTAATCTTGTTTACGATAGAGGAACTCAGTTTGGATTTGCCTCCAAAGGAAATACAGAAGCTATCCTTTGCTCCATGCCTCCACTCGTAAAATGGTGAATAAGAAAAAAACTTTGTTTCTTACTTGCTTTTTTTAGAAAAGCTCCTACAATACCCACCTTGATCTTATAACCTATGAGTATCTTTATGTTTAAATTTATCTTGTATACGTGCCTTATTACTTCTAGCGGTCTTTTTGCAAAGCTAGAAGACCACTTTAAGCCTGCTCCCAATAAATCTAATGTTCATAAAATGAAAAACATCGATTTTATTTATACCATTAATTTAGATGCTAGACCTGAAAAATTCCAAAAATGTCTAGATCAACTTCTCCCCTATGGAATTGAGCCTTACCGTTTTTCTGCTGTTAATGGCTGGGAACTTACTTTAGATGATATCAATGATGTATGCTTAACCTACGAGCCTTGGATGAATGGCACTATGTTTGGGACATCGTACCTTCCGGAAAATGAGGGAATGCCTTCTCATGAACTTGTTAGCGTCCCTGGGAAGAAATACTTTTGTCATTGCATGTCTCGAGGCGCTGTCGGCATTGTTTTAAGTCACCTTTCCATTTTACAAGATGCTTACGATTCTGGTTATGAAACAATTTGGATTATGGAAGATGATATCCAACTGATTCAAAATCCTCATAACTTATCTAGTCTCATAAAAAAACTCGACCAAACCGTTGGAAAAACTAAATGGGATATTTTATTCACCGATCAAGACACTAAAAACCAAAATGGGGAATACGTCCCTTGTAAAGGGTATGCTCTACGACCTAATTTCACTCCAAAAAATCCTTCTCGTTTTTCAGACAGAAAATCTGTAGGAGTCTTTACAAGAACGGGAGCTCGTTATGGAGCTTACTCAATGATCATACGTAGATCTGGAATGAGTAAAATCCTCAACTTCTTCAAGAAATATCAAGTTTTTCTACCCTACGATATGGACTTTTATTTACCAAATGACATCCAAATCTATGCTGTGCAAGAAGATGTTGTCTCTACAGAGCCAACTGCCCTTTCCGACAATGGGGGCCCTAACTACTTAAAAAAAATCAATAACCAATAACTATAATTTAAAAAAACAGGATTATATATGATAAAACAAATAGGAAAAGCCCTACTTTGCAGTTTATTTCTCCTTAATTCTTCTATAACACTCGCTGAATGGGATCCAGAGTTTATCGAAAATGTCGATGCTTCTACTCTTGATAACATAGATTATCAAAATCTAAAAAGTAAAGTCCTCACAGCTCTTAAAGGCTCTTGGTGTTCTGAAGAAAAAACCAATTTAATCATGGATCTTATTTTACTAACAAAACCCGAGGTATGCGTAGAAATTGGGGCTTGTACAGGATCTTCTACATTGCCTATTGGGGCTGCTTTACAATTTTTAAAAAAAGGGCAAGTCTTTGCTATAGATGCTTGGTCTAATAAAATTGCTACTCAATACTGGGATGACACCGATCCCAATAAAACGTGGTGGTCTACGGTTGATATGAATGCTGTCCATAACACCTATCATAATTTAATCACTACTTGGGATTTAAAAAAATATTGTAAAGAGATTTGGGACTCTTCTGAAAATGCTGTTTCCTTTGTTAATAACATAGATTTTTTACACCTTGATGGAGACTACTCTGAAATAGGTTCTTTAAAAGATGTGGAACTTTATCTTCCTAAAGTTAAAGAAGGTGGATACATCTTGCTCTCTAATCTATTCATAATGATCAATGCCAAGCAACCTAAGTTGAAGTCTTTTTCTACTTTACTAGAAGAATGTGAGATCATCTGTGAGATAGAAAGAGATAACGCTATCTTATTTAGAAAATATTAACATGAATCCAATTGACAACCTGTTATTTAAAATGGGTTGTCACTCCTTCAAACAACACTTTAAGTAAAAAAACATGAAAAAATTATTTAAACATTGCTATTTGTTTTTTCTGCTATTCCTATCACCCAACCTGATAGCCTCTAAACAAAAGCCCTATGTTATTGGAAATCTTTTAGGACAAACTGGCAATATCTTCTTTCAGATCGCAACAGCTAGTGCTCTTGCCTGGGATAACAACGCTGATCCCTATTTTCCTGGATTAGCTATAGTCCCCTCCCTTTATCAGCATTATTTTTCTCATTGTAAAATCACTCCTCCTCGTGAAGAAATCTCTTATAACTGGATAGAGCCCGCTAGTAAATATGTACCCATTCCTTATCAACAGAACATGAGCCTTTCTGGATATTTTCAATCTTGGAAATATTTTGATCACCATAAAGAGCGACTCGTAGCCTTATTTGCTCCTCCAAAAAAAGATCTAAAACAAATTGAACAAAAATATGGGCATTTACTTAGTCAGCCAAATACTGTAGGTATACAAATACGCTATTATATGGAAGAAGCTCCTTCTTACGCACAATATGGCCGAGATTATTTAGAAAAGACTATGAAACTTTTTCCTGAAACTTCTCTTTTTATTGTCAGTAGCAATAATATCAATTTTGCCAAAAATGAAGTCCCTGTAGAGGGACGAAATGTTATATTTCTAGAAGGAGATCCAGCTTATATAGACTTTTATTTGCTAACCCGTTGTAAGCATAATATTATTACCAATTCAACATTCGGCTGGTGGGCTGCCTATCTCAATCAAAATCCAGATAAAATCATTGTTTGTCCAGATTCTTGGTTTGGACAAGAGGATTCAAGCTCTAACTTTAAAGAAAACCATCCAGATTTTTATCCTGAAAGTTGGATTCAAATTCAAGCTAGCCGGGTAGCTCCATGATTTTCAAGACAAAAATCAACAGCAAAGGATAAAAAATGAAACTGCTCTTCACACTTTCTATGACTATAATTTCTCTGTATGGATTTGCAACTCCCCTGCAACCACCTCACGAATTATATAAAGAAATAGGCGGTGGCAAAAACAATCCAGGATATTATCCATATATAGGCCATTACGATTTTCGTAGAGTTTCAAACCATATTATTGATCAAAACATCATAGACTTTGACCCTGATGTAGTAAGTCAAGGGGATATCATTTACGTGAATGTATGGTACCTACCTTGGTTTGAAAAGCACGTTCACGACCAGATTAAACATCCTTATATTTTAGTATCTGGAGATGTAGGCAGCTGGTTACCAGACCCAGGGGCTATTAAAAAATTATTATATGACCCAAAATTAGCCGCTTGGTTTTGTAGAAACCTCCTTTTTAGCTATCATCCAAAACTATTTCAAATCCCGATGGGACAAGACCTTGATCTTTTTGGCTGCCCTGTAGATGAGCTTCGTGATTCTGCAGCAAAAAGACCTTTTATCAAAAAGCACCTGCTCTCTATGAATTTTCTTCCTCGTCCTTGGGGCGATAGGGATAAAATTATGCAACTATTTGAAAATGAACCCTACTGTTTTAGCAGAATTCACAGTGGATATCATAATGCTAATCCCGTATCAAGAAGTATTTTCTATGAAGATCTTGGTGCTTCTCAATTCACCTTATCTCCTATTGGATTGGAATGGGATTGTGTAAGAACGTGGGAGGCTTGGATATTTGACTGTATCCCTATAGTAGAACATAGCTTTATTGACCCCGTATATGATGGGTTACCCACACTATTTGTACATGAATGGAAAGAAATTAATGAGAACTTTCTAAAAGAGCAGTATGAAAAGTTAAAAGGTCAAAACTGTGATAGAGCTTACTTTGATTACTGGCATCAAAAGTTAAAAGATATTCAAGCTAAAGTGAAAAATAATGATCTGTTCTTCACCCGACTAGAAGCTACTCAATTTGAAAAAGAAGACATAGATGATTTATCAAAAATCCTTTCACGCTATAATCGTAAAAAATGTACTGTTATCTATAAAGGCTCTCTTGTGACCGCTAGGTCTTTACAAATACTGAATAAAATTCCCCGTATTTCTACAATATTCTTACATGATCCTTGGATGAATAAGGAAAATTTTCAATTATTTAGTCAGCATCTTACGGATACTTCTCTTTTAAAAAACAACAAAAAGCTACAAATTCTTCAATCAGAAGCTCAATTTAATCAAATGCTTACAAATGTATCCAATTACTCATTATTTTTAGATCTCACTTATCAAAGACACTCTTTATTACGTGACTTTAATAATTTCAGACATCGATTAAAACAAGATTTAAAAGAAATCTCTCAATCTTTACCTTGCGGCACATTAGTATGCGGAAATATGGCCCACTATCCTTATGTAAAAGAATCCTTATCCCGTTTTTCTAAAGAAAATAACATACCAATAGAAATACAAGGCAATTTTTGGTTTTTTACAAGGGAATAGACTTCTCATATGCTTAAAATAAAAAGTCTTGTTAAAGCTATAATTCCTAAAGAGGTCAAGACTAAACCTTATACAGGAAAAGTCACTGTTCGACAGTCTGGCGATTTCTGTATTAATATAGAAGTAAGAAAAATTGATAATGTAAGTCATAAGCACTGTAAAAATCTACAATGCTCTAATGACTATTTTTATTTACAAATAAAACAAAAAGAGGAGCAGCGCGTACCTTTCTCTCTAAAGAGCAAAATTTCCGCGCTGATAAAAGGATGAAAAACGTGGTGAGTAGAGGAGCTCGTCACCGAGCCTCCCCCCTCGTTAGAACCCATCGTGTCCAATTCAGACAATGGGCTCAAGATAGCATCATTTACCATGCTTATCTCTCGATAAGTTTAGGTTATCCCTTCTCGAAGAGTTTCCATCACTGAATAGGCTCTGTTGTCCTCACAT
>ORMF010766354.1_pt1 | contig 14233 bp, 13 predicted proteins | sample 1779871 | NCBI WGS metagenome assembly ORMF01 (sample SAMEA104232316, study PRJEB22302) | groundwater metagenome | biome: forest; feature: aquifer; material: groundwater | place: USA | collected 2011-08-07 | depth 5.4 m | reverse complement strand
GCTTTTGGGTGTGAACTCCAAAGCGCGAGGACCGCGCAGTGGCCTTCTGCCCGGAGCGTAGCATTGCGGAAGTGGAAAACGGATCGGGGCGGATGCGCGGGGGAGTGGCAACGTTATGTTCCGAAAGGTACTTCTACGACATCCCCGGTCAACGCTTGGGAACCTACGAACTCCAGTACCAATCCGGCCAACTCAAACCAAAGCGAACCACGGAAAACTTCTACTTCGCCGGAAAGTTAATCCGCACCGGAGACGACGCGATAGCCATGGACCGCCTCTCCAGCGTCCGCTACCGCCGCAACGTTAATAATCCGAAATCAGAGGAGTTCCACGACTAACTTCCCCGTGGCCGCAACGGCACCGGCGTCGGCGGATGGAAGCTGCCTGGTAAGATGCCTGCCGGCGTTCCCGGCGCGGGGCAGAGGAGCCCGCGACTTCCCCACCGGCAAGCTCACCTTTGTTCAGGAAACCCACGACAAGCGCTGGGTGGATCTGAAACAGGTTACGTTGACTCCGGTTCCGGCTTAATTGTCAAACAGCCCGATCTGCTCTTCAGCCGTCTCCTCTTTCTTCCGTTTGGAGGCGCCTCCGACGACGGCCAGGACGCGGAAATCCTTGATCGCCGGCCTCGGGATGAAGATTTTCTGGCTGTTGGCAGCCGGATCGGGGGGAGAGACGAGAAAACCGAACCGGTCCAATTGGGTCAAGTCGTTGGGGAGGACGCCGTCCTGGAAGTCATTGTCGAGAAGTTGGGCGCGGATCCAAAGGCCTTCGATTTTGGGCCTGGTGTGGAAGCGGCGGCGCTCCAGCGCAAGCGGTGTTCCGTCAAAATCTTTAACAAAACAAACGAGTTTCGTCTCCGAATGCGGAATCAACTGGAGGGTGCCGGCCGGGGTCAAGAGCTCGACTCCATCGGGGCGCAACCAGCACTCGGGATCGACAAAACCGGCCACGGAGGAGCGTTGAAACCGGTAAACGACAACCTTTTTGCTGGTGGAAGAAGCCAATGCCGTCGATCCTCTACGCGAAAATGTTTAAAACAATTTCGTGGATATTGTATCATTGGTCGATGCAGGTGGAGCTATCCTTATTAGCGCAGGTCCATTCCTTTCTCGATTTTTGCCGGATCGAGAAGGGGTTGGCAGCCAACTCCCTTGCGGCCTATCGGCGAGATTTGACCCGGTATGCCGCCTTTTCTTCGACTTCCGGGTTGGCCACGGCGGGCCAGCAGGTGAGGGCCTACCTCGATTCCCTGTACGGGGCTGGACTCTCCAGCCGCTCCATCGCGCGCCATCTCACCACTTTACGCGGCTTCTACCAGTTTCTGATCCGGGAAGGGCGATGCGCCTCGGACCCGGTGGCGAACATCGCGATGCCGCGGCAGTGGCAGCAGATCCCGAAGCGGCTGTCGCTGGAGGAGGTGGCGCAGTTGGTCCAGGCGCCGGAGGCGGGAAGGCCGTCCGGGCTCCGGGACCGGGCGATGCTGGAACTGCTGTTTGCCTCAGGCCCGCGGGTGAGCGAACTGTGCCGGCTGCAGGCGCGGGACCTGAACACGGAAATGGGACTGATCCGGGTGACGGGGAAGGGCAACCGGCAGCGGCTGATCCCGGTGGGACGCTCAGCGATACAGGCGATCGAATCGTATTTGGAGCGAGGCCGCGGCGCATTATTGAGGGGACGCCCGAGCCCATTCCTGTTCGTCACCGCGCGAGGCGGCCCACTGACGCGGCAGGCGTTTTGGAAAGCAATTAGCCAGTACGGGCGCAAAGCCGGGATCGGCCAGCCACTCACGCCGCACCTGCTGCGGCACAGCTTTGCGACGCATCTGCTGGAGGGCGGGGCGGACCTGCGGAGCGTGCAGACGATGCTGGGGCACGCCGATATTTCGACGACGCAGATCTATACGCATGTACTGAGGGCGCGGTTGAGGAAAACGGTGGATGAGCACCACCCGCGAGCGTAGGGGGAGAATTTACGCAAGGAGGGATGAATGAGCGATTACATGTTCATGTTGGAGAGCCACCTGAGCCCGGAGCAGAATCAGGTGATCGCGCTGGTAACGGCGGCGGCCGAGCACGCCGGAGTGACCGCGTTTCTCACGGGCGGAGCCATGCGCGACATGATGGCCGGCTTTCCGATCCGCAATCTGGATTTCTCAGTGGAAGGAAACGCTTTGAAGCTGGCCTCGGCGCTGGCCGCTAAGAAGGTGGCGAGGGTGAAGTCGCAGGACGATGTCCGGAAAGCGGCTACGGTACAATTTCCCTCCGGTGTGAGCGTAGAGATCGCGATGGCGCAGGAGACCCGGTACGGGAAGCCGGGGACAAAGCCAAAGGTGGTGCCGGCCACAATCTATGAAGACCTGCGCGGCCGCGATTTCACGATCAACTCGATCGCGTTATCGCTGAACCCAGCCTCGCGGGGCCTGATTCTGGATCCGGCCAACGGCCTCGGGGACCTGGAACGGCGGGATTTGAGGGCGAACAATAACTACACGCTTTACGACGATCCATCGCGCATTCTACGGATGTGGCGGCTGCAGGCGCGGATGAGCTTGACGATTGAAGACCGCACGATGAGCCAGTATAGGAACGTGCGGGAGGCGAAGCTGGAACGAAAGATCAGCATCAGGCATCTGCGCGATGAGTTGCGCCGCATGGCCGATGAGCCGAACCCGGGCACGCTGCTGGAAACGCTGGATCGGGAAGGACTGCTGGAGCTTTTCTCGGAATCTCTGTGCGGAGCGAAATTCAATCAAGCGGGGTTCACCAAGTTCCAGCACGCGCTGCAATCGATCCCTTTTGGAATCCCGTTCCCGATGGAGCGTGTGGGACTTTTCCTGTATGTACTGACGGGGAAGCTGAACTCGCGGGAGAAGACGAGTGTGATCCAGCACCTCGGGATCTCGAAAGCCGACGTGGAAAGCTGGCAAAAGCTGGAATCGAAGTCGAAGAAGCTGGAGCAGATCATCAAGTCACCGAAATTGAAAAAGGCTTCGCTGATCTACCGCGCCCTATTACCGGCCGCCGGAGAGCAGATCCTGTTTCTGTACATGTTTTCGGCCCACCGGCTGGTGCATGACCGCATCAAGAACCACCTGCAGAAATACCTGGTCACGGCGCACGAGATTCCGGACCGCGACCTGGCACACACGGGTCTGGAACCGGGCACGCCCAAATTCATCAAGGCGAAAGAGGATCTCATCAACGCGCACCTGGATGGGCGAATCCGCAAACCGGCTCCGGAGGAACCCCCACCGCCCGGCCAACCACAAGGAGGACGCCCGCCGGGCCGCCCGGCAGGCCGCCCGGCGGGACGGCCACCTGGGCGCCCGGCAGGCCGTACGGCAACGGCGAGGAGCTGAGCGGCGAGCTAGTGAGGCACGTGATCGTCGTGATCGTCGTCGTGGTCGACGGGTTTGTGGCCGGCGCACAATAGTTCGAGCTGCGATCTGGTGAGTTTTTCGGCGGAGCTGGTCTTGGTTACCAGCAGCGGTTCCAGGATAAATTCAGAGGCTTTCAGCAGATCCTGTTCCAGGTTGAACTGCGGTGGGGCCTTGAGGCCCGGGACGCGGGCGAGGCCCTGGTGGTCCACCACACATTCCATTTGATTGGGTAGCGCGAAGCGGATGCGAATCTGCCGGCGGATGGCTAGTTTGCGAAGGTCGGATAGAGTCATTTTGAGAAAAGAGATTACATCATAAGGTACGAGAATCCGGCGGAGATCTCGTTTTGGCGGAGCCAGCCGCTGGCGCCGGGGAGTCCAAACGGTTTTGGAGTTTGATACTGCCGGTAATCGAACCGGATGCCGAACTTGCCGCTTAAATGAATCTTGAGTCCGCCGCCATAGTTAATACCGAACTTGGTGGATCCGCCGCCGTAGCTGGCTGAACTGCCGGGCGGCACAAAATTGCTGAAGTGCACGCCGCCGGCGGCAAATGGGCGCACGCGCTTGCCTTCTTCCTGGGCGTAGGCAAGGAAGTTGTAGAAGCCCTGGTGGATGGCCATGCCTTGCTCCTGCGGCGGAGCGGTGTCAAAGCGGAGTTTGGTCCGGTTATAGGCGTAGCCGAATTCATTGCCAAAATAGCGAAAGTTATTAATGGCCATGCGGAAGCCTAAGCGCCAGCCATCGGCGAGCGATAAATTCGTAGCGGGGCTATTGGGCTGCGAGGCGGTAGAGCCGAGGCCGTTGTTCATTATTTTGCTTAGGCCGCCAGTGGCGCCTACTTCAAAAACCTGGCCAAAGAGAGAGGCTGTGAGAAGCAGGAGGGGGATAAAACGAAGCATGGCAGTGATAGCACCAGTGTACTGCATTCCCGGGCAAGCCAAATTCGGGCGAAATTTGAGCGCAAAAGCACGGCACAACTTTGAAAGCGGACGGGGGTTCAAAATACGGAACCTTATGAAACTTCTTGCGCAGCGCAGCATCCGCCGCCGGGCTTTTCTGCACTCCCTCCTCGGGGTTTCGCTGGCCAGATCCTCGGCGGCACAGGAGGCGGTCTTCACTACGGATGTGAACGTCGTGAATCTGCTGGTCAGCGTGCGCGACAAGGAAGGCCGGCCTGTCCGCGATCTGGTGAAGGACGATTTTGTGGTGACGGAGGAGGGCCGCCGGCAAACGATCCGGTATTTCACGCAGCAGAGTGATCTGAACCTGACGCTTGGACTGCTGGTGGACACCAGTATGAGCCAGCGACGGGTGCTCAACGAGGAGCGGCAGGCGAGCCGGAGATTTCTGGAGCAGATGCTGCGGCCGGAAAAAGACATGGCGTTCCTCATCAAGTTTGACGTGGAGACTGAACTGCTGCAGGACCTGACGGCTCAGCGCAAGGCTTTAGAATCCGCCATGAGCGCATTGAAGGTGCCGGAGATGCAAAATCCGCCTCGCCGGGGCCGCGGCGGCGGTGTAGGAACTGTGTTGTACGATGCCGTGTTCCTGGCGGCGGACGAATTGATGCGCAAGCAGGGTGGCCGGAAGGCCCTGATCCTGCTTTCCGACGGCGTGGACATGGGCAGTAAGTTGTCGCTCAACGATTCGATTGAGTCCTCGCAGCGAGCCGAGACACTGGTCTATTCGATCCGTATCTACGACAAGAGCGGCCCTGGCGCCGGCAGTCCGGTTCCGGCCTGGGGAGGCAGGAGAGGCGGCAGAGGCGGCGGATCCGGCAACGGCAGGATGCGGTATCCGGATGGGGCGAAGGTGCTCAAGCGGCTGTCGCTGGAAACGGGCGGGCGTTACTTCGAGGTCTCGGGAAAGAATGATTTGACGGGGATCTTTCAGGAGATTGAAACGGAGCTTCGCAACCAGTACAGCATCGGGTATGAGCCAGGGGAGGCTGCCGCCAAGGGAGAGTTTCGCAAAATCGAAGTCACTACGTTGCGCAAGGGCCTGCAGGTCCAGACGCGTCAAGGTTACTTCGCGCGCTCCAAATAGGCGAACGCGAAACTCGTTCATTGCAGCTCACGGACGAGCGACAGCCAGACCGCTAATCAACGCAAGAGATCAGCGCGGATCACATCAATGGCGAGTGATCGGCCGGATCTTTACTTCTTCAACTTGTCTGCTTTGCGCACTTGCTTCCTGGCCGCTTTGGTCATTTCTTTGTCGACAGGCATGAAGTGAGTGAAAGTCTCCGATTTTGGCTCCACCTCTCGCACGGGTCTGACCACTTGCGCCAAACCCCTGCCTGGAGCGGCCCGCATGAGGTTGACCTTTGGCGTGGCTGCTAACTGCTTCTTCCTGGCTTCCTCAAATGCCTTATGGATCAGGCCAGGCGTCCGCTCTGTTGTTTTGTCCTGGCAGATTTGTGATACGCACTGCTGCAACTTTTTGAGATCGATTCCAAGCTCCAGGAACCGCTTTTCGGCGGCAGGTGTTAACACTTTTTCAGACAAGAAGCACTCGATCAAATGACATAGGGTGTCATCGGGTTTGGGCTGCGGTACGGGGTTGTAATCGCCGTAATAGACGCCCGCCGTGAGGGTTCTTTCACGGGTGAATGGAGAGCCCTGGCCAGTAAGTCCCTCCGCCCTGACGCGGCCTGAGTAGACGCCGGGTAGCGCTGTATGGAAAGCCGCAGAATAAGTTTCGGCGCTGGTCCTTTGCAGCTTCACGTCGTAGGTGCTCTGGTCGGGATTCGTAATCTCAGCCCAGACTACGGCATCGGCCTGCAGAGGGACGTCATACTCCATTAGTGAGGCGAAGATTGTGACCGCCGCTCCCGGCGCAAACGATTGTTGGTGCAGGTAGGCGTTGAAAGTCAGGTTGGAATAGGTGTGAACGACAAAACTGTAAGGAACCGATCCGCGTAATGGATTTGCCCGTAAGGCCGCCAACACGGTCTCATTGTTTTCGAGCTTCTTCAGGTCGTCGGAGCTCTTAAGCGATAGAATGGCCTTCCAGTTTCCGGCCCGGCTCCCTGTCTCATCCGCTGCCAGCGCCGGTAACACCATCCGGTAAAACATTACCTGCTGGCCCATGATGAATTTAACATTCGGCTCGGCCACCGCGGTAGAAGGTTTGATGGTATTGCCATCGGGCGTTTCCAGGGTGAAGTCGACGAATCTGGGTATTGGGCAAAGGGTAATAACGTCGGCGTACACATCGGAGTCCGACAGAGAAAACGGGATAACGTGTTTGGAGCCCAGGAACAGGCTGCCTTGGGGATCGAGAATGACATCCATTTTGGTGACACCCGCGAGCACTTGCACGAAGTACTTGGTGAGATTGAAGCGCTGCTCGTCGGTGGAGATATTGCCCGTGATCTTCAAGTCGCCATGAGTGTTGGAGGTGATTTGATTGAGGGCAACGTCGCTGACTGTGCCCGGGAGTCCGAAACCGATGGCGAAGGTGCGGTTAGTCAGGGTGCCGGCAGGCAGTTCGAGGATATAGGGATGCACGTTCTCATTGCCGTCGGTCAGTACGATCATCGACCTGTTGGTATGGGTGGCAGCGGCGAGTTGGATTGCTCCCTGCTGAATTCCGCCGCCGATCCATGTGGAGTTACGAGGACTAAGATCGATCGTGGAGAACGCGGGCGCGCCGCTGACCTGCTGCATAGGCACCGGCGTATCCACGAGGTCGTCAAACGAAACGACGGACACTTCGTCGTTGGAAAGCATCAGGTCACGGAACACCTGAATCGCGTTCTTGAGCAAATCGCTCTTCGTGCTGGTTCCCCCCGCGGGATCGGACATGCTGCCCGAGCGGTCCAAAACGAGTGCCACGGAGTTGTTTTCGCGGGCCACGCTGGTCGCGGTCAGCTCAACATGAAAATCGCCGAGCGGGTATTCTCCACCTACTGTGGCTGCATAATAACCTTCGTCATCGATGAGGTAGGCATGAATGTCCACGCTGCTCGGAGGGATCACTCCCGCGACCGAAACGAGTTTTACCCAAACGTATCCATAGTAGAAGGCCTCACTCTCGATCGGAGTGGCGACAAACTCCGTCACGTTTACCATTGCGCCGATGGTCACCAATCCGAAATTGCCGGTAGGCGCGGTGGTGATTCGGAAATTGACCGGCCGGCACCCTTTGATCTTGAACTTTACGGCTTTATAAGAAGTAAGCCCTTGCGGGATATTGGTGAAGGCAAGCGTGGCGCCCGTTTCATTGGTGAATTCGGGAATGTCGGATTCATACCAGACGCCACCCCCGTGCATTGTATGTCCGTCGATGACCTGCGCGATGGTAGCGCCGGTAGGGAACGGAGGGGGAGCTGCGTCATTGAAAATCATGGCGTCGTTCAGTTTGTGTCCCGCGGTTGCGCTCGATTGCAGAAACAGCGCCGTCCCGGGCGCGACTTTCTTTTGCCAGATCGACCACATCCGATCGATGGCGGCGTGATGCATGAAAAATACGGGATCGTTTGGCGAGGTCATGCGGAGCATGTTCCCTCCCACCCAGCGATGTACTAAGTTGTGGATGTCTTCCGATCTGGACCGCAGAGTTAGGTAGTCGGCAGCGCCGATCGCCTGACGGAACGAGGAACCTACACCTGTTACCACGCTGTCATTGGCCGGAAGGTTGGGAGCATCGCCCCGCTCACCGAATTGCCGCTGAAAGAAAGTGAGGCCATCGCCGTCCTGGACGGGAACGGTCCATAGTTGCGGATCGAATGGATAGATGTATGGATGGGTCGCATCCACGGCGGGTGCGGCAGGATCGCGCTTAACGCGGTCGCTATCGGCATCGACGCCATCGACACCGATGAAGTCATGCTTGAAGGGAAATCCCGCGGCGGCGGAGGTTTGATGTCTCGTCCAATCCCAGTATGGGATGGTTACCGAGGGATCCACCGCCTGCAACAGCTTTTCAAACTGGTAGAGCAGTTCACGGTGCCATGGAAAGAAAACTGAATCCGAATGGGCCCATCCGACCAGCGCCGTCATGGCGTTCCTGTGGGTTTCCACAAAATCGTCATATCGGGATTGCGCGCCGGGATGGATCACGCTGTCCTGAGTCTTCAGGGCAAGGAAAGCATTGACGTATCGGGTCTTTCCGTCAACGGATAGGTTCTTGACATTCTTTCTGCATTTCATCGGGTTACTCTCCTTCTAAACTGGGATTTCCATTTGCCATCTGCGAAATAAACGAAGGCGAAATTCGTTCAGGATCAACGACCGTTCTGCGCTCCCAGAATTTCGAGCCGGGCCAGCGCTGTTCCCTGGAATAATAGGCACGCCTGGCAACCTGGAAGCGATTAAAGTCCCGTTCTCCCGCGATGGTGTAATCGCACAGCGCCGCGACGGCGCCCTTCCATCGCTGGTCGATTGCCTCGGCAGCCCGGAAGCCGGACTCAAGTGCCTTGTACACTCCTTGACCTGAAAGAGGATCGAATGTCATCGCGGCATCGCCCGCGGCCAGCCAGTTCCCGCCCGCGATCCGGTCCAGTCGGGAACTATTTGCCGCGACCACGCGGGGTTCGGAAGCCAGTGCCGCCCGCCCGACTCTCGCTCGGGTATGCTTTGTTTTTGCCAGCTGTCTCCGCCAACATCCGTCCGATTTCCGCCGGGCCTTCGCCCACATGTCCGCGTCCGTCATGTACACCGCGATCAGTCGCGAGTCCGGCAGGACCGCCGAATACCACCAACCGTTTTCGGCCGCTTCAATTAGAGTGAAGGTGTCAGCCGAACGAGGTGGTGTGAAAAATGCGGCTACCCCGATGAGGTGGTCTAAAATAATTCGCCGTGCTCCCTGTTTACGGGCGAACCTCGCTCTCCGTCCGGTGGCGTCCACGGCAAAGCCCGCCCGAAATCGGAGTCGCCGGTTCGCCTGGCAGATCTCAATCAGCCAATTCCGGTTCCTGTCTTGAACGCACGAGGCTGTCTCCGCGCACCGGTAGATGGATGCGCCCGCGTCCTCGGCCGCGCTTGCCAGCATGGCATCAAACCGGTTCCGTCCCACGTGCCATCCATTCCCGCTCACATTAAAAATGAAGTCGTTGTTGTGAAGTTCCTCGCGCCCCCAGGCGGAGCGGATGCCAAACGAAGGAGCATGATTCTGCTTCACAAACCGGTCCCAACTTCCGAGCTTGTGGAGAAGCGGTTCAATGGCGGGCGGGAATGTTTCTCCGATGCGGGGGGCCCCGTAATCGGACTGTTCCACCACCACCGTCGAATACCCGCGCCCGGCGAGTACAAAAGCGGCTGCGGCTCCGGCGGGGCCTGCACCGAAGACCGCCACGTCGACCTTATTTACGCCGCTCGGTTTCAACGAATTGCGCACCTTTCTTGACGATAAACCCGAGACGATGCCACTTCTTGACCATGTCTTCGGGGGTGCTGACGATATCTCTGATCCATGGCGCCTGCGGATCACCGGACTCCGGGAACACATCGTCGGGCCGCGCGGCCGGCCACCACGCCAGTTCGCCGTCCTGGGCGCAGTCGGTAAAGTCCGCCTGCCAGGGAACAGCCATTTGCTTCGTGATGTCGCCGGGCATGAGGACGGTGGCGTCTAACCGGAAGGGCTCCGAGTAGGTGTACACGTCGCGCATCATCCAACCCGCTTCAATTCCAGGATAAAAGGCTCCGCCCACACACGTATCGAGGCCGGCCCGATCAAGACCTTCCGGAGTAATGGAGGCGGGCCTGGCCCGTCTCTTCCAATCGTTGATGAACTTGCGATCTTTCCATTTCCGCATCGCTTCATACTGGACACGAGTCAACGGCTGATTGGACTCGGCCGGATAATAGTCGGAGTGAATCATCGGCATGTCCGATCCTTCGGTAGACTCCTCGCCCGGCGTTGCGGGATCCCGCAGCCGGTCGAAGATCGTCTTCCGGTGAGCAGCCGTACCGGGCGGCGGAATCACCGCGGGCGGTGTGGTGTGCGTCTCCCCGCCGCCGCCTGGTGGATGGATGATCATCCCGCTGACCCATCGCATTCGAATCGCCCGCTGGAGAATCGGGAAGATGTCTCGGACAAACGATGGTTTGGCTGGCAGTTTCAGCCCCAGCTTGTCCACCGCGACCTGCACCAAAACGTCGTACAGCGTAACGACGTGGTCGATTTCCGGCGCAAAGCTGGGCGGACCTACGATCACCCAGGCTCCGGCCGCATCGAACGTCTGGTTACCCTTCTTGAGCGTTACCTTGGCGTTAATGGAACCATCCGAAACGTCGTCATGCCACCCGTCATTGTTGGCGAAGGTTGTCAGGGGCTTACCGGTGGGCGACGACGAGTGGCCGAAACCTCCCAGCACCAGCAGGCGAGCCTTGGCATCTGAGCGGATTTCGCCCAGCTTCACGGTCTTGCCGAGAAACTTTCCCGTATTGAACAAGGCGGCTTTGTTACGCCCGCTGATCGTGCGTGGGCCGGGATCAATGATCAGAGACCCGCGGTCCGCGACGCCCGCGTTGCGGCGCGGAGCATTCGCGTTCAGTCCATCGAACTGCTTCCACTCGGCTTTGGTATTCGCCAGATGGACGGTCCATTCGATGTGCGCTTCCCGGGAGGTAATCTCGCCGAGCAGCTTGCCCTTCGCGTCATAGGCGTAAAGCCGGAACCGCACAGCCCGCCGCTTGATCCCGCCCTGTGCATCCCGGTACCCTCCTGGTGGCCGGGGGTGCACCCCCGGCTCCTCAGGTCCGAGGAAGAACTCGCTGGGGCTGTTGCCCAGCCGGGCTATCCCGATGGCGGGATGAATCTTGATCGCTGCGATTTTTGCCATATCCTTGTTAGCTCCTAGTGAAGAAAGATGAACTTGCCTTCCGAGGGGACGCCGTCGTTCCGCACGGCAAACAACATGTAGTATCCCTTTGGCGCGAAGGCGTGCGGGTGGCCGCCGTGGGGGGCGACCAGTGAGAGCTGCGTGGGATTCATCGGATCATGCGTGACCGGCATGTCGAGCACGCGCTGCTCGGTATCGGTCTGGTGAGTAATCGCCATCGGGCGTACCAGCACCACTTTGGAGATCGATGGCGCGTCGGGCGATTCGATCACAAATGTTTGGCCGTGATGCACCAGTGCCGGAAAGGTAGTGATCACGGGACGGCTGGCCGCGAATAGGTACGGTGGCGAGTAGATTTCGATCTGCGTCGATTGCCAACCGGCCATCATCACCTGGCCGCTCGGCAACAGAATGGCCGTGGAATGATAGTCACGAATGGAGGGGAGCGCGGCCATGCCCGCCCATGAGTCCGTCACCGGATTGTACATGGCGCATGGCGAATTAACTCGCTGAATCCCGCCGCAGACAAATACGTTGCCATCCGGAAGCAGCACCGCGCTACACAGGCTTCTATGCTCGCCATCCGGGAAGGGAACCGGCGGACTCCACGTAGTCAGCGGGGTGAGCACGCTGACGTCGAGCATCTCGTATGTATTATTCGTCGCGTTGTCCACTCCGCCCAGCGTCATGATCCGCATGAATGGAGGCATAGTGCTGTAGAGGAGCACAGACATAGCCTTCGCACGATTGACCGTGGCGGCGGCGATGTCTGTCCACACGCCGCTGCCGCTGCCCGGCGCCATGCTTGTGAAAGTGAAGAACGACGTCACATTGTCCGCGGTGGCGAATCCTCCTGGCCCCGCGGTTCCCCAGCCTGTCCGCGAATACACCAGGGTGGTGCTGGGCAGCAGGTGCAATCCCGGATATCGGTTGGGGAAAGGCTTCGTGTCGCCGGTCATGGGGCTGAACGTATCGGTGGCGACATCGTAGATATCCATGTGGCCGGCGGTGGTGCCGTCGGTTATCAGCGCTTTGTCGTCATTCAAGACGCTGGCGGTGGGGTACCATTTGAATTCGGACATCGAATTGGCGGTGCGCGACCACGACTTGGCGGCCGGGTCGAATTTCCAACCCCAGATAGCCGCCGGGTTTGGTCCGTAGCCCCCGCCTCCGACACACAGCAACTTGCCGTCGTTGAGAAACACCTGATGGCCGCAAAGAACGGAGTGGCCGCCCGGCAACAAGTGCGGCTGGTTGATCGGATCTTCAAACGTGGACGGGGCAAGGTTATTTGGATCCCACAGAAGCGTGGTTTCATCGGCGGTAATGAACAGTACCTTTCCCGTGTAGCACAGAGCCGCATGGACAACGCCGTCGGTTCCTCCCGGTCCGCGCCTCGGAATGGGTTGCGGGAATGCATCCCACCGGCCGAACGTGCTGTCGCTCAGCAGACCGAACAAATGATGAAAACGGCTGATGTCGATGCCACGAAACACTTGATTGATGTGTTGGAATCCGAGCGGGAAGTTGTTCTCCCGTTCCGCGATCACCTTTTTTGCGATGTCCGGCGCCAGGATCGGCGTTCGTTCGCGCATCATTGCGCCGGGGTTGTCCTCGTGCAGCGGATTGCCCTGATGTACCAGACCGCCCTCGGTATGGACCATCATGGGCTTCAGGAACATCAGGTCTTCCGCAGAGACCGCTTGATTGAGGAATTGCAAAACGCGGCGATGCAAAGCTGGATTCTTGCGGGGATCCCGCTGATCCACTTGCAAATGAGCGGTTGACTCTTTTTGAATGCTCACGGGGCGCTTACCCCCGCGAACTTGCTTTTTCTTGGTTTTCACAATGATTCCTCCTTATGGAAAGCCAGGCAATGGTAATCGTTCCAGCCCTTGCGGGGGCGTGGATCGCATGCCTAATGGGTCGCGTGCGTTTGCGGTGCGGCCGGTTACTCTTAGTGCAAACCGGCAAAGAAGAATTCCTGCCGAATTGTTCATGATTATCCGTCCAAATGGTACGTCCGAATAGCGTCAACTATACTACTTTTTCGCGAGCTTTGCACAATGGGGGGGAAGAATGGGGAAAGGAACCGTTTTCAATGTGCGGCCTTGTTTTCCTTGTTATCGTTCTGCTACACTCAGCCAAAAGGTTCGGGCAAACACAGCGCGGACATATCCTTAGAAATAATTAGGGATCCGCGCCTTTTTTATGGTACAAGCGATACACAGCTTTGATGAACAAGCCGGGTCTTTTGAGCGGCGCGCCGGACTGCCCGAGGGCATCCCTGACTCGATTGCCAAGGAGTTGGTGCTGCTCGCCAAGCTCGGTCCCGGCGATGTCGTGCTGGAGGTCGGGGCCGGAACGGGACAAATCGGCCTTGCGCTTTGCCAGCGTCCCCTGTGCTACGTAGGATTCGATGCTTCCGCGGCGATGCTCGATATTTTCAAGAGCCGGCTCCGCGAGAGCGGGGGGGCGGGTTCTCTGATCGAGGCTGATGGCAACGGCCGCTGGCCGGCTGACGACGGAAGCGTGACGGCGGTGTTTAGTTCACGCGCCGTTCACCTGTTGCGGATCGAGCAGGTGGTGGAGGAAGTCTTTCGAGTGGCTTCCCCGGCCGGAGCGACGTTGGTACTGGGTCGCCTGCAGCGCGAGAAGGGGAGCTTGCGCGCCCGCCTCCGCCAGGAGATGCGCGAGCGCTTGGGGCAACTCGGCTATGCAAGCCGCGAAGGCCAGCAGAAGGAGCGGGAGATTCTGGACGCCTGTGTTCGCCGCGGCGCTGCCCCGCTCGAACGACGGGTCGCAGCCACGTGGCCTGTGGAACACAGCGCCGCTCAAGTACTGGCTTCGTGGCGGGAGAAATCCAATTTGGCTGGCCTGGCGGTGCCGGCGGAGGTGAAAGAGACGGTTCTGTCGCAGCTCGTTGCATGGGCGAAGGAGGCCTTCGGCTCGCTGGAAGCAGTCCAATCGGCTGAAGAGAAGTATGTGCTGGAAGGCGTGAGACTTTATGAGGAGTGAATTGTTAACCGATCTCGGTGAAGCCCTGATGGCCGGCTCGCT
>ORMF011039780.1_pt1 | contig 14237 bp, 11 predicted proteins | sample 1779871 | NCBI WGS metagenome assembly ORMF01 (sample SAMEA104232316, study PRJEB22302) | groundwater metagenome | biome: forest; feature: aquifer; material: groundwater | place: USA | collected 2011-08-07 | depth 5.4 m | reverse complement strand
GAGCGCGCCAAAGCATCGGGAGCAGAGTCCTTCTTAACCGTGGAGGCCTTGCTCGATGCCTCCGACGCCGTCTACATCACCACGCCCAACCGCTTGCATCCGGACCAGGCGCTGCAGGCTCTCGCGCATGGCAAGCACGTGTTCTGCGAAAAGCCGATGGCCGTCAGCAGGGAAGACGCCGTGCGCGTGGAGGCCGCGGCAAACACTTCCGGCAAGGTGTTTCAAGTGGGGCATAACCGCCGCTTCGCGCCTGTCTACCAGCGCGTCCAGCAGGCGCTGCGGGATGATCCGGCTCTCGCCGCCGACTTCAAGATGAACCGCGGGGAACTGGAAAATCCCGCCTGGACCTCCGACGATGCCGTGACCGGCGGTTATCTGTTCGAAACGCCGATTCATATTTTCGACATGGCCCGCTTTCTGATGGGCGAAGTGGTGTCCATCACCGCCGTGGCCGAGTCTCTCGTCTACCCCACGCTGGACACCTTCCACGCCATCTTCCGGTTCGCCTCCGGACGCAGCGCCACTTTCCGTTCCGTGGCCTACACCGGTTGGTCCTTCCCGTTTGAGCGCGTCGAGGTCTACCGCAAGCACACCACGATTTCCACCGAGGAGATGGACCGGGTGAACCTGGCCACCAGCTTGACCGGCGCGCTCGATTCCCATGATTACCGGCACCTGCCGTGGGAACAGCGCTGGGGATACGTCACCGAAGATTCACTTTTCCTCGATTCGATTACGCAAGGCAAACCCGCCGCGGTCACCGCCTCCGACGGCGCAGCGGCCGTAAGAATGGCGTTGGCCATTTATGAAAGTGCCAAGAAAGGAATGGAAGTACAAGTATGAGTTTGTTAGTAAAGCCACTCACGCCCCCTACCTCCGATGGGGCGATCGTCTCCGTAACACAGGAGACGGGAGGGTGGGACAGCATATCGTTGCGCGTGGTCCGGTTGGAAATGGATCAAAAGCATTGTCACTTTTCCCCTGAGGAAGAGTTGGTGCTGGTGATGCTGGGGGGAAAGGTTTCGGTAAAGACCGGGACGCGGTATTGGCCCAGCATCGGAGGACGTACACACGTCTTCAATGGCATGCCGCATGCCCTATACCTGCCCGCCGGGTCCCAGCAGATTACGCTCCAGGCCCTGACTCCCGTCTGCGAAGTGGCTATTTGCGGCGCTCGCGCCGCGCGCCAGTTTCCGGCCGAAGTGATTCTGCCTTCTTCGGTGGAAATTGAGGTTCGCGGCGGCGGCAATGCCACTCGGCAGATCAATCACATCGTCAAACCGGAGTTTCCGGCCGACCGCATCCTGGTGGTGGAGGTTTACACCCCGAGCGGCAACTGGTCCTCCTATCCTCCGCACAAACACGATGTACACAACCCGCCTGGGGAGGTGGATCTGGATGAGATCTACTACTACAAAATCTCCCAGCCCGAAGGCTATGCCATACAGCGCGTCTACACGCGAGACGGGCGGCGCGACGAAACCATCACGGTGCGCGACAACGAAGTGATTCTCATTCCGGACGGCTACCATCCTGTGGTGGCCGCGCACGGCTACGATTGTTACTACCTGAACATCCTGGCCGGCTCGGCACGCTCCATGGCGGCCAGTGATGATCCGGATTACGCCTGGGTCCGCGGCCAATGGCGCGACAAGGACCCGCGTGTGCCGGTGGTTGGAAGAGGTTCCATTTGAAGATCGTTGCCGCCAACGCGCCGGTGAGTTGGGGAGTCATGGAAGTGGATGGCTTCAGCCAGCACATCTCTCCCGCCGCTTTTCTGGACGAACTCACCAGCGCCGGCTACACCGGAACCGAGCTCGGTCCCTACGGCTATCTGCCCACCGATGCGGAAAGCTTGCGGCGTGAACTGGACAGCCGGTCGCTCACTCTGATGTCCGCCTTTGTGCCGCTGCGGCTCAAGGATCCCGGCGCGGATCTGGAGGCGGTTCGCCAAACGGGCAAACTGCTGGCTGCGCTTGGAGCCCAACACATCGTCCTGGCCGACGCGATGTGGCCGGAGCGGGAGGCCGCCGCCGGTCGTGTGCCCGAGTGCGCTTATCACCTGAAGCTCGAAGACTGGAGCACAGTGGCAGCCAACATCGCGCGCGCCATGGAATTGGCCGCTCCTCTAGAGCTTCGCAGCGTATTTCATCACCACGCCGGGACGTATATCGAGACCCCGGACGAGATCGCTCACTTGCTCGACCTCACCCCCATTGGCCTGTGCCTCGATACAGGGCACTTCGTCCTTGGTGGCGGAGATCCGGTGGATGCGGTCCGGCAATACGGCGCTCGTGTCGAGTACCTCCATTTTAAAGATGTCGACGCGGCCCGCCTGGCCGATTGCCGAAAACGGGAACTCGGCTTCCTCGACGCCGTCAGAGCCGGAGTGTTCTGCCCGCTCGGCAAAGGATGCGTGCGATTTCCCGAACTCCTCACTGAGTTGGACAAGATCGGCTACAACGGGTGGGCGGTGGTGGAGCAGGATGTGGACTTGAATGCTGGCGCCGCACTCTCGCCGCTCGAATCGGCTATTGCCAGCCGCCGGTTCCTGCGCGATACCCTAGGGATTTAGGATTCTGGCAAAGCGCAAAGGGCCCGGCGCGAGCCTCCAAGGTTGGGAGGAACACGTATACTCAGCCGCGCCGAGGCTCCGTTTTGCGCGTGTTCTTCAAAAGGAGAGAAGAAAATGACGAAGCGACTCACCGCCGCGCAGGCAATCATCGAGTTTCTCAAAGCGCAGCACAGCGCCCGTGACGGTTCCCGTCAACCTTTCTTTGCCGGCTGCTTCGGCATCTTTGGCCACGGCAACGTCGCCGGCATTGGCCAGGCGCTCCAGCAGAATCCTGACTTCCCCTATTACCTCTGCCGCAACGAGCAGGCCATGGTCCACACGGCGGCTGCTTTTGCCAAAATGTCCAACCGCCTGCGCACGCTGGCCTGTACCTCCTCCATTGGACCCGGCGCCACCAACATGATCACGGGCGCCGCCCTGGCCACCATCAACCGGTTGCCGGTCCTATTGCTGCCCGGCGACATCTTTGCGCGCCGCAACGTGGCTCCGGTACTCCAGCAGCTGGAGTCTCCCTCCACGCAGGACGTCTCTGTCAACGATTGCTTCAAACCCGTCAGCCGTTACTGGGACCGCATCTATCGCCCCGAGCAGTTGATCACAGCCCTGCCAGAGGCCATGCGCGTGCTCACATCCCCGGCCGAAACCGGAGCCGTCACGCTGGCCATGCCGCAGGACGTACAGGCGGAGGCCTTCGACTTTCCCGCCGAGCTCTTCGAGAATCGTGTCTGGACCATACAGCGCCCGCGCGGCGACGCGGCCTTGTTCAACATCGCCGTCGATTGGATTCGCTCTTCCAAAAAACCCCTCGTTGTGGCGGGCGGCGGCGTGCTCTATTCGGAAGCCACCGCGACCTTGGCACGCTTTGCCGCCCAGACAGGAATTCCGGTGGCCGAAACACAGGCGGGCAAAGGGTCGCTGCCTTATGATCATCCGTTGGCGCTGGGAGCCATGGGTGTGACAGGAACTCCAGGAGCCAATATTCTCGCCCGTGAGGCGGACCTGGTGATCGGCATTGGCACACGCTACAGCGACTTCACCGCCGCTTCCAAAACCGCTTTCCAGAATCCCGACGTGCGCTTCCTCAACATCAATGTTGCCGAGTTCGATGCGTTCAAGCACTCCGCTTTGCCGCTGGTGGCCGATGCGAAGGCGACGCTCGAATCCCTGCTGGAAGCCTTGCGCGGTTTCCAGGTGGAGCCAGCCTACCGCGAGCGAGCCAATCAATACCGTTTGCAGTGGGATCAGGAAGTGGAGCGCATCTACACAAAGCAGCATGGTCCGCCCATCAGCCAGGGCGAGGTGATCGGCGTGGTGAACGAGGTGTCGGCTCCGGAAGATGTAGTCGTCTGCGCCGCCGGCAGCATGCCTGGCGACCTGCACAAGCTTTGGCGCACGCGCAAACCCAACGGCTACCATCTCGAATACGGATACTCGACCATGGGCTATGAAATCGCCGGCGGGGTGGGCATCAAGATGGCCGATCCATCGCGCGAGGTCTACGTCATGGTGGGCGATGGAAGCTATCTCATGATGGCCCAGGAGATCGCCACCTCGATTCAGGAAGGCATCAAGCTCAACATTGTCGTCGTGGACAATCACGGCTTCTCCAGCATCGGTGGACTCAGCCGCGCCTGCGGCAGCGAAGGGTTCGGCACCGAGTACGGCGTTGCCGTCGACTTTGTGGCCAATGCCGCCAGTCTCGGCGCTGAGGTGGTTCGCGCCGTCACGCGGCAGCAGTTGCGCCAGACGCTGGTGGCAATGAGATCCGCCCGCAAGACTTCCGTTGTGGTGGTAGAAACCGACATCAACGAAAAAGTGGCAGGGTATGAGTCCTGGTGGGACGTCCCGATCGCCGAGGTTTCCGGAAGTGAACTCGTGCGCGCGGCACGCTCCGGCTACGTCGAAGCAAAGAAAAAGGAGCGCTACTACTTGTGAGCCGGCTGGACGTCTGCATTCTCGGCCGCATCGGATACGACCTGTGCTCGGACGAGCCGCATGTTCCCCTGCCGCAGGTGCGCCGGTTTTCACGCTACCTCGGCGGATCCAGCGCCAACATGGCGGTGGGCCTTTCGCGGCTCGGCGCTCGCGCCGGTATCATCAGCGCACTCGGCACCGACAGCCTCAGCGATTACCTGGTCGACTTTCTGCAAAAGGAAAAAGTGGACACGACCCACGTCCAGCGCGAGCCCGGCTTTCTGCCCTCGCTCTCGTTCACGGAAGTCTCCCCGCCGGACCGCTTTCCCCAGGTGTTCTACCGCCACGATCCGGCCGATGCGCGCCTCAGCGTGACTCCGGACGGGTTGCAGTACCTCTCCCAGGCGCGCCTGTTTATCACCAACGGCACCTCGCTCAGCCAATCCCCGTCGCGCGAGTCCACCTATCTCGCCATGGACCGCGCCAAGGCCGCCGGCTGCCGCGTGGTTTTCGATGTCGACTACCGCGGCATGTCCTGGAAGAGTCCGGAAGAGGCAGGCCTTGCGGTTCGCCTCGCCTTGCCGTTGGTGGACGTGCTCATCGGCAACGATGTGGAACTCAAGCTGGTCACCGGCGCATCCACACTCGAAGCCGCGGTGGACCAGTTACGTGCCGCGAACCTGCCGCTGCTGGTTTCGAAACTCGGCAGCCAGGGGACGCGCCTTTATCAAGGAAGCGAATCCATCTTCCTTCCGCCTTACCAGGTGGAAGTGGTCTCCACTATCGGCGCTGGCGACGGCTTCGCCTCCGGATTTCTTTACGCAATGCTGAAGGAAATGCCGCTCCTCGACTGCCTGCATTACGGCAACGCAGCGGCCGCCATCGTGGTCAGCCGCCTCAGTTGCTCAGAGGCGATGCCGACACTGGACGAAGTGACAGCACTGATGAGCGCTCACAAGGGGTAGAATCTACCTGATGAGCACAAAACCCGCGCCAGCCGCCACGTCTCTTGTCAGCTCCATGCGTTGGCCCGTCGTAGGGCTGCTCAGCCTGGGCATGGTGATCGCCTACTTTGATCGCGTCAACCTCACCATCGCGCTGCCCACCATGACCGGCCAGATCGTCTTGACAAAAGCCGAGCAAGGCATGGCGCTTTCCGCCTTCTTCTGGACCTACATGGCGTTTCAGATCCCAGCCGGAATCCTGGTGGACCGCATCGGCGTGCGTATCCCTTATCTCATCGGATTCCTGATTTGGAGCCTTGGTTCGGCCGCCACTGCCCTTACCACCGGCTTGGTCAGCCTGATGGCGATTCGCATGGTGGTAGGCGCCGGCGAGGCTGTCGTGACCCCGTCCAGCATGCGCTATATCAGCCTCCACTTTAAGGAGAAGCAGCGTGGCCTGGCCGTTGGTCTCTACATGACCGGAACCAAAATCGGTCCGGCGCTCGGACTGCCCATCTCCGCCTACCTGGTCACGCGGATTGGCTGGCAACCCATGTTCCTCAGCCTTGGCCTGGCCAGTCTCCTCTGGTTGATCCCGTGGCTGTTGTGGGTGAAGAAGGACGACATCGCCGCTTTGCCGCGCTCGTCCTCTTCGGTGGCCCATACTGAGGCATCTGAACGCGTCTCCACATGGGAACTGTTTCGCAGTCCGGTCATGTGGGGCGTCATCGTCGGCACCTTCTGCTACATGTATTTCGTCTACTACTGCATGACGTGGATGCCCCTTTACTTCAAGGAACGCCACAACATGTCGATTCAGCAGATGGGCTGGTACAGCGGAATGTCGTTTGGGGGAATGGCCGCGGTGGCCGCCCTGGGCGGTTGGGCCGCCGATCTGTTGATCGGCAGAGGTTGGGATCCGATCAACGTCCGCAAGGGCTTCACCATCGCCGGATTCGCCATGGCCTCCACGCAGACCGTGGCCGCCTTTACGGATTCAGTGGATGTGATGCTCTTCTTTGCCGTCTTCTCACTGTGCGGATTGGGGCTGGCCACCGCCAACTACTGGGCCTTAACGCAGACGCTGATTCCCGGCGGCAGCATCGCCATGGTGGTCGGCATCCAGAATACCGCCGCGAACCTGGCTGGCGTGGTGGCGCCCTGGCTCACCGGCTGGCTGATTGACAAGACCGGATCATTTGATGCGCCCATCAAGGGCGTCGGCTTCTGGCTGGCGCTCGGGATCGGCTGCTATTTGTTCCTGGTGCGCCGCGACTACGCGCCGCGCGCTGTTCGCAGGGTCTGAGAAAGTTCCCGCGCACCAACCGTCAGCACCCCAAGGTCTGACCCGCAGGTGATGAACCGGAATCCGAGATCGCGATACCGGCCGTAGTCGTCCGGTGAACTCAACAGTATCCCCAACGTCCGGCCATGCCGGTTGGCCGCCGCCGCGGTCTTGTTCAGCGCATCCACAAACTTCGGATGATCAAACTCGCGGAAGATGCCCATGCCTTGCGTGAGATCGTAGGGACCAATGAAAAGAACGTCCGCTCCATCCACGGCCGCAATCTCCTCCACGTTCGCCACACCTTCCGGCGTCTCAATCTGAAGCACTCCGAGCAGCGCCTCCTTACTGGCCGCCTGATAGCCGCCGAAATCGGCGCCGTAGTTGCTTGCGCGGACCAGCGTTGCCACGCCGCGGACGCCGTCCGGCGGATAGCGCATCGCCGCCACCGCCAGCCTCGCCTCCTGGGCATTGTTTACGCGCGGGAACATGATGCCGTGCGCGCCAAGGTCCAGTATGCGATGTACTCGCTGCCGGTCATGACACTCCACCCGCACAATGGCTCCCGTTCCGCTGCCCGAGAGCGCCTGCAGCTGGCCCAGCACGTCCTTCTCACTCCCGATTCCGTGCTCCAGGTCGATCACGACAAAATCGAATCCCGCCCGTCCGATGATCTCCGCATTTACAGCCGAGCCCATGCTCAGAAAGCAGCCAAGCTGCGCCTCGCCCTGTTGCAATGGTTTCCAGTTCATATGTGCCTTGGTCTATAACGGCGGCGCCGGCGCACGTTTCGGTTTCCAGCCCCGAACCAGCTCCTGTGCCTGCGCCACCTGCTCCTTCGTCATCAGTGAGGTCAATCGGTCTCTCGCCTTGGCGGCAGTCTCATCCCCACCCGCCGCGCCAAGATTCGCCCACATGTGCCCAAGCACATAGTCTTGCACCACCCCGTTCCCCTGCAGGTAGAGAATCGCCAACCGTCCCTGCGCCGGGGCGTAGCCGTCATCCGCGGCCCTCCGTAGCCAGCGCCCCGCCTCGCGCTCGTCCACCTTCACGCCCTTGCCTTCGAGGCACGCCAGGCCATACAGATAGGCCGCCTCGGCGTTGCCGCTCTCGGCCGCCTTTCGCGCCCATTGCGCAGTCTCCCGGTCTGTCTGTCCGCTGATCTTGTTGTCCCTGTAGAGACCGGCGAGGGCCGCTTGCGCTTCCGCCTGCCCCTGCTTGCCCGCCAGTTGATACCAATGCGCTGCCTCCGTTGCGCTTTGCGGAACGCCCTCGCCTTGCGCCAAGGCCTGCCCCAGCCTGTATTGGGCGACCGGATGTCCCTGTTCGGCCGCCAAACGAAATTGACGGACCGCTTCCTCATCGTTCCGGGCGAGCCCTTTCCCCTCCAGGAACGCGAGGCCAAGTTGGTATTGAGCCTCCGCATTTCCTTGGCTCGCCGTCAACCGGTACATCTTCAGAAGCTCCGTTTCGCTTACCGCGCCCGCCTTCCCGCTCGCCAGCAAAGTACGAAGCTGAAAGAAAGCGCCCGCATGCCCCTGCTGGGCGGACTTCAAATACCACTGTGCGGCCTTTTCATCCGATTGCGGCACACCTTGCCCGTTGGCATATTGGAATCCCAGTTCATACTGGGCCTCCACATGACCGTGGCCCGCCGCCTTAGCCAGCCAGCTCTGCGAAAGCGCCTCGTCCCGCACAACGCCTGTCCCATCCGCGTACATCTTGCTCAATTGATATTGCGCCGCGGCGCTGCCGCCTTCCGCCGCCATCATCAGCCAGCGGAAGGCTTCCCCTTCATTCTTTGGAACCGCGCTGCCCTCCAGATACATCGAGCCAAGCTCCATCTGCGCCTGAACGATCCCGTTCTCCGCGGCCGACCGCAGCATGCCCACCCCGGCCCGTGCGTCCTTTGCGATGCCAATCCCGTGCAGATAGGCCAGGCCCAACTCCAACTGTGCGCCGGGATGCCCCTGTCCGGCCGCGGCCTGGAAATGTAGGATCGCCGCCACCGGATTCTTGTCTACTCCGCGCCCCTCCTGCAACATTTTCCCCAACCCATACTGCGCCGGAGCATGATTCTGAGCCGCCGCCAATCCATACCACTTGGCGGCCTGCACATCATCCCGCGGCACTTCCCGGCCAGAGGACAGCAGGTAGCCGGCCGCGTATTGGGCATCCGCGTGCCCTTTGGAGGCCGCCCTGAGAAACCACTTGAGCGCTTCACTCTCCCTGACCGCGACGCCTCTGCCCGACGAATAAGCAACCCCCAGCATGTACTGCGCCCCCAGGTTCCCTTGTTCGGCCTCGCGCGTGAGTTCACGCAAGGCAGTGGGAAAATCCCCCGCCTCGTAAGCTCGCATCGCCGCCGCCATGTCGGCCCGGGCATCAGGCCAAGCCGCCATCAGTAGCAGAACCGGAACAAGCAAGGTATTGCGCATAAGGGGCTACAGCGAATTATAGTAGGCTGCCGCCATGCATCGCCACCATTGACGGCTTGTGCCGGCCAAAGCCAGGGGCCGCACCGTGCACCTTGTTATGCTGGACCCATGAGCCAGGCTGCCGGGCGCGCGCTGCCCCGTAAGGAGGGCCGGGGGAAAGTGACAGGAGCGGCGCGGTACGTGGATGATCTGGTGTTTGCCGGAATGCTCCACGGTGTGACGGTACGTTCCACTGTTGCGCGGGGCCGCATACGATCCATCCAATACGGGTTCGATCCCGATCCATTCACCATCGTCTCGGCGAAAGACATCCCCGGAATGAATGCAGTGGCTCTCATGGTGGATGACCAGCCGTTCTTGGCCGCCGATCAAATCCGCCACGCCGAAGAGCCCATTCTTCTAATTGCGCACCAGGACCGGCATGCAGCCGAAGAGGCCCGCCAGAGCGTCCGCATCGACTATGAGGAGTTGCCCGCGCAGCTCGACATGACGCGTTCCGAAGATGTGTTCAAGTCCTACCTCATGGAGAAGGGGAATGTGGAAGGGGCGTTCACGGGCGCAGACATTGTGGTGGTGGAAGGTGAGTATTTCACCGGCGCGCAGGAGCAACTCTACATCGAGCCGCAGGGGATGATCGCCATTGCCAGCCCGGCCGGCGGTGTCACGGTGTGGGGTTCCATGCAATGCCCCTACTATGTGCACAAGGCGTTGATGAAACTGTTTGCGCTGCCGGAGGACAAGGTCCGCGTGGTGCAGTGCGAAACAGGCGGCGGCTTTGGCGGCAAGGAAGAGTATCCTTCCATGATCGCCGGGCACGCCGCGCTGCTGGCGTGGAAATCCGGCCGGCCGGTGAAGCTGATCTATGACCGGGCTGAGGATATCGCAGCCACCACCAAGCGCCACCCTTCGCGGACGCGGCATCGGACGGCGGTGAGGCGGGATGGGCGGCTGGTGGCCATGGATATCGATTTTCTGCTGGACGGCGGCGCCTATTGCACGCTCTCTCCGGTGGTGCTTTCCCGCGGTACCATTCATGCCGCCGGTCCCTACCATTGCGAGAACGTACGCATTCGAAGCCGCGCCGTGGCCACCAATCATCCGCCGCATGGCGCCTTCCGCGGATTCGGCGCGCCGCAAAGCATCTTTGCCCTGGAGCGTCACATGGACCAGGTGGCCGCGGCTGTTGGCCTGGAGCCGGAAGAGCTGCGGCGGCGGAATTTTCTCAAGAAGGGACAGAGCACGGCCACCGGGCAGGTGATCCACGAAGACTTGGATCTGGCCGGGTTGATGGATCGTGCCCTGGCTGATGCCGATTATCACAGCAAACGGAAACGGTTCCTGAGGGACAATGCTACGTCCCGGGTGAAACGCGGGATCGGCCTGGCCACGTTCATGCATGGCGCGGGATTTACCGGCTCCGGCGAGGTGTACCTGCAATCGGAAGTGGCGCTGGAGGCCCACGCGGATGGCCGGGTGCGCATTCTGGTGTCGAGCACCGAGATCGGGCAGGGAACCAACACCATCCTTTCGCAGATAGCCGCCGATGCCTTGGGAATCGGCTACGACGAAGTGGAGATGGCCCAGCCCGACACGGGGACCGTTCCGAACTCGGGGCCGACGGTGGCCTCGCGCACCTGCATGGTGGTGGGCAAGCTGGTGGAGTCAGCTGCGCTGGGGTTGCGGCAGATCCTGGCACACTACGAAGGGCTGTCGTTTGCCGAAGCATGCGCCGCACATATCGCAAAGCACGGCGTGCTGCGGTCGACCAGCCGCTACCAGCCGCCGGAGGGGATTCACTGGGATGACGAGCACTATCGCGGCGACGCCTACGGAGCCTACGCTTGGGCGGCGTACGTGGCGCAGGTGGCGGTGGACACCTCCACAGGGGAGACGCAAGTGGAGGATTTTGTGGCGCGGCAGGAGGTGGGCAAGGTGCTCCATCCCGTGCTCGCCAGCGGGCAGATTGAGGGAGGCGTCGCGCAAGGAATCGGGTGGGCGCTGTATGAAGAGGTGGTGTACCGGGCGGGCCGTGTGGTCAACGGGCAGATGACCAACTACATCATGCCGACCGCGGCCGACCTGCCCTCGATCCGTGTTTTTTTCGAGGAGACGCCTTATGCGGATGGTCCCGGCGGCGCAAAGGGAATTGGCGAATTGCCGATGGACGGCCCGGCCCCGGCGATTTTGAACGCGGTGGCACAGGCTACCGGGGCGGCAGTGAACCGAGTCCCGCTGACGCCGGAAAAGTTGATGGAGGCAGCCGATGATTGATGAGCGCGAGCGGATGACCTTCCGGCTCCGCGTGAACGGAGGCGAACACGAGGTGCGCGCGTGGCCCATGGAAAGGCTGTTGGACGTGCTGCGCCTGCAACTGAACCTGACCGGGGTCAAGGAAGGCTGCGGCGAAGGCGAATGCGGAGCCTGCTCAGTGATCCTCGACGGGCAACTGGTGAATAGCTGCCTCATCCCGGTGTTGCAAGCCGAGGGCTGCACCATAGTCACCATCGAAGGATTGGCCATGGGGGACACCTTGGACGCGATGCAGCAGGCTTTTGTGGACGAGGGTGGCGCGCAGTGCGGCATCTGCACGCCGGGAATGATTCTGGCGGCGGTGGATCTGCTGCGGCGGAATCCGTCGCCGGATGAGGCCCAGATACGGGAAGGCCTGGCGGGCAATCTGTGCCGGTGCACCGGCTACGCGCGCATTGTTGCGTCCGTAATGAGCGCCGCACACGCACGTGAGGCGAGGAAGAACCAGTGAGATCAAATTCCTCCCGATTCGAACTGGTTGCGCCGGCGCGCATGGACGAAGCCTTGGCGCTGGTTGCCGGCGGCTGGCAGCCGTTTGCGGGCGGGACCGACTTGATGGTGCTGTACGAGGCGGGCAAGTTGACCCAGACGCGATTTGCGGGATTGTGGAAGCTGGACGAGCTGCGCGGGATACGGGTGAATCAAGAGCAGGTGGAGATTGGCTCGTTGACCACCTACACCGAGATTCGAGAGTCGGCCGTGCTCGCCGATGAGCTTCCACTGCTGTGCCAGGCGGCGGCGGCGACCGGCGGCATCGCAACGCAGAACCGCGGGACCCTCGGCGGCAACATCGCCAACGCGTCTCCCGCTGCCGACTCCTGCCCGCCGCTGCTGGTCTACGATGCGGAACTGGAGTTGATCTCAAGCGCGGGATTGCGGCGTGTGCCGTACTCGGCGTTTCACACCGCGTATAAGAAGATGGATCTGGACCCGGGCGAGCTGATCCGATCGATACTGGTGCCCAGGAACAAGAAGGGCTGGCAACAGGGGTTCCGCAAGGTGGGAACGCGGCGTGCGCAGGCGATCTCCAAGGTGTGTCTGGCGGCCGCGGCCCGGCTGTCGGGCGGACGGGTGCAAGAGATTCGCATCGCCTACGGGAGCGTGGCTCCCTACCCTTTGCGATGCAGGAAGACAGAGGCTGCTTTGCTCGGCGCGGATCCGGGCAACCTGCCGCCGTTTCCCGATGAGATCTCCCCCACCGATGACCTTCGTTCCACAGCAGCCTACCGCCGGCGCGTGGCGACCAATCTACTGCGCGATTTCCTCGAGTCGCTGGCATGAGTCAGGACACTCCAAAGCGCAAAGGCCGCGCAGACGCAACTCAGAAGCTGTCGCTGGCCGCCTGCGCCGGCATGTTCGTGTTCGGACTGGCCAACGCCCTGCTGGGAGCTGTGCTGCCGCTGCTGGCCGGGCGTCTTCACTTTGACCTGGCGCACTCGGGCAAACTGTTTCTCATTTTGAATTTTGGCGTGCTGCTGTGCGTGGTGGGCATGGGTCCGCTCATGGACCGTTATGGGATGAAGGCGGCCATGGTGATTGGGCCCTTGTTGGTGGCCGTTGCGATGACCGGCATTGAGCTGGTGCCGAGCTACCGGTGGCTTGCCGCGGGCTGTTTTCTACTCGGACTCGGAGGTGGCGCGCTGAACTCAGCCACCAATACACTGGTGGCGGATCTGCATCAGGATCCCATGCACAAGAACTCAGCATTGGCCTTTCTGGGCGTCTTCTTCGGGGCCGGCGCCTTGTTGGTTCCGCTGGGAGTGGGGTCTCTGATTGAACGAGTGAGACTTGGGCCCATCCTGTTTGGAGCCGCGGTGCTCTGCGCGCTGGCAGGCGCCTATCCGGCCGCGCTGTCCTTTCCACCGGCGAAATACGGCGGCAACCAGCCGCCCGCGAAGCTGCTCCGGTTTCTCGGCAACAGGTCTGTTTGGATCTTTGGGGCGATGGTAATGTTGCAGTCCGGCAACGAGATCGTACTGGCCGGATATGTCACCACATACTTGATCACGTACCTCGGTGCATCCGTCAGCAAAGCGTCGTGGCTGTTGACCGCCTTGTGGGTCTCCGTAATCGTCTCGCGCCTGTTATTGGCGAAGCTCCTGCTGCGAGCAAGCGGCCGGCTTGTGGTGCTCTGCAGCGCCATTGTCTCGGCGGCGGGAGCGGGGAGTTTCCTGTTGGCGGTGACGCACACGCAGGCTGTGGCTGCGCTGATGGTCACCGGGGCTGGACTGGCGGGAGTTTTTCCGACGGTGATGGGAATGGCAGGAGCGCGCTTCCACGACCACTCCGGAACCGTGTTTGGATTTCTGTTGACGATGGGCCGAATGGGAGCGATGGCCTTTCCCTTTGCCACCGGAGTGTGGGCCGAAGATGTTGGGTTGCGCACGGCTATGGCTGTCCTGGTGGTGAACGCGCTGGTGATTGCGGGATTGCAGGGCTTGGCGCGGACCTCAGCTTCGCCGGAAGACGCGGCAGGCTGATGGCGGTTCGGCTGCGTTGCCGGGAATCAGGTCCCGACGGCTTCCCGGCCCCGGGGAGGCTTCCTGTTTGGTACACTGGGTTTATACGCGAGCCGATGCAGGGCGCTGATGCCGTTCGGAGACTGCGAAACCATCCGCACCCCAGCCGGCCTTAGCACATTCCAATTGAAAGATGAGCCTGGAGGGGACGCCGGGATAACCGGGACCAAGTAAGGGCTCCTTTCCACAATTCGGTGTCGGCGGTTCGATATCGGAAACAAGGGACTCGTCGTCGAGGCGGTGGGAATGTGG
>ORMF010654634.1_pt1 | contig 14240 bp, 17 predicted proteins | sample 1779871 | NCBI WGS metagenome assembly ORMF01 (sample SAMEA104232316, study PRJEB22302) | groundwater metagenome | biome: forest; feature: aquifer; material: groundwater | place: USA | collected 2011-08-07 | depth 5.4 m | reverse complement strand
GTTTGAATGGGCTATGAATGCACTTGGAAGAAAAGACAACACAACAGGGCATAGAGAAAACCCTCTCATAAAACGTTGGGCAAATAAAGCACATGGTGCAAATCAGAAAAAAGAAAAAGCTTTAAGATTAAGACAGGCAGAAGTTGTAATGGCTCTTGCTGAATCTTATGGACTTGCTTCTTCAAAGGGGATACGACATATTCTAGCTAAAATGGCAGAAAAACAAAAAACAGGAATACGTGTAGACTCTCCAGAGCATGACTCATTCACATTAACACTTGAACAGGCTGAAAAACTTATAATTGATTACAACACAGATTCTCTTGAAGGAGTATATGAAGATTTAGACTGGACACCAGATATGCTTATGCAGCTCTCAGACGGAATAGACAGAATTAAAAAAAATATCTACATGAATAGAGAGTACAGAAATGAAATAAAAGTTGAATATGTAAAAGATATAGGGGCTCAATATGAAATTGAATGTTCACAATTAGAAGCACTTCAATATTACCTAATGTCACAACAAGAAAACGTTAAACTAAGAAACATGGTATATAACGGCTGGACTAAAGGCTCTTTCAAACAGCTTAATAAATTTCTAGATGAAGGCACACTGAAATTCGGTAAATGGCTTATGAAGCAATATGATGAACAGTATGAGCCTATGAATCAAGTTTATAAACAACTTTTTTACACAGATATGCCTAAAATTAAAAATTATGCAAGGGCAGTGTTTGACTTCAATGCAGGAAATGTTAAAGATGATGATCTTCAAAAATTACAGTTTGGCGGTGCTTCAAATGCAACTGCAAACCCCTCAAGCATTATAACACGTGTTGCACACAATAGAAAAATTAAACAAGTTTCAGCTCTCGACGTATATCTACGCTCAATATTTGAATCCGAACACTTCATCTCTCACGGACTGCTTGCAAAAGAGATGCGCGCAGTATGGAAAAGTGAAGAAGTGAGAAACGCTATCGTGCAGAATTACGGACACAAACGGCTAAAAATGTTCACCGATGCTGTAGATACAATTATCACTGGCGGAATAAGCAACGAAAAGATACTCAAATCAGTTGATAAAATTAGGTCATTAACTGTAAGATTGATATTGTCGGGTAAAGTTGTGAATCTGCTTAAACAGACCACCTCTCACCCTGCCTACATGATGGATATTCCAATAAAAGATTACATGAAATATACCTATGAATTTTTAAAAAATCCTATAGCTAACTATAAAGAAATATGGGGCACAGATTTTATAAAAAATAGGTGGCATTCAGGATTCAATAAGGATATACGTCTCGCTCTGCTTGAAGCTCAAGGGAAACCCAATACAGGATTTAACACCCTTCTTGACTGGGGAATGCTTCCTACCCGACTTGGCGATGTTATTCCTGTTATGGCTGGCTATTATGCTGTTTATAAGTATCATTACAACAAAAATATTCAAAACGGCATGACGCATGAGCTTGCTCGTGAAGATGCAGTAGAAGAGGCTGAAATGAGTTCTAACCGCTCTCAGCAGGCAGGAAGTATTGAAACACTTGGATATTATCAAAGAATGGGATCAGCTATGAACCTTTTCCAGATGTTTATATGTTCACAAAGGCAGTACATGAATACAGTTGTTGAAGCGATTGCAGATACAGCGGCAGGGAAAAAAGGGGCAATGCAGATTGCTGCAAAAAAAATGGCTGTAGTCGGTATACTTGGAATGCTCTTCCAAGGTGCTGCAGATGTTTTTAAAATGGCATTTGATGATGATTATGAACCTGAATGGGAAGACTACCTGCTTGCTGCTCTCTTATCCCCTACTGGCGGGCTGTTTATCGTTGGAGGAATTACGATGTTTGCAGGCAGGAAACTCCTGGACCTTCCTGCTTCAGGGTACGGAATGACTTCGGCTGTAGATACCTTCGCAGAAGCTGTAATCGGAGCTATTGACTCTCTCACAGAAGGCGATATTGAAAAAGCTGCTTACAGCATATACAAAAACACTGGAGCATACCAAACAGTAAAACAAATCAAACCTATCCTAAAATAGATACATATCTCTATGAGAGTAGAACATCATACGGTAATTTTAAGATATTATGTAGTTTTTTTACCATACTAAAGGAAAGTTTCCTTTTGTGATTAAAATTATCTAAAACTTTTTTACCAATTATTTCCATTTAAATATATATAGTCCCAAAATGGGACAATGTCAATACTTTTTTCTATTTTTTTCCCTCACAAAGTGGACTTGGATAAAATCATTCATAAGGTGAGAAAAAGAAGGAGAAACAATATGACTATCAATACGAACAGTAGAAAAATATCATACACTGGAAACGGAACTGTTAAAGAATTTTCATTTCCTTTCAAAGTTTTCAACGCCTCGCAGGTACAGGTAACTTCAACAATTAATTCAGTCACTTCACAACTCAACTATATCACTGATTTTCTTGTAACACTCGATTCTAACTACACAGGAACTATTGTATGCACACTGCCGCCTGCAGCAGGTGCTGTAATAACAATTTATCGGGTTGTTACTTCCGAGCAAACCCTTGATTTGCGGTATAACGAAACAATGCCATCTCAAGCAGTGGAAGACGCATTCGACAAAGCTCACATGCTCATACAGCAAAATGAAGAAGAAATATCAAGATGTATCAAATTTCCGATCAATGAAACTTTGAATATTACAGAAATGCAATTGCCTGACAGTGAAACACGCAAAGGCAAATATCTAGCGTGGAATGAGGCAGGAGCTATAGAAGCCCAAAGCTCACCTTCAACTTACTACAATGAAACAAAAGTTTACAGAGACGAATCTCAAACCCTTCTAAACGATATAGCAATCATATACAGCGATACTGACTATATCAAGAGTGAAACGCTTAATATCAAGAGCGAAACTGAAGCTGTCAGAGATGAAACTGAAACACTGAAAAATCAAACATCGCAACTCAAAGATGAAACGCAGATAATCAAAAATGATACAGCTGTAATCAAAACAGAAACGCAGGCTATACGGGACAGCATTACATCGGTACAGATGACTGACGTAAACAATGCAATAGCTTCACATAGAAATGAATCTGTAGCAGTCTCTCACCCTGAAATTAATACTGCAATTCAAAACGCAGTGCCGACAGGCACGATAATAATGTTTTACGGAAACTATGCCCCTGCAGGCTATTTAGATACAATAAACGCAACTGTAAGCAGAACAACATTTGCAAATCTTTGGGCATTTGCACAAGCTCAGAATCTTATAGTAGCTGAGGGCACGAAAAACTGGACAAATCGAAATTTCAATAAGTTCGGCGATGGTGACGGAAGCACTACCTTTTCACTGCCTAATTTCAATGGGTCATTCATGAGACATTACAACACTGGAGATAGTGTTGGGCAATGGCTAGATCAGCAAATTCTTGTACACTCGCACAATTATTTGCTGTCAGCGGATGGGTCAGATGCAGGAAATCTCTCATACGCGATAAACAATAACGATGGCAAACATTACGTAACACCAACTGCAGCCACAGGCGGAGCAGAAAACCTGCCGTGGACTACTATCATGCGATTTTGCATTAAATATTAATCATATAAGGAGTTTAACATGTTAGAAGAAATAAGAGAAAAGGAGTTCGTAATAATTGACAAAGAAAATTTCCTTGTCGATACAAAGAAACTGCAAATCAAAGTATTTAAGCTTGAAGGCAGAGAAGAGGAAATCATTCCCGGAAACTGTATTGATTCAGAGAAAAAATTAAAAGACAAAAAAGGCTTTGTGCAGAAATGGAACGGCACAGCTTTTAAATATATCGAAGACAATCGAGGCACGACTGTATACGACACGGAGACAAAGCAGAATGTAGTTGTTTCGTATGTAGGAAAACTACAGGATAATCACGTCACAGAAGCCCCTAAACGTTTTCAAAAATGGGACAAGAAAACAAAGAAATGGGCGTACGACGAAACTGCAAAAGCTCAGATTATTAATGAAATAATACTCAAAGACAAAATGAAACGCAACGAGGCAATGAAAGAGTCAGTGCAAGTCAAAGGCTACAACATCAAGATTTACGACGAAGTAGAACAACATCAACCTATGAAGGACCTTGAACCGTTCATCTTCCGTGCAAACATGGGGCAGAAATTCACGCAAACTTGGTATGCTGACAAGATAGAAAAAACTGGAAATAGTGCAACAGATTATTCAGTAGAACTCAACGAAGAAGACTTCAAGCTTATCCTCCCTCAGCTACAAATACGCCGTATTACAGGCGTTACAAAAACAAATGAGTTGTGGATGAAAGCTATGACAAAAACCGATATTAACGAATTAATAGACGAGGCAAAAATATGATAACTCTCGGGAATAAAAAACGTATTACATTAATTGCTAACGTGCCTGAAACGATAACGTTTTCTGATTACATTAAAAGCGTTCAGCTGATACACACAGCAGGCACTTTATACCTTTCAACAAGCACGACTGCAGGGAATAATGATGAATCTAACTATATCAATGCAGGTGAATCAATTACACTCAATACAGATAGATATTTTAATACTCTCTCTGTTATGTCTACAGCAACTACAGAATTGCAAATAGTTAATCCTATTTTCTATAGAGAGGCTTAATATGGGAGGAATTGTAAGGCATGTAGGTACAACAACAACGCAAACGACAGCAAGCCCTACATCCTATATTTCTGCGGGGGCGTTTTTACCTACTTCAACAAATGGAGCTACAGCAGGAAGTTTTGAAACCTTAACAAATAAAAGCAATTGCGATTATTTCGAGTTTGCGAGCGGTTCGGCAATATCAATTAACGTGCCATTTATTGCTGAAAAAATTAGTTATAACGTCAAAATTCACTGGACAAACGCAGAAATTGTAGGAACTGGAAATGTTGGTTTTTTTGTGGAATCTGCAACAATCTCAAACAATACAGCAATTGATACAGCATACAGCCCTGCTGTCATTATCGACGATACGCTGATTACATCTGATACGTTGCACATTACAGAACCAACAGCAATTACATTAGGACTTGGGCTTAATATTTTACGTGTTACTAGAAATGCAGGCGATACCTACACGCAAAACATCAGAGTACTAGGAATTGAATTAACATGATGATTGAACATAGACGAAAATATTTTAATAATTTTTCTCCTACTGATATTACTAAACTGGCATTATGGCTAGATGCTTCAGATGCGTCAACAATTACATTAAGTGGCGATAAAATTATAGCATGGGCTGATAAAAGCATAAATAAAAATAATGTGACGCAAACAACAGATAGCTATAGACCTGTATACGTAATAGGAGAAAAAAATGGAAAAAATGTTATAAGATTTACACGAACATCGACGCATTCACTGTTTAAATCATCACCAACAGGCATAGGAACAGGTGCATTACCATTTACGGTTGTAACCGTTTCAAAATACGGAACATATACAAATCAAGCAGGGGCAGTAATAGCATACGGTCTTACTACCGGAAATAGACAATGCTACATGCCTCTACATTTAAATATGCAAACATATCCTACTAATTCGGTTTATCTGAGTAATCATAATAATGATAGATATAGCAATAATTCATTTACAGTAAACAATTGGTATATAATGCATGTTGGTTGGAGCGGAGATGCGGTATCAGCCATAGACCCTGAAATTTTTATAAATAAAACACTTCAAAATCCGACATCTGGCACAGGCAGTTCAATTCCTGATATTAGTGCATCAGCATTGAATATAGGGATGCAAAATCAGGGGACAAATCATTTCAACAGCGACATTGCTGAAATTATTTTCTATAGCAAAATATTAAACGTCTCAGAAAGGCAACGTCTAGAATCATATTTAGCTGGGAAGTGGGGAATTTAATACAAAATATGGTAATCAAACAGCGAAAATCAGACGATAACATTTCATTATCAGACTCATACGTACAGATAAAACATGAGACGTTAGTGAAGATAATAGTTGAATTAATAATCATTATCGGCATGGGCGTAGGTGTCTATTTTACGCTTAGATTTTCGTATATAGAATCAAAGCTTGACGACAATGCAAAAGCAATAATAGACCTGGACAAACGAAAAGTAGACTGGGAAGATTACGACAGGTGGCAAAGAAAGAACGGATACATAAATAATGCAATAAAAGAGCCGTTTAGCATTTTATACGATACAAAAGAAAAAAATAAAGGAGATAAAATATCATGAATAAATTAAAAGAAATTTACGAGAGATTAACGAATTATAAAAGCCTTATGGCTATTGCAGGGGCAGTTGTAGTCTTATTACAGGTCATGGGGTATAAAATCGAGACTGCATATATTAGCGATGTTGTTAATGCTGTTTGTGTGATTTTAATTCTTATCGGCATAATGAACAAAGAGGGCATGGACACAATCCATTTTAACAAGTAATGAGTGAAGTTTTAGAAAAAATTTTAGATTATCCTGTGATTAAACAAGTAAATAAACGAGAATATAAACTTGTTGAAGATTATAAAACAGTTTTACCGTGTTTAGACAGAATCGAGATTAAAAAAGGTTTTATATACGACGGAGCTAGTATTCCAAGCGTGTTTTGGAGTTTAATCGGTTCACCGTTTACTGGAGAATACACACGCCCTGCCCTAATTCATGATGCTTTATATTGCACCCATTACTACACGAAAGACGAGACTGACACAATGTTTTACATGCAAATGTTAGCGTGCAAAGTGAGTGAAGATAAAGCAATGGCGATTTATTATGCAGTTAAATTTTTTGGTGGGGGTGTATTCAATAATCACAATCAAGAGAGCATAAAATATAATAGAAAGTTTGTTAACGTTATTAATACAGTAGTAGAAAAGGGATTGATGAAATGAGAGAAGCAAGAGCAGGGAAAATATTTTTTTACATCATTTTTTTGATTGTGTTAGTTACTTTTGTAGGCGGTTGCGTAACTAAGCCTTATTTTGCCCCTGCTAAACGAATAACACAAAAAGGCGATATTATAGACCAGTACATTAATTATGTTAACACTGACAGCCAATTAACTGAAAAGCAAAAAGAAATTAGAGTAGATAGAGCTGAAGCGTTTAAGTTATATACTGAAAAGGTGAATGCAAATGATTAATGATTTAGGGTTGCAAGATGTACTGAAAAAAGAGACAAAAGAGCTTTTAACGAGTTTAAAACATGATGAAAAAGATTTATTTCTAAGAGCAATAAACAACCTTGCAGTATTAAAAGCGAATATTCTAACTGCTGAAACTGAAGAAGCAAAAGCGATATATTCAAGAGACATATTGCTAGTTGAAGCAACTCTCAACGATATAAAAGATATTGCAATAATAGCAGGTTCAAAAGCATTTGCAAAAATTCTAGGAGAACTTGCAGGGATAGCATTCAAAGCAGGTGTTGAAAGTGCAATAAAAAACAACGGAAAGATAGATTTTAATTTTTAGAGAATAGTATCCACTGCCCTTTTCATTTGTTCTAAATATACATACGTATAAACAGCATGAACATCCTTACCTGATTTATGCCCTAATATCATTTTACAGACATAAGGATCTATACTATTTTTATGCATTTGTGAATTAGCATATACTCTCCAACTATGAAAGCTGCAATCTTCACATCCTTTAATCGTTTTAATCAATTTATTATAAGTATCGTTTTTATGCCCTAACTTTTTAAGCGAGTTAATGTTTCTTTTTGTCATATATGGCAATAGTTTTTCAGCAACAGGTATTATTCGAGGTTCTCTTGTTTTAGTACTATCATCAAGCAAAATACACAACACGCCACCTTCTTCTCTAATGTCTGAAAATTTTAAATTGATAATTTCCATTAATCGCATGCCTGTATATCTGGCAATTACAGGAGCAATCCAATTGGATAACATATTCATTGCCTGATCTGCACATGTTTCAGGAATAATAGAAGTTCTCTTTTTATGAACAGTTGGCAGGTCAATTTTAAAAGAATCAGCAATTGTTTTTTTGCACATATTATTTTCTAAGCACCAATCAAGAAAATTAGTTATTCTCTGAATATTAAAACTTAATCTTGCTGTACTCATTTTATTTTTTAAAAGCTTATCTCTTATGAATATTGCCTTTTCTCTATCCAAATCATTTAGGTTAATATCTTCTAATAATGAAAATGAAACATTCAATGCAGATTTATAGCTTTTAATCGTGCTTGTGCGATCAAACATCTTTTCTAAATGTAAATAATAGAGTTCTAAAGCATTACTTATTCTATATTCATTGCCATGATTGAGAATATCATTTTTAAGACGTTTAACATCGTCTTTAATTTGCTTGTCTAACGTTTCCACTTCTGCTGCAATTGCTTCTAAAAGCTCTAAAGCAGTTAATTTGTGAACTAATGGGATTATGACAGTATCTCTGATATATCTTGCACGTTTCACATCTGAAGTGTGCAGAGAATGCCTTATGCGTTTTCCTCCGAACTTTGCTGGCAATATTAAGTCAATATGCCAGCAATTCTCACGAAGAAGTAGGTATTTATTATCTGCCATTATCCACTCTTTACTTTAAAAAATAATAGAATAAATATAAGACAAAAACATTTTTTAACTAGCTTTTTAAAGTAAAATTTAGCAATGAAAAATATTTTTTATGTCACATTTTAGACACACTTTTGTTTTTTAAAAGTTGTAAGTTGTTAAAAATAAAGGAGTTATGAAAAAATGGGGTGGAAGAGGGGGCTCGAACCCCCGACCTCCTGGGCCACAACCAGGCGCTCTAACCAACTGAGCTACTACCACCATAAATAGGATTTCTGAGGCATTTAAAATATTACAAAAGAGAATTCTTTCAAACTTAATATTAAAAAAATATTAAAATATAATCAATGGGGATAAAGCTATACGATATGATATACTTAAAGTATGTTAAATTTATGCCGTGAAATTTTTAGAATTGAGTGTAGTGCAATGCCTAAATCTCAAAGCGTATGAGTATAAATAGCGCAACTTTCTAAATAAACTATTTGAAGTCAAGGCGATGCTTAGATAAAAATCTGTAAAAAGTAGCACGACATACACCCAAAATATCAGCAGCTTTTGTCCTATTATTATTTGTTTCAATGAGTGCGTGTTTTACAGAAGAAACCGTCAATTTTAGTTCAAAATCTTTTTTGTTTCTTCCGATGCCTAAAGCATTATTATCAAATATAGGCAGATGAGACGGTAAAATAAGTTTAGCTGTGCCTACTTTTATTACTGCAAATTGAATCCAATTTTGAAGTTCGCGTATATTGCCTGGCCATTCATATTTTATCATGACATTCATAGTTTGTTCAGAAATTAAATAACGATCAACTAAACCTAATCTCGCTTTAATTTTATTTAAAAAATAATTAGCAAGCATAGGAATATCTCCCCTTCTCTCTCTTAATGGCGGAAGATTAATAGGTATTACCGATAGTCTGTAAAATAAATCTTCACGGAATCTGCCTCTTTTTATCTCGTCACTTAAAATTTTATTACTCGCACTTACAATCCTTACATCAACAGAAGTTGTATATTCTGCTCCCAATCGTTCAAACTTCCTTTCCTGAAGCACCCTCAGCAATTTAACCTGCATTGCTAATGAAATGTCTCCAATTTCATCCAAAAAAATTGTACCGCCATCAGCTAATTCAAAACGACCTTTTTTATCTTTTATTGCACCAGTAAATGCACCTCTTACGTATCCGAAAAGTTCACTTTCAAGCATATTTTCAGGCAAAGCTCCGCAATTTACAGCAACAAAATTAGCATTTCGTCTTGGGCTTTCATTATGTATAGCTGCAGCAACTAATTCCTTACCTGTTCCACTTTCACCATATATAGAAACTGGAACATCAGAATTTGACACGGTCTTTATTAGTTCATAAACAGAAAGCATTTTGGTGTCTGAGCCGACAATTCCGTTAAATTGAGATATCAACCTTGCAGAATATGAACATTCGTCACTATCGCAATAAAAAGACGAACACGATAAAAAATCAATTAAAGTTTTAACATTACGGCTTAATTTTTCTATTGATGCTGAAAAATATTCATCCAAATTCATCCTTTTATCAAATGGAATTATAAGTGACCAGCAATATATATGAGCATCAAATATGTTGCTTAATTCATGAGGCAGTTTTTCCAAATCAATAAGAATTATAACTTGTGGTGCTGTAGTAATAATTTCTTCTAGAGTGTTTGACGAATTTATTTCAATATTAAGTTTTTTCAAAATAGATAAACTATACGAATAATTAACAAATTTTTCAGATTTTTCAACAACTAAAGAATAAAAGTTAATTTCAGTTTTATTCTCTTTTGCAGCAAAGAAATGGGCTATTTCGGCAAAAAAACTCTTTTTCTGAGATACAAAAAGGACATTAAGCATAATAAAGCAGCCAGTTTAAAAAATATATTTAGATTTTTTTGAAACATTTAAATATAAAAGTAACGTTGTTAAATTACAATGTCTCATTGTCTCAATTAATGAGACAGTGTATCATAATCTGATGAGACAATTAATAGCCTCATTTTGATTTTTAATAAGGAAATAATCTGTATCACTACTTCTTCTCTATCATTAAATTTTACATTTCAAAAATAAAATTTTGAGTGTAAAAATAAATTTAATTAACGAACTATCGAGAATTGGCACACAAATAGCTTTACCAACCCACAGATAAATAATAAGCAGTTTGCCGCTAAAACAATTTGATTAAAGAGTTTTTAAAATGAAATTAAAATGTAATGATAATCTCAATGATGCCATATTAATGGTAGAAAAACTTAAAGAATTGGCAAATAAAGGATTTGAAGATAGCAATGATGACACATGCATGATTCTTTATGGTGTAATAAACGATGCTGCCTTCAGAATAAAAGAAGTCGCAGAAAAAGAAATAATAAAACACAAAAAACTAAATAAATGGGAGTAATTCTAATGAATACTAATGTTGAAAAAGCACTAAATGGACAAATAAATTATGAACTTTATTCCTCTTACATGTATCTCTCAATGTCCAACTATTTGAAAAGTATTAATCTAAATGGTTTTGCTCATTGGATGGAGATACAAAGTCAAGAAGAAGCAGCTCATGCAATAAAAATCATTAATTTTCTCCAAGATAGAGAAGGAAAAGTAATTTACGAAGGCATAGCCAAGCCAAGAAATAGTTGGGAAAATGTACTTGATATATTTGAAGATACACATAAACATGAGAAAGGTGTAACAAATAGATTTAATGATTTAATAGACTTAGCAATAACTGAAAAAGATCATGCAACAAATTCTCATCTTCAATGGTTTATAACAGAACAAATAGAGGAAGAAAAAACTGTATTAGAAATATTAAAACAACTAAGAATCTGTTATAAATCACCAGAAGCACTATTTATGATGGATAGAGAACTTGCCACTAGAGTATTCGTTCCACCTGCAGCTCCTGCAGCTCAGGCACAACCATAAAATAAATTACAAATAAGGAAAAATGATTATGAAAAAATTCGTATGTTCAGTATGCGGTTATGTACATGAAGGAAATGAAGCACCAGAAAAATGTCCTCAGTGCGGAGCTCCGAAATCTAAATTTGTTGCACAATCACAAGGTGAAGAGCTTGTTTGGGCAGATGAACACAGAATTGGCGTAGCTAAAGATGTAGACAAAGAAGTTCTTGACGGATTGAGAATGAATTTTACTGGAGAATGCACAGAAGTAGGAATGTATCTTGCTATGAGCAGGCAGGCTGCAAGAGAAGGTTATGCTGAAATAGCAGAAGCCTATCAAAGAATTGCTTACGAAGAAGCAGAACACGCCGCAAAATTCGCAGAGCTTCTTGGCGAAGTACTTGTTCCAAACACAAAAGAAAATTTGAAAGCAAGAGTTGCTGCAGAGAATGGTGCATGCAAAGGGAAAAAAGAGATAGCTACAAGAGCTAAACAGCTCAACCTTGACGCAATTCATGACACAGTACATGAAATGTGCAAAGATGAAGCTCGTCACGGACAGCAATTTGCTGGTCTTCTCAAACGTTATTTTGGAAAATAGACATAAATTAATTAGGAGTAAATAAAATGAAAAAATATGTATGTGATGTATGCGGCTGGGTATATGATCCTGAAATAGGAGATCCAGAAAATGGAGTAGCCCCAGGTACAGCGTTTAAAGATTTACCTGCAGATTGGGCATGTCCTGAATGCGGAGTAGGTAAAGACAGTTTTTCAGAAGAATAAGTCACGTTTTTCGGCTTTTAAAGGGTTGCATCGTTGAATAAACAAATCCTTTGAAGCCGAAAACCTTTTTGATTATATTTAAGATAGTTATTTAATTTCTTTCTTATGCATGATAATTTACAAATGGAAGTTATTATAAAATTGCTGCCTTAAATTTGCTCAAAAATAATAGTTAAGCTATTTCAAAAATCAATCAATTTTTTGAATAGCTTCTCTGTATTAAAAAAGATGGAGTTTGTTATGGAACATATCAATTTTAACCTTATAGAAATATTTGAAATGGCTGAACAGATAGAGATAAATGGTGCAATTTTCTATAAACATGCTGCCAGTAATTTTCCTGAAAATTCAGAAATAAGAAATTTACTCGAAGATTTAGCAGAACAAGAAGATGGCCATGTGACTGTGTTTGAAGATTTAAAAAAAAGGTATATTGCAACCACTTCAATTATAGATGATTCTGATGACACTGCATTACATTATCTATCCGCAATTGCCGTACACCATGTGTTCAATAATAAAACACAGAAAAACGAAATATCTTCAGCCGAAACCAAAAACGATATAATAAAATTCGCCATTGAAAGAGAAAAGGACGCAATTTTATTTTACATTGGGATACGCGATTCTCTGCAAAACACAGAAGATGCTGAAGCAGTAGATTCACTTATAAAAGAAGAGAAAAAGCATTTGGTGCTTTTAACAAAAAAAACTGATTATTTTAATCAAATGTTTATATAAAAAATGAGGTAAAAAAATGTCTAATACTACTCTCAGAAAAAATATTTACTGGGTCGGCTATGTAGATTGGGATGTAAGAGATTTTCACGGTTATCATGCGGACAAAGGAAGCACATATAATTCATATCTAGTCAAAGACGAAAAGATAGCGTTGATTGATGGTGTTAAAGGACTCTATTCCTCAAACCTGCTTCAATCAATAAACGAGCATACGACTTTTGATAAGATTAATTATATTATTTGTAATCATGCAGAACCTGACCACTCAGGGGCGATTCCAGCTTTAATGGAAGTTTGCACGAATGCGGAAGTAGTTTGCAATGAAAAATGCCGTAATTTTCTTGGAATGCATTATAACACAAAAAACTGGAAGTTTAAGATAGTAGATGAATCTTCTGAAATATCTCTTGGTGTTTATTCATTAAACTTCATAAATACTCCAATGGCACATTGGCCTGAATCAATGGCAACTTATGTAAAAGAAGCGAAAGTTCTTTTTTCAATGGATGGATTTGGTCAACATTATGCAAGTTCTGGGCGTTTTGACTATGATGAAAATCTACTTGATATATTGAGAGAAGCTAAAAAATACTATGCAAATATAGTCATGCTCTACGGTGATCCAATAAAAAATGTACTTGCAAAAGTAAGTAATTTTGATATTGAAGTTATCGCACCAAGTCACGGCGTAATATGGGAGAAGCATATTCCTGAGATTCTAGAAAGATATAAGAAATGGACTGAATGCCGACCGGATCCAAAGGTACTGATTTTTTTTGATAGTATGTGGAAAAGTACATCTTTAATGGCTGATGCCATTTACAAAGGAGCTCTCCACAGAGATGTAAGAGTAAGAAAGCATGATCTAAAATCGACAGATCTTACTAATGTTGCGACAGAAATCCTAAATGCTGCTTCAATAGCCGTAGGAACGCCTACATTAAATAAAACAATGATGCCTAAAGTTGCAGAAGTCATGACCTACATAAAAGGTTTGTCGCCAAAGAATAAATCAGGAATTGCTTTTGGATCATATGGTTGGGCTAAAGTTGGGGGTCAACAGGAATTGCATAATCTTATGGTTGCAATGAATATCAACATGCTGTTAGAAGCCCCTATTACCTGCCAATTTGTACCTACAAAAGAAGTTTTAATGCAGTGTTATAAAGCTGGCGAAATATTGTCAAAAAAAGCCTTGGAATATAAAGATGAATCAATTG
>ORMF011761192.1_pt1 | contig 14244 bp, 12 predicted proteins | sample 1779871 | NCBI WGS metagenome assembly ORMF01 (sample SAMEA104232316, study PRJEB22302) | groundwater metagenome | biome: forest; feature: aquifer; material: groundwater | place: USA | collected 2011-08-07 | depth 5.4 m | reverse complement strand
TCGGCGTCCCACTGGCCGGCGAGATCAGCGCGGGAATGAGCGGCAGTCCCGTGTTGGCCGATGGCCGGCTCGTCGCGATGCTCGTCGCGATCGCCGACTCGGATCCCCCTCGGCGGCCGGTTTCCGGGGCCACGTCGGGACGCTATGCCGTGCTGATCCGCGCGACGTCGATCGCGCGGTTTCTCGAGGCCGAAGGGCTGGGCTGGCTCGTCGAGACCGGCCCGCCCGCGCCGTCGTCGGGCGAACCGACGCCGCCGGGAGTGTCGGGGTCCGTGGTGCGCGGGGGCGTCGTCGCGGGTCGGTGAGTGTGACCTCCCATTCGCGGGGCGAGTGCGGCTGCGATCGCGGGGCGATCGAGCAGTGACGCCGCCTCGAGGGCACGCCAATCGAGGGGCTTGACATCGGCGCTTTCTCTCGCGCCGGATCGAGAACGCCCCGGCGCACGAGCAGCTCGGTCACCCGCTGCGGCTCGTCGACCAAAGGCTATGCGCCTGCCGCGACGGGGGCGTCGGCGGTGCGCGCGCCGTTCTCCTCGCCGGTGAAGAAGTACTCGTCGGGCGAAAAGCTGTCGACCGCGGTCGCGGCGCGACGCGCTTCCTCGGCCGTGACCACGAGCTTGCAGTCGGCCTCGCTCATGAGGCCGGCGTGGAGCGCCTCGCGCGCCATTGCGTCGAGCGCGCCCTTCTCGATCTTCCCCTCGCGAGCCAGCCGCCGCAGCGCGCTCGCGGCGGGCGTGCTCTCGACCGCCAGCGCGAACGCGTGATCGAGGAGTCCCGGGCCGGCCGTCGTGTCCGTCGGTAGGAACACGCCGCGGCTCCGCCGATCGCGGTCGGGGCCCGGGGCGCGCAACGTGTCCGCGGCGCGAGCGACGAGCGGGTCGTGCGGCGGCGAGGCGATGCGGTTCAGGTGCACCCAGGCGCATACGGGGCCGCGCAGCAGCCAGCCGATCAGCGGAAAGCGGATGTTGGCGAGCAGGGCCTCGAATGCCGCCTGGACCTCGGCCAGCGCGTGCTGACACGACCAGTCGAGCAACGGGCGGTCCGCGGCGAGCCGACCCTCGGCTTCGAAGCGGCGCACGGCACAGGTCGCGAGGTACATCCACGACAGGGCGTCGGCAAACCGCCCGGTCGTGCGCCCCATCCGCTTGAGCGCGCCGCCCAGGCCGAACATCGCGAGGTCGGCGAGCACGGCAAAGCGCGCCGAGGCCCACGCCAGGCGGCGGACGTGGCGCGCGGCAGGTCCGGATGCCATCGGCCAGGCGAGCCAGCCTCGCGAGAGCTCGAGGCCCACGAGCCGCAGGAAGTTCTTGGTGGCCCACCATATGTGGGCGACGACCGCTTTCGCGAGGGCCGCAGAGTTGCTCTCGTGGATCGCCTCGAGCTCGCGCCGCGCATAGGGGTGGCACCGCACTGCGCCCTGGCCGAACACGATCAGCGTGCGCGTGAGAATGTTCGCGCCCTCGACCGTGATTCCGATCGGCGCGCCCGTGTAGCCCTCGGCGAGCAGGTTCTTCGGGCCGCGGCAGATTCCGGAGCCCGCGACCACGTCCATCGCGTCGGCGACGAGCGCACGCCCGAGCTCGGTCTGCTGGTACTTGACCATCGCCGACACGACGGAGGGCTTCTGGCCACTGTCGATCGCGCCGCACGTGAACGTTCGCGCGGCCTCCATCAGGTACGACAGGCCCGCGAGGCGCGCGAGCGGCTCCTCGATCCCCTCGAACTTGCCGATCGACAGGCCGAACTGGCGGCGCACGACGCTGTACGCGCCGGTCAGCCGCGCGACCATCTTCGCGCCGGCCGCGGACTGTCCCGGCAGCGAAATTCCGCGCCCGGCCGACAGGCAGTCCATCAGCATCGTCCAGCCTCGACCCGCGTAGGCCGGGCCGCCGATGATCGCGCTCACCGGGATCACCACGTCGTGGCCCTTGATCGGTCCGTTGGGGAACGCGATCCCGAGCGGGTCGTGGCGGCGCCCGATGTCGACCCCGTCCGCGCGCGCCGGCACGAGGGCGCAGGTGATGCCGGGCTCGGGCCCTTGGCCCAGGAGCTCGTCGGGATCGTGCAACACGAACGCGAGGCCGATCAGGGTGGCGACCGGCGCGAGCGTGATGAAGCGCTTGTCCCAGTTGAGGCGGATGTGGAGCTCGCCCGACGGGTCCTTGAACACGACCCCCGCGCTCGTGATCGCGGCGGCATCCGAGCCCGCGTCCGGCTCCGTGAGGGCGAAGCACGGGATCTCGACGCCGGTCGCCAGGCGCGGCAGGTAGTACGCCTGTTGCTCCTTCGTGCCGTAGTGCTCGAGGAGCTCGCCGGGCCCGAGCGAGTTGGGGACCAGCACCAGCACGCCGAGCGCGAGCGAGCGGGTCGTGACCATGCCGATGACCTGGCTCGTCGCCATCGCCGAGAAGCCGCGCCCGCCGTGGGCCTTGCCGATGCGCATGCCGAAGAAGCCCTCGCGCGCGAGGAGGTTCCACGCGTCCGCCGGGATCCGCCGCGTGCGGCTGATCTCCCACGGGTCGACCATGCGGCACAGCTCGGTGACCGGGCCGTCGATGAACGCCTGCTCGTCGGGGGCGAGGGCGAGCGGATAGGGCTCCCGCAGGATCGCGCGGAAGTCGGGAGCGCCCGAGAACAGCTGACCCTCGATCCACACCGTGCCCGCGTCGAGCGCCGCGCGCTCGGTCGGGGAGATCTCGGGCACGAGCCCGCGACGCTTCATCAAGCGGATGATCGGTCCCAGCATCGTTCCTCAGCGCTCCACGAGCCATCCGGTCGGCGGCAGCGGGGCGCCCAGCCGGTCGAACAGCACTTCGAGGAAATGATAGGTCAGGCCCCACAGAACGGGGGCGTCGGGTTCGGCGAGGCGCACCGCCGGACGCGCCGTGCCGTCGCGCGGCGCGCGGTGCACCACGTGGCGCGCCGGATCCGCGACGTGGGCGAGGGGGACCCAGAATGCGCGCGCGACCTCGCGGGGATCGCACGCGAGCGGGGGCGGCGCCGCGAGCGCGTAGGCGTGGACGGCGATCGTCATGGCCACGGGCCGCGCCGCGAACTCGCCGAGCTCGCCCAGGTAGCGGGCCGCCGTGAGGTCGAGCCCCACCTCCTCCCGGGCTTCGCGCTCGCAGGCGTCGCGCACGGATCGATCGGTCGCGTCGACGCGCCCACCCGGGAGCGCGAGGTGCCCCGACCACGGATCGGCGTCGTGGTGCGCGCGCTCGATCAAGAGCAGCGCGGGCGGCGCGTCGCCCGCGAGCACGAGCGCGACCGCGGCTCGCCGCGCCGCCGCAGTGCCGCCAGCGCGGCGCGGTGGGAGGCCAAGGGCGCGCGCGACGCGCGCGACGTCGATCGAGGCAGACGTGGCGACCATCGACCCAGTGTATGACCGCAAGGCCGCTCGTGGGCGACTCGCCTGCGCGCGGGCGCGCGCCCGCGTAGACTTCGAGAGCGACGCGAGGTTTGGACCCGTCGCGGTCGAAACGGACGTTCTGGGCATCGTGACCACGACGCCGCGGCGCGTGCTCGCGTCGCGTGAAAAACCGGTTTACCCGCTTCGCCGAGCGATCTACACTCCGCCCTTCGCATGAGCCCGGGATCGGCTCGGACGATCCCTCCAAAGCCCCGGAGGGGCATCCGCCAGTAGTCCATGGAAAACACGATCACCAACGACGTGACGATCATGGTGGCCACGGTGAACGGCTCGGGCAGCCAGAGCTCGAACCTGATCCTGGCCCGATCCCTGTTCACGATGGGAATTCCCGTCGGCGCCAAGAACCTGTTCCCGTCGAACATCCAGGGGCTCCCGACCTGGTTCACGGTTCGCGCCAACGCCAACGGCTACGTGTCGCAGAAGGACGAGGTGGACATCATGGTCTGCCTCAACCCCGCGACGTGGGACGAGGACGTGCAACGCGTCCACGACGGCGGCGTGATCATCTACGACGCGGAGTTCCCGGAGTCCGCGCTCCGCAAGGCGGGCGACGTCTCGGCGCACGCGGTGCCCTTCAACGCGCTCGCCAAGGAGAAGATCGAGGCGGAGAAGCTGCGCAAGCTGCTCACGAACCTGATCTACGTGGGTGTGCTCACGGACCTCCTCCAGATCGAGGTCGAGACGGTCCGCCAGCAGATCGGGCGCTTCTTCCGGTCGAAGCCCAAGGCGATCCCGCTCAACGTGCACGCGATGGAGATCGGCTACGAGTACTCGCGGGCGAACCTGACGAAGAAGGATCCGTACCGCGTGCAGCGCATGAACGCGAACGAGGGCAAGATCCTGATCGAGGGCAACGAGGCCGCGGCGATCGGGGCGGTGTTCGGGGGATGCACCGTGCTGTCGTGGTACCCGATCACGCCGTCCTCCTCGCTGTGCGAGAACGTGATCAAGTACTTCGAGGAGTACCGCGTCGACCCGGTGACGGGGAAGCGCAACTTCGCGGCGATCCAGGCCGAGGACGAGCTCGCGGCGCTGGGCATGGTGATCGGTGCCGGCTGGGCCGGGGCGCGCTCGATGACCGCCACGTCGGGCCCCGGCATCTCGCTGATGGGGGAGTTCGCCGGCCTCGCGTACTACGCCGAGGTTCCGGCGGTCGTGTGGGACATCCAGCGCGTCGGTCCGTCGACGGGCTTGCCCACGCGCACCGCACAGGGTGACGTCAAGTCCTGCGCGAGGCTGTCGCACGGCGATACTCGGCACGTCTGCTTGATTCCCGCCAATCCGAAGGAGTGCTTCGAGTTCGCCCAGACGGCGATGGACCTGGCCGAGCGTCTGCAGACGATCATCTTCGTGCTGTCGGACCTGGACCTGGGCATGAACTTCTGGATGAGCGAGCGCTTCGAGTGGAGCGACAAGCCCTTCGACCGCGGCAAGGTGCTCACGCAGGAGGACTTCGCGTCCGGCAAGGTCCAGGGCTGGGGCCGCTACAAGGACGTGGACGGCGACGGGATCGGCTGGCGCACGCTGCCGGGCACGCGCCACCCGAGCGCGCCGTTCTTCACGCGCGGTAGCGGGCACGACGAGTACGCCCGGTACACCGAGAGCAACTTCACGTACAAGGCGAACGTCGACCGGCTGCTCCGGAAATACGAGACGGCCAAGGCGTGGGTGCCTGCTCCGGTGATCGAGGAAGACGCCTACGGCAAGGCCAACGTGGGCATCATCGCGTACGGCACGAGCGACGCGGCGATGCGCGAGGCGCGCGACTACCTCGCCCAGCAGGGCGTGCCCACGAACTACCTGAGACTGCGGGCGATTCCGTTCCCCGCGTCAGTGCGGGCGTTCATCGAGCGCCACGAGCACGTGTTCATGGTGGAGCAGAACCGCGACGCGCAAATGCGCGCGGTGTTCGGCGAGGAGCACACCGACCTCGTCGACCGCATCATCCCGGTGCTGCACTACGACGGCATGGGCATCGACGCCAAGGCGATCGTCGACCAGGTCCTCGCGGGCTTGAAGCAAAACAAGGAGAGCGTGGTCCATGGCTAGTCCCTCGAGCCCGGCGAAGACCAATTCCCTCGGCTTCGGCCAGAACGAGTACAAGGGTGGCCCCACGACGCTGTGCCAGGGGTGCGGCCACAACTCGATCACGAACCACCTGATCAAGGCCCTGTACGACGCCAACGTCGACCCCTACAACCTCGCGAAGATGAGCGGCATCGGCTGCTCGTCGAAGACGCCCGCGTACTTCGTGCACCTCTCGCACGGGTTCAATGCCGTGCACGGGCGGATGCCCTCGGTGGCGTTGGGCGCGCAGCTCGCCAACAGCCACCTCAAGGTCATCGGCGTCTCGGGCGACGGCGACACGGCGTCGATCGGGATGGGGCAGTTCTGCCACATGGTGCGCCGCAACTCCTCGATCCTGTACATCGTCGAGAACAACGGCGTGTACGGCTTGACGAAGGGGCAGTTCAGCGCGACCGCCGACGAGGGCGCCGTGCTCAAGGGCGGGCAGAAGAATCAGCTCCACATGATGGACGTGTGCGGGATCGCGATCCAGCTCGGCGGCACGTTCGTGGCGCGGTGCTTCTCGGGTGACCGCAAGCACGTGGTCCCGCTGATCCAGGCGGGCATGGCCCACAACGGCACCGCGGTGATCGACATCATCAGCCCGTGCATCACCTTCAACAACCACCCGGGCGCGACCAAGAGCTACGACTGGGTGAAGGACCACCTGAATCCGCTGCAGGAGTTGGACTACATCCTGCCCGCCGAGGAGATCACGGTGGACCACGACCCCGGGACCACGGTCGACGTGCCAATGCCCGGCGGCGGAACGCTGCGCCTCAAGAAGCTGGACGCGAGCTACGATCCAACCGACCGCGCCGGCGCGCTGGCGGCGATCGAGAAGAGCACGCGCGACGGCATGGCGCTGACGGGCCTGTTGTTCATCGACCGCGGGAGCAAGTCGCTGCACGAGGTCGAGCAGATCACGGATGCGCCGCTCAACCGGTTGGGCGAGGACGTCGTGCGGCCCTCGCGCGAGGTGCTGTCCAAGATCATGGACGACCTCGCGTAGCGAGTGAGGGGACCCACGCAAAACGTCCGGCGCGCTCGCGCGCCGGACGTTTTTGCTTCGTGCGTAGAAGACGGCTCTGATGATCGGGGTTCGCCTCCGCTACAGGTCCCTACCTCCTGTTTGCGTTACCCTGGTCTGATCACCACAGCCGGAATTCGGTCGTGAGCCTGGGGGCTCGGCGTGCGCCCGATGGTCGGCTCCGTCATTCACCGATCGGTGAATCGCGAGAGTCGGCGTGCATCGCGGAGCGGCATTCGGGGCGGTCGCGAGGCTCATCTCCAGCCAGATTACTGTGATTCACTAATCAGTCAAGGTGCTGGTCGAGTTTTTTTCGCGACGGTCGGAGGCCACCCTTCTGAGGGCACGGCGCCGACGCTCGCGGCACGGTATCGCGGAAAGGATCGACACATGGGAGGAGACCAGGCGGCGTGGGGGGCGATCGGGGCCGGCGCGCTCCTCCTCGGCGGCACGGCGCTCCACGCGGGCGTGCTCGTTCGCGTGGCCCGCTCGTGGGCGCGGCGGGTCGGGTTCGTCGATCGGCCCAACGTGCGCAAGTTCCACCGCGAGCCGACGCCGTACGGCGGCGGCTTGGCGATCTGGGCGGCGGTGTGGTCGGTGGTGGGGGCGGGGCTCGTGTGCGCGGCAGGGGTCGAGCGCGGCGCGCCCGCGTGGATTCCGCCCGAGCTCGCGCGCCATGCGGCGGGGGTCGTGTCCCGGGTGGGGCAGCTCGGCGTGATCTTCGCGGGCTCGGTCGTCCTTCTGGTCGTCGGCTACGTCGACGACCGACGCGGGATGGGGCCGCTCGCGAAGCTCGTGGCGCAGCTCGTGGTCGCGCTCGGGGTCGCGCTGGGTGGGGTGCGGGTCACGGGGTTCCTGCCGTGGCCGGCGCTGCACGTCCTCGTGACCGTCGCGTGGATCGTGGTCGTGACCAACGCGCTCAACCTGCTCGACAACATGGACGGGCTGTCGAGCGGCGTGGCGGCCATCGCCACGCTCGCCCTCACGCTCGCGGCGTTGGCGTCCGGGCAGTGGTTCGTCGCGGCCTTCGGCCTCGTGCTCGCGGGCGCGCTCCTGGGCTTCCTGTGGCACAACTTTCCGCCGGCGACGATCTTCATGGGCGACACCGGGAGCTTGAACGTCGGCTATCTGCTCGCCGTGCTCACGATCCAGGGCACCTACTACGCACCGTCGGCCGGCGCCGGTCCCCTCGGCGGGGCGCACGCCGTGCTCTTGCCGCTCGTCGTGCTGGCGATCCCGCTGTTCGACACCACGAGCGTGATCCTGCTCCGCTTGCGCCTCGGGAAGCCGATCTACATCGGCGACACGAACCACGTCTCGCATCGGCTGGTGCGGATGGGCATGTCGCCGCGCCGGGCCGTGTTGTCGATCTACCTGATGAGCCTGTGCACGGGTATCGGTGCCGTGCTGTTGCCGCGCGTCGACGGCCAGGGTGCGTGCCTGGTCGGCCTCCAGGTGCTGCTGATGCTGCTGCTCGTCGCCCAGCTCGAGGGCGAGGCCCGCCGGCATCGCGAGGCCGAGGAGGCGAGCGACCCGCGCTCCGAGGCTCCACGCTGATCCCCCACGAGCTGGGTGCGCGAACGCGTCCTCACGGCTACCATGCGTGGCCTGGCCTCGAGCAAAGAGGCCGCGGACATCGCCCGCGGAGGACCACGTGACCGACCGGAGCCCAGGCAAGACCCACAGCAGGGCCCCGCTGCCGCCCCGCGACGACGCGCCGGTGCGGGACCTCGTCGACCAGATCTCGATCGGGATCGACGTGCTCGTGCTGTTCTTCCTGTCGCTGTACGCGGTGGTGCGACCGCTCGTGCCTCCGCCGGACGCGGCGGGCATGGGGATCCACGTGCTCCTCCAGGTGCTGATGGCGACCGCGCTCCTGATGTGGGTGCTGCGCACCAATCTCCAGGGCGGGTTTGCGGGCGTGGCGTGCGGGGCCGAGTGGGCGTTGGGGGCGTGGATCCTCGTGGGGGCCGTGTCCGCCGTCGTGTCGGTCGAGCCGTTCCGCTCGTACCTGCAGCTCGCCAACTGGGCGGGCGACCTTGCGGCGTTCTGGCTCGCGATGCAGTACGCCCGCACCGCCGCGGGTGCGCGGCTCCTCCTGCGCATCGCGCTCGCCACCGGCCTCGTGGCCGCGCTCTACGGGCTGTACCAGTACGGCTGGGGCTTCCAGCAGATGCGCGACAGCCCCGAGACCGCGCAGTGGCTCCGGCGCCTGACGCCCGCCGAGCGCATCGACGCCGAAGCTCGCCTCGGCTCCAACCGCATCTTCTCGACCTTCGTCCTGCCCAACTCCCTGGCCGGCTACCTCGGGCTCCTGATCCCGGTCGCGCTTGCCGCCGCGATGGGTCGCATGGACGGCGTCAAGCCTCGGCGCCGCCGGACGGCACGCGCGGCCGCGATCGTCGTCGCCCACGTGCTGCTCCTCGCGTTCGCCCTCACGGGCTCGAAGGGCGCGGCGCTCGCGCTGGGGGCGTCCCTCGCCTGCGGCCTCGCAATCCATGGCCGTCCGCTCGCGCGGCGGTACCCCGGCGCGGTCGCGAAGGCCGCCCTCGCCGTCGCGCTCGGGGCCCTCGTGTTCGCGGGCACGGCGTGGCGGGTAGGTCCGTTGGCCCACGTTCGCGACGCGCTCGGCGACGTGTTTCCCACGACGGGGATCCTCGGGAAGACCGCGCGGTTTCGCCTCGGCTACTGGGACGCCGCGGTCAGGATCGCGGCCGACCACCCCGTGCTCGGCGTCGGTCCCGACCAGTTCCGCAGTCATTACCACGCGTACCGCGCGCCCACGGCGAGCGAGGTGCGCCACACCCACAACGACTACCTCCAGCTCGCGTGCGAGCTCGGCATTCCGGGCGTCGCGTTGTACCTGGCGGCGCTCGTGCTCGTCGCGCGCTGCCTGTGGCGTCCACCGCCCGCCCCGGAGGGCGACCCCGCCGTCTCCGAGGCCGTGGTCGAGCCCACCACGCGGCGCGTGCTGGACTTCGCGCCCGCGTTCGCCTTTGCGGGCGGCGTGTGCGGTTTCGGTCTCCTGTACGCGATGGATCCGTCGTTCGACGCGCCCACGCCGGCGCCCGGCGACCCGGGCAACTACGAGGCCGCGTTCCACCTGGTCGCCGGGTTCGTGTGGCTCGTGGCCGCGATGTTCCTCCGCCCCGAGCCCGGCCCCGGCCTGGCATGGGGGCTCGGCGCGGGGCTCCTCGCCCACGCCCTGCACGGCGCCGTGGATTTCGATCTCTACGTCCCGCAGGTCTCGGCCCAGGCCGCGCTCCTCGCCGGCGTGGCGTGCGGGCTCGCCGCCCGACGCGCGGCCCGACCGTTGTTCCGCGTGCGCCTGCCGCTGCCCGGCCAGCTCGTGTGCGGGCTCTCCCTCCTCGTGCCGTTCTTCCTCCTGACGCATGGCTGGCTGCCGCGCGCCGTGAAGTTCGACAACGCGCTGGCTCAGGCCCAGCAGGCCATCGACAAGCTCACGGAAGGCGCGGCCCTCGCGCGGCTCGAGGAGGCTCTCGATCCCGAGACCGGCATCCCGTGGCACGTGCCGACGCTCCAGCGTCTGGCGGACATCGAGCAGCGCAACTTCCTGCGCCAGAACGACTACCAGGTCTACATCCGAGAGCACCAGTACTTCAAGGTTCCGCGCCTGAGGTTCGAGCGTGCGGCCGAGCTCAACGATCGGCTGTCGATCAACCACTTCGAGATTGGCCGCTGGTGGGCGCACTTCGCCGCGCTGTGCGAGGGGCAGGCGCGCTCGTTCCCGGTCGGCTCGTCCGAGCACACGGAGCTCACGAAGCAGGCGGGGCGGGGATGGGAGGACGCGATCGCCGCCTATCGCCGCGCGATCGAGCGCTACCCGACGCTGCCCACCTATCACTACCACCTCGGGCTCCTGCTGTTCGACCACGGCGACACGGCCGCGGGACGGCTCGAGCTCGAGCACGCCCGGGCGCTGTCGGACCAGCGCGAGCAGGGCGATGCGCTGCGCCTCGTGCCGAAGCAGCTCGAGGAGATCGCCAACCGCCTCGCGCCGCGCTGACGGACCGAGTGTCGGGATTGCCGACGGTCGATAACGGAAAATCCGACGTGCGGCGGGGTGGAGAATCGGCATAATCGAGGGGCTCCGGGGCGCGCGCTGCGCATCGGGCTTCCCCTTCCGTACCGATTCCGAGGAACTCACCCATGCGATGGATCGCACTGGGTTGCGCGCTGTGCGGCCTCCTGTGGGCCGCCTGCGACAGCAAACCCCCCGCCAAGGACGGCGACACGGCGAAGACCACGCCGGTCACCACCACCACGACCCCGCCCACGCCTGCAGCCGGCTCGGCAGCGGCCGGCTCATCGGCGGCTCCGACCGGCGCGATGCTGGACGGTGAGGTCAAGGTCACGGGCATGACCTGACCGACCGGCTGAGCCCCGCGCGCCAAGAAGGCGCTCGCGTCCTTACCGTGGGTCAAGGACATGGAGTTGAAGGGTTCGACCGCGACGTTCAAGTACGAGGAAGGCAAGTTCGACAAGGCGCAGATCGAGGCGGCCCTCAAGGCCGAGAAGTTCGGCGTCGAGTTCGTGAAGCCGTAAGGCGACCGGTTCGCTAGTGGAGGTCCACTAGAACTAGAGCTAGACACCGCGGCCCGCTTCCCACGAGGGATGCGGGCCGCGCGTGTTTTCGCGGTACAGTGCGGTCATGGCCGTGTTCAGCGCGCGTGCGGTCGAGTGGCTCGATCGATTCGCCCGGGCTCAGGGGGTCGAGCTGTTGCGGCTCGCGCTCGAGGCCGACGGCTGTGGCCAGTTCGAGGGCGTGCTGTACCCGAGCGCGCCGCTCGAAGGCGACGTGTATTTCACGTCCGCCGTGGCCCGAGTCGCGATCGACCCGCTGTCGGACGAGGTCCTAGGCCCGGCGCTCGTGGACATCGCCCCGGACGGCTCGCTCGAGATCGTGCTCGCGCGTGCGAAGGGGGCGAAGGCGGGAGGCGGCTGAGGGTCGACCTCGGCGAACGCGAGCGATCCGGGGGATCGCGCGTTGCCCCGGACGCCATTCGCCATCGTGGGTCCGCCCGCGCCGCCGGCCAAGAAGGGCTGAGGCGGTGGCTGCGGCCCGAGCGCGTGCGCGCCCGGGGAGAGCCCGTCGGTGACGGCCCCGTCGGACGAGAAGTAGGGCCCTACCCGACCTCGCGCGTGATCCAGGCTCGCACCTCTCGCCCGAGCCGTTGCACGAACACGACGTGGCGGGTGCTTCCCGTGCCCGACAGCGCGCGCGTCGTGCGGGCGAAGTCGAGCTCGACGCCGCGGGGTCGGAGCTCGACCGGCCCGCCGTCGTGGTCCGCGAGCCAGCGAGCGATGCGCTCGACGCGCCAGGCCAGCGCGGCCTGGACCTCGAAGCACTTCACCCACGGGCTCGCGACCGGGGAGTCGCGCGTCAGGAGCCCGAGCTCGGCGTGGATGGCGCTCGCGTCGAGCTCGCGGGCGAGCACACCCAGGAGGCCCGCGCGCTCGACGGCCGGGTCGGGGGCGAGGAGGTGGCTCCCCGCGGGCCCGATCGGAGCGGCCTCGCTCGCGCCGTGTATCGAGAGCCCCACGTCGAGCAGCGTTGCCCGGCGCGATCCCCCGTGAGCGAGGTCGCCCGTCCACAGCACGGCCTGGGTGAGGTGGCCGCGCTCGGAGAGGAGCTCGATCTCGCCGGCCGGCAGCGCGTCGAGCGCGACGCCGGGTCCGAGCTTGATCGCCCCGGTTGGGCAGCGCGCGACGAGCTCGCGGACGTACGCAGGTCCCGGCTCGTAGTCCTCGAAGCGCCAGGCGCGGCGACCCGTCGCGGCGTCGCGGCGTTGGGGGTCCAAGTGGAACGCGACCGCGGGGTCGAGCGCCAGCGCGCGGACGTCCGCCGCGATGGCGCGGCACCCCGCATTGCGAGCGGCCATCCAGGCTCGCGCCGGCTGCACGTCCACGGCGAGCACGCGCGTCACGCGCGCCAGCTCGATCGCGTCGCCGCCGATGCCGGCGCACAGGTCGACCACGCGGGCGATTCCGGCGCGCGCGAACCGCGCGGCCTTGTGGCGCGCCGCGCGGGTGGAGCTGGCCTGCTCCGCGCCCTCGGGATCCGCGACGAGGCGCCCTGCATCGTCGATGCGCCCCGCGAGCTTGTCCCGCGCACGGGCGAGCGCGGCCGCGGCGAGGACGAGCTCGGCCGGAAAACGGCGCCGGAGCCGCGCGAGGAGGGCGGGCGTCACGGGAGCCGCGGCCAGCGCGGCGACCAAGGGCTCGGACTCGGCCGCCTGGAGCGCCCGCCACGAGGCGAGCTCGAGAGCGGCGCTCACGGCGCTCGTCGCACCTGTTAGGCGTCCATCGTCGAGCGCCGGCCGAGCTCGCCGTCCAGCAGCAGGATCCCCGCGGTGTTGTCGACGACCTTGGCGAGGCGTCCGACGATCCGCGAGGCGGTGCCCACCTCCTCGACTTGCTCGGTGATGAACCACTGCAGCATCACCTGGGTCGCGAAGTCCTTCTCTGCGCGCGCCAGCTCGTAGAGCGTGTCGAAGTCCTTGGACACGTGCTGCTCGTGGGCGAGGGCTTGCTCGAACGCGTCGAGCACGGAGGCGAACGCATGGGGTGGGGCGGCGACCGCACCGATCTTCGGGCGGCCATTGCGGCTCAGGAGGTAGTCCAAGAGCTTGAGCGCGTGGGTCCGCTCCTCCTCCGCCTGCATCTTCATCCACTGCGCGAAGCCGCCGTAGTCGCCCGCTTCGAAGTACACGCGCATCGAGAGGTAGAGGTGGCTGGCGTAGAACTCGCGCGCGATCTGGTTGTTGATCGCGTCCTGCATGCCGGTGCTGAGCATCGGTGGGCTCCTGGTGGAGAGGGGGTGATCCTTCGGGCACGGAGGGCGTGCGTCACGCCTCGTCGATCTCGCTCGTCGCGCGCGCACGGGCCCGCTCGCGTGCCGCGGCCAGGCCGCGGGACATCCGGTCGTCCGCCTCGGTGTCGTGAGGTGCGAGCGCCGCGACGAGCGCTGCGGGTGCGGCGTGGTCCTCGGGCGCGAGCGGCGCGGCGACGGGTGCGGGCGCGGCGGGCGGCGCGCGGCGGGCGGCGGCCGTCGCCTGGGCGAGGCGCTCCCAGGTGGCGCGCGTCCACGTTTCGGCGGCCGTGGGGAGGTGAAAACGCCGGAACACGAGGTCGATCGCGAGCAGAACGAGCGCGCAGGCGAGGAGCTCCATCCAGATCGCGCGCTCCTCGCGGGGTGCGTCTCCCTCGCGCGCGAACAGTCCGTCGACCGAGGTCGCGAGCCGGCCGCCGGCGAGGCGGACCCACTCGGCGAGGGCCGCCGTGTCGACGCCGAGCCGGCGCTGCTCGTCGGCCGTGGGCGCGGCGGCGGTCAACACGCCCACGAGCCGCTCCGCGCCGTCGCTCGTGTGGCGGACGACCGTCGCGAGCGTGCCCGAGTCCGTCGCCGGGAATCGCGCGCGGTACCGGCCCGGACCGACCTCGTCGAGCACGTAGGACTTGGGGGTGCCGTGCTCGCCCCGGACCCGGACCTCGAGCGAGAGCCCGCCGTGGAGCTGGCCCGAGGCGTCCCGCGCGTCGATCTCGACCGTCGCCCGCCCGTGCTCGATCGTCATGGACCGCGCGAACGTCTCGTGCTCGGGTGCGCGCATCGCCCACCGCACGGTCTGGATCCAGAACGGCTTTTACCCGGCCCCGCCCATCCAGCGTGCGGCCCCACCGGCGGGGGCGTGGCCCCG
>ORMF012173609.1_pt1 | contig 14245 bp, 10 predicted proteins | sample 1779871 | NCBI WGS metagenome assembly ORMF01 (sample SAMEA104232316, study PRJEB22302) | groundwater metagenome | biome: forest; feature: aquifer; material: groundwater | place: USA | collected 2011-08-07 | depth 5.4 m | reverse complement strand
GCGCTGTCAGGCGTGGTCACGGAGGTCATACGACCCAGGGCATCGAAGGCGCTGGTCGTCCAAACGGCACTCTCGCTTTGCCACGGACGAAACGGATTCGAACCCTTGAAGGCGCGACCCAAAGCGTCGTATTGCGTTTGCCCGGCTGTGTAGTTTGTCCCGCCTTCATACTGCCGTGATTCAATTGCCCGCCCCAGGCCGTCGTAAATCATCTGACCCTTCAGCGCATTGTCGCCATAAGTCGATTGATCGCTGGTGGTGGTAACGATACGATTCGTATCATCGTAGCTGAACGTCGTTTGACTCTTAACTGAGGTACCCTGGTTTGCGGCCCGAACGATCTGTGTGGGACGATCAAGAAGATCATTGAAGTAACCGCTCGCAACGGTCCCGTTCGCATCTTCGCCATCGACGGCTTTCCCCGTGTAATAGTCGTACTGCGCAAAGGCCGTCTGATTGGCCGCATTCGTGGCGCTCGTAAGCAGGGCATAGCTGTACTGACCTGCCGAGTTTAGTTCCGTCGAGCCGCTGTTTATGCGCGCGTTGCCGTCAGGCGCCCCAAAGCAATCGGCATAACCGAAAGTCGTGGCATTGCCGCGCGGATCAATCGCTGCCGTCACGTTACCGGCAATGTCGTACTGCGCATAAGCAGAGATCGAACCGGTGACAGAGCCGCTACTGTTGAGCAGATAGTGCGTCGTGGCGGTCGCGTTCCCGCGCGTGATGTACGAAGTGGTGAACGATGAATCGAGTCCACTGATGCCGGTGCGATCAAGGAGGGCCGCATGATTTGTGTCGGGCGTGTAGTTGTCATATTCAAAGCCGGCGCGGGCGCGCTCGATTCCGCCGGCGTCATAGATCGAAGTCTGAACAGGCAAGCTCCGCAGATGAACGTCGGTGCCGGTGTAGCTTGAAGAGGTCAGGTAATCAGTGTGTGTGCGCCGCACCAACGCGCCTGCGGCGCCGACGCCGAAGTCGTATTCATAGACGTCGCTCTGGTTGTTGTAGGGGACGGTATCGTCGTAAGAGAATGTGTGCTTGGAAACAAGGTTCGCGCCTGACGGTTCCCACATCCCATCGGTTTCGTTGACGCGCGGATCGTTAGGCGGCGCGCTGTCCGCCGTGCCTGTCCACCAACTCACGGCCGCGCGCTGCTCCCAAACATTCGTCGCGCGCCTCATCACAGTCGTGCCATTCGCGTCGAAAGCTTCCGTTTGGTGCTCACGACCAAACTTCCATGCTGGATATTCGATACCGGAAGTAAAGAAAGAATCATGAACCGCGCGGTAGAAGTAATGCTGCTGCCGCGCCAGCAGCGTGCCGGCACTGTTTAGATGATCAACTACTACATAACCAACCGTTCCGAGATAGGTAACGCTGCCACTCATGCTCTCGGGACGGCTAGAGGTCATCTTGCTTTCCAAAGTGGCTCCGTCAGGGTAAACGCGACGCTCGACGACGCGACGATGAACGTGCCACTGCATCCCTACCTTAAAGGCTCCACTGGCGTTTCCGCCAACAAAGCCACCCATATAGTCATATTCGAAGGCTCCGCCCGTCGGCAGCACTACGCGTGCCAGCTCGCCATAGCTGTTATAGAAAAACTGGTACCTGCGCACAACGCCATCGCTGTCCGGCAGCCAGACCGAACCTACGACCGTCGGATTGTAGAGAGTTGAATTGCTGCCATTGAGTTCGGGAAACAACTGACGATAGGTCTGAAGAGAGTAGCCGGACCGGAGCACATTACCCATCGCGGTTTTGGAAACCCTGATCGTCCGCGCTCCACCTCCGAACCCGCTGTAGGTGATCCGGTCGCAGACGCCGTAAGCGCCCCCGTCGTTCACGTCGTAAACGATCGTCACCTGCCGGTTAAGGGAGTCTGTGATCGTAGTCACACGGCTGAAGCCGTCGTACGTGAAACTGAGCTTGTTGCCGTTGCGGTCACGCATCCAGGTGACCTTGCCGCTGTCGATGCGGTAGCGCGTGCCATCGCGAAGCATTAGGTAGCCAGAGGAGTAGCTGATGACCGCGTCTTCGCTGACGATAACCGTGTCGAGGATGTCGCTGTCGGAGATGAACGTCGCGGACGAACCATCGGCGGAGATGAAGTTTCTACCGCGTGAGAAACCCGCGAAACAGCTTGGCGGAGTTTTAGGCTCCCCGGCCGTGAGCTGATCGCGTAATTCGAACTCGGTGCCGTCCGCCGCGGTGAAGGTCAGTCGGGTCAGCGTCTTTGTGTATCTATAAAACGGATTCCACTGACCGCAGAAGGAACTCCCGTCCCCGCCATGTCGTCCCTGCACAACGCCAGGGCCGTATCCGGGCTTGATGCCCTCCCACCAGTTTGGCTCAGGATGGTGTGTGACGACGCCGGTAATCTCATTCTTCTGCCGGAAGACAGTCCAGGTCTGGTCTATCGGGAGCGTCATCTGGTAGCGTGCGCCGCCGCGCCCGCTCACTCCCAGCAGCGGCAACTGGAAATTAAGATTTCCATTGAAAAGATTGACGTTGTCGAAGCCGCTCAATGAGTAAGAGCCGGCAGGCGCACCGGGCGCGAGACCGAGTGGAGTTGACCCATTAGTGTCGCTCTGCCCGCTGGCGGCTGCGGCCAGCAGCAGAAGCAGGGTGGTGACTCCCCAACTCTTCTGCAAGAGAACCTCAAACTTGGCGTATGAGGACACAAAATGCTTGCCAAGGGCCTCTCGTCCGAAATCACTGAGAGAGTAACGCATATCTGCTATCTCCTGCCTTAATGCTTCATCGTTGTGGGGTGATTGTGATCTGGCAGACCCAATCCGCGTGATTCGCTTCGGTGAGCACATAACGTCCGGGGTGCAGATCAACCAGTGTCTTCCAGTCCAGCTTCTCTCTTGGCACTCGCACGTCGTGCAATCTGCCGCCCGCCTCTCTATCAAGTCGCAAGACCACTTCACGCAAGCCGCTGCGATTGTGCACCACCAAAAGAAACTTCCCTTTGTCGCGGGTAATTGTCGTTGGCTCGAAACCAGTCGAGCGAATCGTGATGATTTCAGCCTCGATCGTTTCGGAGTCGTCCTGCGCTTCATTTGTCGACAAGGGCGTCGCCAGCGAAGCCGAGTTCTCGGGACGTGCATTCAAACCGCTGTGTGGACGCCAGACGTGTCCGGTCACCGTGACAGTAATGAGCACAATCAAAACACATGCGATTAGAGACCAGCGCTTTCCTACAACGCGGTAGATATCAAATGTAGATCGCACGACGGAAACCTCCTTCAGTTGAGTGATCGAGAAAACTCCACGATGCGGGGATTGAAAAGCTAACTGGCGAGTCTTGGAGTCCTTACTCAGGCTCAGGGAGTTAGTCTTACTCAAAACACGAACGGTATACGCCCAGCATACGCGGAAGTCAATCACCTTTGTCTAGCAAACTTCTTATCTAAGAACCGTGATGAACTTGGCGAAACCTGCCTAAGCTGCGTGCATCAGCGCAGTGCGCATGGCGGCGGCGGATTGCCAGCGGTTCGCGGGGTCTTTGACGAGGGCGCGTTCGATCACCTCGGCGACTCTGCCGGGAACGTCGGGGGCGCGCTGAAGCAGCGGAATGATCGGGCTTTCGAAGATCGCTCTAACCGTGGAAGCGATGTCGTTGGCGGGGCCAAGGTCAAGCGCCGTGTCGCCGGCCAGCAGGCTGTACGCGGTCATGCCGATGGCGTAGATATCGGACGTGGGACGCACGTTGCGAAAGTCCTTGATCTGTTCCGGCGGCATGTAGGCGAACGTGCCGGCCATGTCGCCGGCCATCGTGATCCCGCTCATGCCGGATTGCGTGAAGCTTTTCGCCAAACCGAAGTCGGTGAGCTTGGCGATGAGATTCGGGGCCTCGCCGCTGATCAGAATGTTTGACTCTTTGATGTCGCGATGAATGTAGCCCTTTGTGTGCGCGTACGAGAGCGCGTCGAGCGACTGCGCGACGATGTCGATCGCCTGTGCGTAAGGCAGCCGGCCGCCCTGCGCGTCGGCCATGCGCGCGGCGTCTGAGCCGTCCACGAATTCACTGACCAGATAAACCGCGCCGTTGTTTGTGCCGCTGGCAATAAAGCGCACGATGTTCGGATGATCCAAAGCGGCGGCCACGTCAATCTCGCGCATAAAGCGACGCAGCGACTGGCCGGTGACGGCGACTTCCGGCAAAAGAGTTTTGATCGCGACTGAGCGCCCGGATGCCTCTTCACGCGCCAGCATCACACAGCCCATGCCGCCGCGGCCCAGCATCTTGATCATCTCGTAACCGGGAACTGGCGCCGGCCGGCGCTTCAATTCTTCGCGACACTCTTCGCAAATGAAAGTCATCGGCTCGTCCTGCGGCGAACCTTCGGTCTGTTCGCGGCGCCCGCAGTTGCCGCACTCGACCATCACGATTGACGGCCGCGTCAGCGTGGGAGTTTCCGAACCGTCGATGGTCACGGATTGATCGGCCTGCACTTCGACTTCGAGCACGGTCTGTCCGCCCTGAATGCGATCGCCGCTAACCAGGTGCGCTTCGGGAACTTTCTGGCCGTTCACGAACGTGCCGTTGGTCGAGCCCAGGTCGCGCAGAAAGCAACGCGGCGGCGCAATCTCCAGCAGGCAATGATGACGCGAAAAGAATTTGTCTTCGGGAAGATAAAGGTGGGCGTTGTCACTACGGCCGATCAGAAAAGTGTCGTGCTGATCGAAAGTGAACTCGCGCCCGCTGTAAGGGCCGGCCAAAACTCGTAAGGTAACTCGCATCGGCGGAACATTATCTATTGATTTCGAGATCGTCGAAGGCCACCTCGCCTGCGTCGCTGGTGTAGAACCCGACGCGCCCGCGGTGATAGCCGGCCGAATCGGTTACCGAGGTGATAAATTGTCCGTTGATGTAAAGATCGAGTTTGAGACCGCTAATTCTGACTTCAATCTGGTTAGGACTGGTGCCCGTGCGAATCACGCTCGACGAAGTCCAACTGACGATGTTGGTTTCGACTCCGGCCTTGTGCAGGATGATTTTGTACTTGGGCTCACTGCCGTTGTAGATCAAAAAGCCGTAGTCTTCGAGTTTGTTATCTTTCTTTTCGCCGTGCACGACGAGACCGTAGCCCGTGGTTGGAGGATTCCCATCAATGCTACGCAGCCCGACGCGCACGGTAGCATTCTCGGTGTTATATTCTTTCTTGTCCGGTCCATACATTTCGATGAAGCGGCCGCTAACCCCATGCATGTGGTACTCCTCGTCGGAATACCAGGCGCGGCCATCGTCCCAGGTGCCGGTGCCCCAGCTCTGAGCGGCAAAGTCATCCGTGAAAGTCGACGGAGTCGAACTCGTATTCGTGTTCTCGTTGGTGTTGTCCGAGTTCGTGTTCTTGTTGCGGTTCGCCGACTTCCAGTTGGCGTTATTCGAATTATTCGAATTGTTCGCGACGCGATTGCTGTTGTTATCGTTAATGACGCGCGGGACCAGGATGATCAATGCGACCACTCCGATTCCCATCAAAAGCAGAATCGCGCCAATGCCGAGCAGCCAGGGCCAGACGCTGCGCTTCTGAGTTTGCGGCGGCGGCATCGGCGACCACGCGGGCGAGGGCGTCGGAGGAGGAAGAGGCGGCGGCGCGGCCTGACCCGGATTGTAAGCGATGGTCGGCTGCGGCGAAGTGTCGCGCGCCTGCGGATACTGCACGGTGGCGCTGGCATCAGGCGGCGGCGGCCCAGCGGCGATCGTCAGCGGCGAACCATCATCAAGACAAAAGCTCAGAGCATCGTCCGTGTAAGTGCGGTTGCATTGGGGACAGCGCTTCATGTTAAGGCCTCGTTTCTTTTCTTGGTACAGAACCGCTCGCGGTAGCGAGTGGGTAGTCGCTTACTTTGTCGTTTGGCGCTTCAAGAGTCGAAGTCTATACGAGAAGGTGAAGGTCACTCAAGTCGAAATCGGTGAAGTGTCAGAACCGCGGTAGCGACCGGGACAAAGATTCACCTTCCCATGAGCCGTGCTGTTTGTTAGGCGTGATCGGGCAGGTTGCGCCATTAACCCGGTCGCTACCGCTCGCGGTTCTGACACTCCGCTCCTTACAGCGTCCGCCCACATCGTCCGCAGAATTTCGTCCCCGGTGGATAACTGGTCCGACAGCCGGGACAGACAACTTCAACCGGGCGCGGCGCAGTCCACGCGATCTCGGCGCCGCCCAGCGACGCCCCGCAGCGCCCACAGAATTTGGTGCCCGCGGGCTGGTCGAAGGCGCAGCGCGAACAGCGAATCGTGGTCGCCGCCGGTCCGGAGCCGGGCCCACTCTGCGGGCCGCCCAAACTCTGCGGCGCGCTTCGCTCCTGGGTCGAGGTGCCGGCTGTAACCGTTTGAAAGGCAGTGTTGCCGCAGCGTCCGCAAAATTTCGCGCCCGCCGCAAAGCGCGCCCCGCACTTTGTGCAGGCCACGACGCCGGGCGTGGGCAAGGCCACGCCCGAAGCGCTGCCGAGGCTGCCGCCTTGCGAAGGCGAAAGACCGCTGGACGGCGCGGACTTGAACTGCGCCTGAATGATCTGCTCGTCAGCGTCGGCGCGTATCTCAATCACGCGCTCGTCATCTTCATCACCCGCGTGGGCCACACGCAGCACGTGCTGACCGGGCGGAATTGATTTCAGGATGACTCGCCCCGAACGGCCGATGCTGCCGTGGCGTTCGTCGTCAACGTAAACTTCCGCGCCCGTGGGCGCCATGACTACCAGACGCGATTCGCCTTCGTCTTCGGTTTGCGAGGCGTCTTTGGTCGCCTGCTCGAATTCACTGAACCAGTTGACTACGCTCGGCGAACGCTTGTCCGCGTCCTTCTCGAGCGCATGCATCACCGATTTTTCTACGGTGGCCGGGATATCTGAGCGCAAGGTGCTCAGCGCCGGCGTTTCCTGCGTCAGCTTTTGCGCAAAGATTTGCATGACGTCGCCGGTGAACGGCGGCCGTCCGCCCAGCATGTGATAAGCCATCGCGCCCAGCGCGTAGACGTCGGCGCGCGCGTCGAGCGTGACGCCCGCCTGCATCTGTTCCGGCGCCATGTATTCCGGCGTGCCGAGAATTCCGCGCGACGCCGGCCCGCTTCCGGAAGTCAGCCCCGAAAGACTCTGGCTGATGATCTTCGCCAAACCAAAGTCGCCGACTTTGACGATGTCGTCGCCGGCGACGGTACCGTCCTTTTTCTTTCGCTGGACGATGAAGACGTTCGCGGGTTTCAGATCGCGATGCAGAACGCCTTCGTCGTGCGCGGCTTCGACACCGGCGCTGATTTGCCGCAGCAACGCGAGCGCGCGCTGCACCGTGACCGTGCCTTCGCGCCGCAGGAGCTGATAGAGCGATTCGCCTTCGACGTATTCCATCACCAGAAAGAAGACGCCTTCCTCGCTCTTGCCAAAGTCAGTCACGCTAATGACGTTCGGATGCTGAATCGAAGCCGCGGTGCGCGCCTCGCGCTCGAACCGCGCGATCGCTTCCCCTTCCTGCAAGTCTTCGTCAGAGAGAACGTCAGGGCGAATTGTTTTCACCGCGACTCGCCGCGTGATCAGGTTTTCATCGCGTGCCAGATACACCTGCCCCATCGCGCCGCGACCGAGACGCTTCCCAAGACGGTAGCGCCCATTCAAAAGCGTCGTGCCAGGCAGCGTGATTTTCGTCTTCGACTGATCGTCGGGACAGAGGACGGCGTCGTCTTCAAAGCATCGTTCACATCGTGGGCATTCGCGCATAGTGGGTTGATTTCGAGTGGGAAGAATAGGGTTTTGCTCTGGCGCGGTCAATTGCGTGTCAGAAGCCCGCGCGTAAGCAAGGGCTGGTGGCCCTCCCTCACGGTCGGGCTTCTGACACTGGAACATCTGCGCCAATAAATGTTTTGACTTGATGGGCCAAGTGGCCCATAATTCCTTCCCCTCGCCGTGGAGAGAGATGAGGGCGAGCCGAATTCGAAGGCTCTAATGCGGGCGCGATGCCCGCGTTTGTGTCTTTAAGTAGCGCAAGTTGTTAACTTGCGACCTCGACAACCTAAGTTTCGCGCCCCCCGCGAACGCAAGTTAACAACTTGCGCTACATGGAGGATCCTGATGCGATCGATTTGGAAAGGCCACATACGCTTTTTGTTCGTTGCGATTCCGGTGCGCGTCTATAACGCCGTCGAAGCTTCGGAGCGGATTCAATTCAATCAACTGCACCGGGAAGATTTCGGCCCGATCGGTTACGACAAGCGCTGCAAGAAATGCGGCCAGGTCGTGACCAACGAAGAAATCACGAAGGGCTATCAGTACGAATCCGATCGCTACGCGATCGTCGAGCCCGAAGAGATCGCCAAAGTCAAAATCAAAACCAACAAGGCCGTGGACATCATGGGCTTCGTCGACGCGTCAGAGATTCCCACGACGTTTTTCGACGCGCCGTACTATGCCGGTCCGGACGGCCCCGTCTCCGAAAAGCCCTACGCGCTGCTGCGGCAGGTTCTGCGGGACACCGGCAAAGTTGGCCTGGCGAAAGTCGTGCTGCGCGATCGTGAGGATCTGGTCGCCGTGCTGCCACTCGAGGACGGCATCGTCTTGCAGAAGCTTCGCTCCCCCGCCGAGATTCGCAGCATCAAGGACGTACCTGAAATCGACAGCGCGCAAAAGATCGACAAAAAAGAATTGAGCCTCGCCACAAATCTGGTCGAGCAGATGATCACTTCCTTTGCCGACATCGACACCGTCGATCACTATCACGAAGCGCTCCGCAAACTGATTGACCAGAAGATCAAAGGCAAGAAGGTCACAGAGTTTGAAAAGATTGAAGACGTGCCGCGCCTGGACATCATGACCGCGTTAAAGAAGAGCCTGCAAGCTTCGACGCGCAAGCCGATGGTCAAAGCCGCCACGGCGACAAAGAAGAAAGCGGCGCTCACGCTCGTCAAAGCGAAACCGGCAGCGCGAAAACGCAAGGTTGGGTAGACGATCTTCAAACCCTCGTTCGCGCGTGCCGCTCCATCCCGGTAGTGTCCTACTTTGATAAGCGGTGTTTAGAGTACCGACTTTAGTCGGGTCCTTGTAAGGCGAGAAAAGGGCCCAACTAAAGTTGGTACTCTGTACGCCGTTAAATCGGGACACTACTCTCCGTCTCACCTGACTTTGACCAACAACGAGACGCATGTTACTTTGAAAAGCTTTTCCAAGACTTATCTATCAGCCAGGAAGGAATTACTTGCAAGCAATGAAGAGAATTATTTGGAACTCAAAGTTTGCCCTCGCGCTCGGCGTGATCGCGATCTTTGTCACCGCTACGGCGTTTGCTCGCGCGGGCAAACAGGACTTTCTTCTGCACAACAAAACGGGCGTTGAGATTCATTCGCTCTACGTTTCGCCGCACACCTCGAACGATTGGGAAGAGGACATTCTCGGCAAAGACACTCTGGCCGACGGCGACAGCCTTAAGATCACTTTCGAAGATCGCGAAAAGCACGTCCATTGGGACCTGAAGGTGACCGACAAAGACGGCAACAGCCTCGAATGGGAAGACCTCAACCTGGTCGAGATCGATGAAGTCACGCTGCACTGGGATGCAAAGGCCGGCAAAGGCTGGGCCGACATTAAATAGCTAGCGGCCATTAATTAGCCGGCGGCTCCGGCTGGTACCGCCCGCGTCAGCGGGTTGGTCGTCTTACAACTCTCTCCTAAATTGCGCGACAGCTCGCGGCCCTTTCCAGGGTTGCGGGCAGTCGTGTGTTTGCTTCCACCTCGAGTTTGCAGCCCGGGAACTCGGCGAAAATGAGCGCCGGCGCGATTGGCGCTTGCCAGCTTCCTCGGTAGACGTATAGATTCAGCACTTGCTTTGAATCCGATCGCCGGAGTCTTGCGCATGAGACGAACCAGATTCTTACTTTCATTAACCAGTGCTCTTTGCCTGCTGACTGCAATCAGCGCAATCAATCTCACGCGCGCCGTGCGGGCGCAGCAACCGCAGCACACCGAAATCAAAATCGATCCAAAGCTCTTCAACGAGTTTGTCGGTCTATACAGCGCGATTGACAATCCGGACGCTCTCTTCTCTGTGTGGCGCGAAGCTGATAGGTTCTACTCACAAGTAACGTTTCAGTCGAAGATTGAAATTTTCGCAGAGAGCAAAACGACTTTCTTTCCAAAGGCCTTCAATGCGCAGTTGACGTTTATGAGCGATGCTCAAGGCAAAGTAATTGGAATGATCCTGCGGCAAACCAATGACGATCGACGATACAAGAAAATCAGCGACCAGCCGTTACCCAGAAATCTCGCGACGTTTGAAAAACGGGAAGAAATGATCTCGATGCGCGACGGCGTGCGATTGCATACATCCATATACACGCCAAAGGATCAAGCGGGGCCACTGCCCATTCTGATGACGAGGTCGCCCTATGGCGTCGGTAGTACTCCTCCCGATGGGATAAATGGACGCTTCAAAGAATTCGTTAATGAAGGTTACATCTTTGTCCTTCAGGACATTCGCGGGTGTTCCGGTTCGGAAGGACAATTCATGATGAATCGCCCTCCGCGAGACAAGAAGGACACCCGTTCGGTAGACGAGAGCAGCGATACGTACGACACGATCGATTGGCTGCTAAAGAACGTTCCCAAGAACAATGGGCGAGTGGGCATCATCGGTGTTTCTTACGACGGCTGGCTGGCGGCGGTGGCAACGCTTGATGCTCATCCTGCGTTGAAAGCCTCGTCGCCGCAAGCACCGATGACCGACACGTGGCTCGGTGATGACTTCTTTCACAACGGCGCTTTTCGCGAAACCTATGGCTACGAGTACGTGACCTCGATGGAATCGAAAGTGGAAGCCGATGTGCCTTTGGGCAAGGATACCTACGACTGGTATCTGGAGCTGGGTTCGCTTTCAAAGATTACTCAACTAACGCAGCGCAAGCTTCCTACTTGGAATGCTTTTGTTGAGCACCCAAATTACGACGAGTATTGGAAGGCTCGAGCGTCTGAGCTTTATCTCAAACCGACCCACGTGGCGACTCTGGTTGTCGGCGGCTGGTGGGACCAGGAAGACTATTACGGCGCTTTGGCAACCTATGGGGCACTGGAAAAGTTCGATAAGAACACGCACAACTTCATCGTGCTTGGCCCGTGGAATCACGGCGGCTGGAATGGCTTCGGAAGGTCGCTCGGGCAGGTGAATTTCGGCAGTTCAACTGCGCTTTACTATCGCTCGCAGTTCCAGGCGCCATGGTTCGCGTACTACTTAAAGGACAAAGGAAAACTCAATCAGCCGGAGGCGCTGACTTTTCAAAGTGGGACGAACAAATGGACTAACTCAGATCGCTGGCCACCCAGACAAGCTGTCAGCCGCGACCTTTATCTGCGTCACGATCAGAAACTTTCATTTGAAAAACCTAGTACTAAGAATGAGCAAGAGTCTGACAGTTACGTCTCAGATCCGGCGAACCCGGTTCCTTATCGTAAGCGACCGATTCAACCGACCTATGGGCCGGGCTCAAACTGGTACACGTGGCTGGTTGAGGATCAGCGGTTCGTGCAAGGTCGAAACGATGTGCTTTCGTGGCAAACTGACGTGCTCGATCAGGATCTGACCATTGATGGCGATGTCGTTGCGCATCTGTTCGCGGCGACTACGGGGACAGACAGCGACTGGGTCGTGAAACTGATCGATGTCTATCCGGACGCCTATCCCGAAGACCCAAAGATGGCCGGGTATCAATTGATGATCGTGGACGAAATCTTTCGCGGCCGGTTCCGTCAGAGCTTTGAAAAGCCGGGGGCCATAGTTGCGAATCAGGTCAACGAATACGCCATCGATCTGCACAGCAACAATCACTGCTTCAAGAAAGGGCACCGAGTGATGGTGCAGGTGCAGAGCACCTGGTTCCCGCTTTACGATCGCAACCCGCAAAGGTTTGTCGCGAACATCTTCACAGCGAAGCCCGAAGATTATCAGAGCGCCACGCAGAAAATATTCGAGTCGGCGCGCTATCCATCGCACGTGACGCTGCCGGTGATGAAGTCAGGGCAGTAGCCCGACCGTTAGGGAGGGCTCGGTTACAGAACCGGGAGCGGTAGCGACCGGATCATTGACTCAACCTGAGTGTTGGATCCGCTCGCTACCGCTCGCGGTTCTGTATCAAAGCTATGAAAACTGTCGGCATCATCGGGGGCATCGGGCCTGAGTCAACCATCGAATACTACCGTGGGATTATTGCCGGCTATCGCGAGCGGCAAAGTGGCACGGGCGTCCCGCCCGTTGATAATCACGCGCAGGATGCGCTTGCCACAAACTATCCTTCGATCATTCTCAACAGCATTAATCTGACCATCCTGCTCGGAATGATTATGGCGAACGAGCTCGACAAAGCGACGGACCATCTCGTCAATGAATTGCAGAAGTTGGCGCGCGCAGGCGTGGATTTCGGTGTCATCGCGGCCGGCACGCCGCATATTGTTTTTGACGAGGTGCGCGAGCGTTCACCCATCCCACTAATCAGCATTGTCGAAGCGACTTGCGCGGCCGCGGCAAAGTTGAAACTGAAAAAGATTGCTTTGTTCGGCACGCGCTTCACGATGCAGGGCCGTTTCTACACTGACGTCTTTTCGAAAGCAGGAATCACGCTGGTGATGCCGGAAGCAAATGAACAAGAATACATTCACGACAAGTACATGAACGATCTGGTGAACGGAATCATCCTGCCTGAGACGCGCGAGCGCTTGCTGGGAATCCTGGACAAGATGAAAGAGCGCGACGGCGTTGAAGGCTTAATCCTTGGCGGAACCGAATTGTCTTTGATCCTGCGCGACACCGAGCACAATGGAATCCCCATCCTGGATACGACCAGGATTCACGTCGAGCGCATCGTCGCAGAACTGTTGTCATAGGAAAACCACTTGAAAGACACTTGGTACGCAGATCATAGGGACCTTGTTAAGTGGGGAGTACTCGCGAATCTCGCTGCCCGCGAACAGATGACCACAATTGTTCAGGTGGCATTTCTCCGCAAAGGCAAGAGATACCCGCTTGTCAGGGGCAACGAGGAGTTCTCGATTTCGCCGGAGGTCTGGGAGTTCTTCCGTAATGTTAGTAGCATCCAAGACTTGGGTGAACGTCTAAGCCGCACAGTTCTCGTTATCGATGCGGCGTTCGATCCTAGGAAGAGATCTCAATATCGAGAACTAGTTGTTGGTAAGCTCTCGGAGATTTCCGGCTCCAGGGTCGTGCTATTGGATCCCGACACGGGTATCGAACCGACGAAGGCAAGCGGCGCGCACGTAACGAAAGAAGATATTGAAGCTGTCTGGCGCGCGCTACGCGAAGAAGATTGGCTCGTGCTATATCAGCACGCTTCGCGTAACAAAGACTGGGACAAACTCGCCCAGAAGAAGTTTGATGATATTTGCGGAGTTAGTTCGGAGTCGTTTACCGCTCCTAAAATTGCTGCTGACGTAGCATTCTTCGCGGCAAGGAAGACTCGCTTGGCAGGCTGAATCCTTGGACATCAAGAAAGCAATGCATCCGCCACCAGCAGCGCTCATCAAGTTTCTAAAGCCATACGATCGCGAGATTCGGAAGCTGGCCTTGCAGCTTCGCGCGCTGGTGCTTGAAGAGATGGCGCCGTGTTACGAAAACATCTATGACGCATACAGCGCGGTGGCGATTGGTTATGGGACCAGCGATCGTTTGCGGGATGGCATCTTTCACGTCGCGGTTTACTCAAAGCACGTGAATCTTGGAATCAACGACGGCGCGGCGCTCGCCGATCCGAAAGGCATTCTCGAGGGCACGGGCAATCAGATTCGCCACATCACGATTAAGACGCCGGATGATCTCGCAAGACCCGAAATTCGTGCTTACATCAAGCGCGCGCGAAGGTTCGCGCTGGCCGAGGCGAAGAAACTTGGTGGACCGCCGGCGAACAAACCTAAGGGCGTGGTCTCAACCGTGAAGGCAATCTACGCAAAGAAGTGCAGACCGAAATGAGTGGCATAGACTTCAGTCTGTGAAATGCAGCGGAGAGTCAGTGATGAGGCGGTCCCGGAGAGCGAACGCCGACAAACGGTCTGTCAAAGTCCCGTAGATCGCGGTAGGACTGCCAGTTACCCAACAGCCCCCCGCACAGATCCCGGCGTGCAGTTTTCCCGCACCGGGCTCTTCGTAGACACTCGCTTCCGCAGGCAGACCGAGCGCGACACGATACCGCGTATTGCTCTGGGCCTGCTTCGCTAGCCCCAACAGGGAGGTTTGCACTGTTGTCCGTTC
>ORMF012596990.1_pt1 | contig 14252 bp, 12 predicted proteins | sample 1779871 | NCBI WGS metagenome assembly ORMF01 (sample SAMEA104232316, study PRJEB22302) | groundwater metagenome | biome: forest; feature: aquifer; material: groundwater | place: USA | collected 2011-08-07 | depth 5.4 m | reverse complement strand
CTACCCTGGAGCGTTTGAACGCCAGCCTGCAAGTAGTGCTTGATTCCGTCCGTGAATTCCATGAGAATGGCTCCTCCGTGACCAGCTGTCAATCAGCTGACCGAACCATTCTATGGGATGATTATTTTTCTGGATTCACCTAAGTGAAACGAATCAGCCGCCTCACTCGCTCTGCGCCTGTTGTCGCTTGGGTTCACACCTTCTGTCTCGTCCACGTCCCTTGCGCGAACCGGTAAAAGAAGAACAACCCGCGAATGATCAGGTCCGCGAACATCGCCCACCACGCGCCTAGCAGACCCAGTTCCAGCGCCGGCCAATCGCCCAACGGTCCCAGCGACACCACCGAACGCGTCAGGAAATACGCCAAAGGAATACGCACGACGAAGAAGCCAATCCACGTGAACAACACCGGCACACGCGTGTCGCCGGCTCCGCGCAGGGCATTGGTGAAGACGATCGTCGCGGCCAGGCATGGCATCGTAAAGGAAACGAGCCGCAGCACGGGAACGCCAGCGATAATGATCGATTGCTGCTCCGGCTGCGGGCAGAACAAGCGAAACATTTCCGGAGCAAACGTGAAGAAGATTGCGCCCATGATGCTCATGACAATGGCCGCCAACCCGAAGGCGCGCCAGCCGGCCTTGATCGCTTGCTCGGGTCGGCCGGCGCCAAGGTTTTGACCGACCAGCGTCATCGCCGCGGTGCCGAACGCCGCACCGGATAGATACCCAAGCGCTTCCCAAACCAGCGCAATACCGTGGGCCGCGCTCTCATCGGTGCCGAGCCCGTTGATAATTCCCAAAAACCAAAGTTGACCGACGACCACCGACATGCTGTCGAAGCCCGCGGGCACACTGACGCGCAGCAGGCGGCGCATGAGATCAATGCGGGGCCGGAATTCGCGCCAGGAGAGCTTCAGCCCAAAGCGGCCGTGAGCCAAAACTGCCAGCACCGCAAGCGCGCCGACCACATGACTCAAGGCCGTGCCGACCGCGATGCCGACGAAGCCGAGCGCGGGCAGGCCGGCCAATCCCCGGCAAAAGCCCCAGGCCAGCGGGACGTTGAGCACCGCCACGCCGCCGAGCACCCAGAGACCCGTACGCGTATCGCCGACGCCCACCAGACAGGCGATGCCGGCAGTCTCGATCATTTGGAAAATGAACATCAAGAAAAGCGGCTGGAGAAAGCCAATGGCATATTCGGCGGCGTCGCCGTGCTGTTGCAGGAGCGCGACCAGCAGCGGGATGCCGCCGCAGATCCCCCAGAGCATCCCTGCCGTCCCGAAGAGGATCGCCAGCAGCAGCGATTGATGGGTCACCGCATTGGCTAGCTCACGGTCGCCCGCGCCGGTGAAGCGGGCCACCAGCGCCGTGCTGCCGACCGTCACGAAGACGTTGTAACAAATAATGAACCATGCCAAATAATGAGCCGTCGTTTGGGCCGCTTGCAACGCGGGCAGGTTCGGCACATCGTGAATGTGGCCGGCGAGATAGCGATCGGAAAGGCTGACGACGAATTGCAGGCCCTGCTGCCCGAGCACCGGCAGCGCCAGCGCGGTCACCAGCCGCCACGTCGGCAGGGGCAGGGCAGGGACGGCGAGGCGGCTCGCGTCAACCAGTCGGTTCATGTGGGAAGAGGACACCGCCCCCGCCCGGATGTTCACGTCGGCGCCGTCCGTGGTATCCATCAATCGGACTCCGCCACCGTCACCGTGAACGGAAACTCCGGGTACGGCAGGTCGCGCGCCGTCACCGTGTAGCGCCACTCGCCCGGCCCGGTGCTGACCTCATCGATGTGGAACGTGGAAGTACCTTCTCGCTCCGATTTCTTGCCCGACGGGCTGACAACCGAAAGATGCAGTTTGGCGCCGCGCTCGTCGAAACCCAGGACGAAACGAATCTTGCCCGCCTTGGTGGCGCGGTAGGCGTAGGTGACCTTGGGACTGCCGGGCGAGGCGCTCAGCAGATTCTGCCTTTGCGGTGAAAACCCGCCCTGGACGAGCGTTTGATTCACCTGATTTTCAATCTGTGCGGTGACGGCGCTGAAGACGAGATACTTGAGCAGCTTCTGCTCGACTTCGCTGTTTTGCTTTTCGTTGTGGAACGACGTGAAGATCACCGTGCCCTTGCCGAACTGGAACTTAACGAGCAGCGGCGCCTTGGCGATGCCGAACTGCTGCTGATGATAGTTGCCCTCGATCAGCACCTTGACGCGGTCGCCGGCAAACGCGGCCGTCTTCCAGCGATCGAGATCGAATTTCAACGCCACGGTGTCGCTCTTCAGCATGTCGCGCAAACCGGGATCGACGACCTGCGCCTCCAGTGTCTGGCCTCGGCCATCGCCCTTCAATCGGGCCGAGGCGATGTCCGGAAACGCCGCCGCGATCGAATCGTAGCGCCAATCCGACGCATAGATGGTGCCTCCCTGGCCGACGAAATTGCGCAAGTTATAGGTGAAGGCTTCCTCGATGCGGCTGGCATCGGCGCCGCCCGGCGCACAAGTAAGGAAGAGGACGTCAAATTCCTCAAGCTTCTTGGCGTCGAGCAGGTCGATGGCGTTGATGAGCTTGAATTTGTAGCCTTCGCCCAGGGTCGAGAGCAGCTTCGCCATGTCGTCCCAGACCAGGCCGTTCTTGTCCTGATGCGACGGCGTCACCGCCAGGCGAAGCTGCTTCGCGACCGTGGTGCTCGGCGACTTGATGACGACCGCCTGCTGTGGGGGAACCGTAATCACGGCGGAATTACTCTGTTCCGGCGCCGTCAGCAGTTTGTCGACGACGACCACCAGCAGCAGAGCAAACACGAGAGCGCCGAGGACGCCGGCATCGATGAAGCGATTCATGACAAACCCTTGTTTCGCCCCGGTTCGCAGACCCGGGGCGGCCGTGTCCTGACTTTGCGAGCAGGTTGCAGCAACCCGTTTGTCCGCCCCGGTTCTGCGAACCGGGGCTAAACGATCAATGCGTTTCAATACTTCAAATCACAACCCATGCACAAATGGTGCCCCGTGCCTGGAACCGGCGTACCGGCCCTGCCGCATTTGGGGCACGGCTTGCCGCGCGGCGCCGCCGGCGCTGGCTTGATCGCTTGCGGCATCGCCGCGGCCGGCGGTACGGGCGGCGGCTTTGGCTTCGGCAGCGGCGGCGCGGCGGTGATTGCCCCCGAGGCCTTTGGCGCCGGCGGCGGTTTCGACGTAATAGCCGCCGACACCGCTGCCGTTAAGATGGGCACGGCTTCCGGCAACGCCGTAGCGCTCGACGCCGGTCGCTTGCGCCTAGCTTCATGCTCGCTGGTCACGTGGCGCAGCACTTCGCGAAAGCGCACCACATTCGGCCCCAATTGAATGAGGTCGTCGTTCTGCAACACCTCTTCCGTCACACGTTGCCCATTCACGAACGTGCCGGTCCGCGAGCCATTGTCGCGCACCACAAACGTGCCGTCGCCTTGTCGCTGGATCCGCAAATGAATCGGCTCGACCCCTTTGGCCCCGAAGGCGATGAACGGCAACTGCGACTTTTCCGACGTGCCCAGGATTGTGATCGGGATATTGAGCACGAACTGCCGGCCCGGACGAAACCCCTGCTCGACGGTGAGCCAGGCTTCACGCAAGAGGATCTGGGCCAGGCCGATAAACAAACCGATGCACATGCCCAGGATTACAAAGGCGATGGCCCGCGCCGACATATCACCACCGCCAAATTTCGCTGCCGGCGCCAAGCAAAGTCCGCCGAGGAAACCGCCGATAGCGCCGCCGATGAGTCCATTGCGGATTTTCTTGGGCGAACGATCGAAAATCCCGTCGATGCCGCCGATCCCCAAACCCATAATCATCCAGCCAAGCGCTTGCACGACCAAATACTGCGCCACTCGAAAGATGAGTCCCCCCACCAATCCACCCAGTGCGCCGCCGAGCAAGCCGCCGAACAAGCAGAAGGCGAGGCGCAATTCCGAACCTCTGAATCGGCCGTTGGCGATGACGCCGACCAGGGCGATGCCGCCGCCGATCGCTGCGCCAACCAGCGATGCGGCGAGGACGTTCCACCCGAAATCGGGATTAGCCGAGCGGTGCAGGAACAATAGTTCGCTGACGAACCAGCCGACAAACGCCGCCCAGCCGCCCAGCATGGCGTGGTAGAAGATCAATCGATAGAAGGACATGCCCTGTTCTCAACAACAGCGTGAATCCGGCACTACCCTCATGATCATAACGGCCGAGCCGCCGTCCGCAAAGCGCGAAACCGCCCGGCAAGCATTTGCCTTTGCCGAGCCGCGGACCCTGCGATAAAATGTCGATTCAACGAGCCGCGTCCCCCGGAGAGGTGGCTGAGTGGCCGATAGCGCCGGTTTGCTAAACCGGTGTAGGGACCTAAATCCTTACCGCGGGTTCGAATCCCGCCCTCTCCGCTTGCCTGAGCCGCATCATCCCCCGAAAAGGGGACAGGACCTTTTGCATGCAGAGGTCCTGTCCCCTTTTCGGCGGCTTGGATGTTGCGACTGCGATGCCGATTGTCACAGTCGATCGGGCCAAGGCTGTGTCAATTGGCCAGTGATTCAGCATCAGTGTCGAGATCATTTTTGCAATCCCAAATCGAGCGGATTAGCGCAGAGAAAGCTTGACAGGGCCGCTGCGTGTGCGACCATCAATCGACCACGCGGCCCTCAGGATACCCGCCATGCCCCGCCTCACCGGCATCCATCATACGAGCTTCACCGTCGCCGATCTGGAACGGTCGCTGGCGTTCTTCCGCGATGTGCTCGGCCTGGAGGTGCTGTTCGTGCGGGAAGTGCGCGATGATTACTTTGGCCGCATCGTCGGGCTGCCGGGTTGCGTCGTGAAGGCGGCGCTGCTTCGCCTTCCCGGTGCGGATCATCGCCTTGAGCTGTTTCAATATCTGAATCCGCCAGGCCAGAGCTATCAACCGCGCCCCTGCGATCCGGGCAGCAGTCATTTATCGTTCCTCGTGGATGATCTGCCCGGGCTGCATCGGGAGCTGAAAAACAAGGGCGTCGCTTTCGTCGGCGAACCGGTGCTGATCACGGCCGGCCCGAACAAAGGTGCGAATGGAGTCTACCTGCGCGATCCGAATGGCATCTTGATCGAGCTGTTCCAGCCGCCGACGACGAGATCAGAAAGCCAAATGCAAATGTGAGCCACAGATGAAACACAGATCGAACACAGATTAGAAAACCGGCACAGGTTGTTTTCTTTCTTTGCATTTCATCGGTGTTCGATCTGTGTTTGATTTGTGGCTCAGAAAAATGGAGTTCGTATGAGCCAGCCAGGATCGTCGTCGATGCCTGACAGCGACGCGCGCCCGACGTGGGTGCGTTGGCAGATGGTGGCGCTGCTGGTTGCGTACAGCTTCATGACGTGGTTCAATCGCCTCAGCATGCCGGCGGCGTACGATGAGCGGATCCACCGGCAGACCGGCATTTCGGAGGAGGCGATGGGCCATGTCTATTCGGCCTTCTTTTTCGCCTATTTGATCTTCATGACGCCCGGCGGCTGGTTCATTGACCGCTTCGGCACGCGGGCATCGCTCATCATCATGGGGTTCGGGTCGGCGCTTTTTTGCGGGCTGACTGGATTGGCGGGCATCGGCCCACTCGTAACCGGCGGATTGGTATGGTACGCCCTATTTGCGATCCGCTCCGTGATGGGCGCATTCACGGCGCCGATCTATCCCGCCGCGGCCCGCATGGTGTCCCACTGGATTCCAGTGTCGCAGCGCGCTTGGGTCAACGGACTGGTGCAAGCGGCTGCGGCCGTCGGCATGGCCTGTGCCTATCCCGTGTTTGGAGCACTGATTGATGCCTTCGATTGGCAGGCAGCCTTTGTGATCTCAGGAATCATCACCGCGATCCTGGCGATGGCGTGGAGCGCGTACGCGACGAACTTTCCTGGGCAACATCGGCGCGTCAACGAGTCGGAACGCCGCTTCATTGAGCAACAGCACCAGGATAAACTGGTCGTGCCGGATTCGGTGAGCTGGCTTGAGCTTTTGCGCAATCGCAGCTTGTTGTTGTTGACGCTGAGCTATGCGGCGGTCGGGTATTTCGAATATATGTTCTTCTTCTGGATGCACTATTACTTCAAAGAAGTGCGCCACCTCGAACAAAGCCGCATCTATTCGGCCATTTTGTTTTTGGGATTGGCAGTGGGGATGATCGCGGGGGGCTGGGCCGCCGATCGAATGCGCCGGCAATACCGCGGCTGGCTCGGGCGGGCCCTGGTGCCGATGGTCGGCCTGTTCGCCAGCGCGGTTCTTTTGGTGCTGGGCATCTTGGCTACGGAAACGTGGGCGACGGTCGCATTGCTTGCAGCCGCCATGGCCGCGGTCGGGGCTACCGAAGCTCCAACCTGGACCCTCGCAGTCGAGCTGGGCGGCCGGCACGGCGGCACTTCGGCAGCGATCTGCAACACCGGCGGCAACTTGGGCGGCTGGCTCGCCCCCATCCTCACACCGCTCGTCAGCGGGCTAGCAGGCTGGCAATGGGGCATCTGCCTGGGCGGCCTGATCGGCCTCGCCGGGGCGCTCTTGTGGTGCTGGATTCGGCCGGAGGAGGCGGAGGAACCGGGCAGTTGAGACTGCCTGCCACAGATCGGGTACAACGGATTGATACCTCTTGACGATTGTTCGCTATTTTGCGAACATAGCAGCGAGCAGACATGCCGCAAACTCGAGTTGTCTTGTTCAAAGACGATGATGGCGCCGTGCCTCTTTTGGAGTGGTTCGAGCAACTTCCCTCGAAAGTGCAGGCAAAGTGTTTGTTGCGCATCGAGCGCTTGAAGGAATTGGGGCATGAGTTGCGCCGGCCGGAGGCGGACTATCTCCGCGATGAGATCTTCGAGTTGCGAGTCCGGCATCAGAGCGTCAATTACCGTTTGCTGTACTTTTTCCACGGCAAGGACGCGGCAATGGTCTCCCACGGGCTGCAAAAGGAACAAGCGGTTCCGGCGAAAGAGATCGACCTGGCCGTCAAAAGGAAGAAGATGTTTGTGGCAGCGCCGAATAAGCACACGTTCGAGGAATGATCATGGCCAAGAAACAGAATTCGACCGCCGATGCCGTCACTATCTTGCATCGCCGCTATTTTGAGGGCAAGCCCGCACGCCTCGCCGAATTGGAAGAAGAGCGCGCCAATGCCGAAGTTGCCCGCAAGCTCTACGTGCTCCGAACCAAGGCTGGTTTGTCGCAAAGACAACTGGCCAAGCTGGTCGGCACGACCGCCTCGGTCATTTGCCGTTTGGAAGATGCCGATTACGAAGGCCACTCGCTGGCCATGTTGCGCCGCATCGCCGGTGCGCTGAAGCAACGTGTCGAAATCCGCTTTGTGCCGTCGGGACGGAGTGCGTAAACCTTGGCGAATTCGACTCACGTCAATATGCGCTCCAGCACGTTGCCGTGCACATCGGTCAGCCGGAAATCGCGGCCGGCGTAGCGATAGGTCAGCCGCGTGTGGTCGATGCCCATGAGGTGCAGGATGGTGGCGTGGTAGTCATGCACGTGGACCGGGTCGCGCACCGGGAGGATGCCGTAGTCGTCGGTTTCGCCATAGGCCAGGCCGCCGCGGACGCCGGCGCCGGCGAGCAGACACGTGAACGCGCGGTGCCAGTGATTGCGGCCGAGGCCCGGATCGAACGGCGTGCGGCCGAACTCGGTGCAGATGGCGAGGAGCGTTTCATTCCACAGGCCGCGCTGCTTCAAATCCTGAATAAGGCCGGCGAGGGCGCGATCGACGCGAGCGGCCTTGGGGCGATGGTCCTGCATGTTGCCGTGCGCGTCCCAGTTGTTGCTGGCGCCGGTGTCGATCAACTCGACGGTGCGGACGCCGGCCTCGACGAGCCGACGTGCGACCAGGCATTGCCAGGCGAAGGAACGGTTGTCGCCCCGGGCCAGGCCGTAGCTATTGAGGGTGCGATCGCTTTCGCGCGACAAATCGAAAACAGTCGGCACGACGTTCATCATGCCGCGCGCCGTGTGGAAGCTCTGGATGCGGGCGCGCAAGTTCGGATCTTCGGGCCGAGCCGCGGCGTGGGCTTCGTTGACGTCGCGCAGCATCAGCACTTCCAGATCGTTGAGCGTCGCCGATCGCGCCGGTGGATCGAGGTTGGCGATCGGTCGCTCGCCGGGCAGCACGCGCGTCCCCTGATGCTCCGGCGGCAAAAAGCTGCTGTCCCACACTTGGGCGCCGGCGTAGGGCAAATGTTCGCACAGGACGACGTACGGCGGCAGGTTCGGATTGAGCGTGCCCACGCCGTAACTGAGCCAGGCGCCGATGCTGGGCATCGGCACCGTCGATGAGCCGGTGTGCATGGCGAGGGCCGCCTGGAAATGTTCCAGGATGTCGGTGTGCATCGTGCGGATGACGCACAGATCGTCGGCCAGTGCGCCCAGGTGCGGAAACAACTCGCTGACGGTCAGGCCCGACTGTCCATGCCGCTGGAAACGAAACGGCGAGCCGAGCAGCGGTTGGCGCGACGCCTCGCGCAGGCTTTCGCCTTGCACGGTCTTGCGATGATCGGCCTGCAAGCGCGGCTTGAAGTCAAACGTATCGACGTGCGAGAAGCCGCCGGTGAGGAAGACGAAGATCAACTGCTTGGCTTTGGCTGGATGATGGGCGGCGCGGGGCGGCAGTGCGTGTCCGCCATGCACGCGCGCGGTGAACGCGAGCTGCGCGCACAGGGCGCTGCCGGCTGCCAAACCTGCACAATGAAGGAATTCGCGGCGTTGCATTGGCCGATCCTCTGTGGAGCACGTTTTCAACGTGCTCTATTCGCGGCACGTTGGAAACGTGCGCCACGGCTCAATCTACATATACAAACTCGTTTGCCGACATCAGAATGCGGGCGTAACTCGTCCATGATTGTCGTTCGGCCTGATCTGGGGCAACGCCCGCCCTGCGCGCCTCGTCCAGGTAACGCTTCAAGTATTGTTCGCCGCGTGACACCTCAGCGCCGGTTGCCGGACGCGCGTAACAAAGCAAATGCGCTAACCGAATACGGTCAACGTTGGCCGATTTGGTGCCAAGGAGGCGAATCGCAAATGCCCCCGCCAGCTTCTGCATCTCCGGGCTGTTCATCAAGTGCAGCGCCTGCTGCGGGACCGTGGATACCGGGCGCTGCTCGGTCGTCGTGTTCGTGTCGGGGCCGTCGAACAGCGCCAGGAACGGATGGCGCTGCAATCGCTGCGTCATCAGATACACGCTGCGATGCGGCGTGTCGTACACGGTCTTGAACTGGTTGTGCTGCGTCCAGTGCCACTCGGCGATCGGCGGAAACGGATGCGGGCCGGGACGCTGGCGGTTGAGCGTGCCGCTGGCCGACATCAGCGCGTCGCGAATCGCCTCGGCGTCGAGCCGGCGGCGGTCGTGGCGCCAATAAAGCGTGTTGCCGGTGTCCTTGGCCGCATTGGTCGCATCGAACCTGGACGATAGTTGCCAGGTCTTTGACGTCAGAATCAGCCGGTGCATCGCCTTGACGCTCCAGCCGCTCTCGACAAAGACGGCCGCCAGGTAATCGAGCAGTTCCGGGTGCGTCGGCGCCGCCCCGCGCGTGCCGAAATTCGACGGCGTGGCGACCAGGCCGCGGCCGAAGTGGTGCTGCCAGATGCGATTGACCATGACGCGTGCCGTCAGTCCGCCTGCGGCGGAATCGGGCCGCGTGATCCAGTCGGCGAGTTGAAGCCGGCCGCTCTGACCGGACGGAATGGTCAATGTCGCGCCGCCGGGCAGAAATGCCAGGGCCGTGCGCGGCGTCATGGCGCCGGCTTGACCTGGATCACCACGTTTTTGGATGGTCGCGTCCTTTGCCTTTCCTTCATGGACTGCATAAGCGCCGAGCACATCCGGCGGCAGGCCGTTGCGCAGCAAGACAACATGTTCTTGCCGCAACTTCGCCAGCCGCTCCTGCATCGTCTTGCGTTCGGCGTCGGTCGCGCTGGACGATTGCTTGTCGAGTCGAGCGATTTCTTCCTGCAACTTTGCCAGCCGGTCGGCGTGAGCCTTCAATCGTGGCGCCGCGACGGCCTGGGGCAAGAGCGGGACGAAATGACGGCGCGGGAATTTCATCGATTCGAATTCCTCGCCGCCCGCCCACGGGAACTGCGTGCTGTCGAAAATGCCGTAGAGGCCATAGTAGTCGCGCATCGTCACCGGGTCGAATTTGTGATCGTGGCAGCGGGCGCAGCGCAGCGTCATGCCGAGAAACGCCTGGCCGACGGTGTCGATCGTGTCTTCAAGCGTCAGGTGCCAGAATTCGTAAGGGGCGGTGGCATAACGTCGGCTGAGCGCGAGGAAGCCCGTGGCGACCAGCTGTTCGGCATAGCGCTGGAGTTGCTTCGAACCCCCAGGGCTCGAAGACTCGCCCTGGGGCTTTGGCAGGAATTGGGACTTCTCGGCAAGGATGTCGCCGGCGAGCTGTTCGCGCACGAACTGGTCGTACGGCATGTCGCCGTTGAAGGCGTCGATGATGTAATCGCGATAGAGCCTGGCTTCGGGAACGGGATAGTCGGCGTTGTCGCCGGCGGTGTCGGCATAACGGACCACGTCCATCCAGTGCCGGCCCCAACGCTCGCCATAATGCGGCGAGGCCAGCACTCGATCAATGGCTTGGTCCAGTATGGTGTATCCAGCACCCAGGCCCAATCCCGCTTGCCGTCCAGCGCGCCCTGCGTCCAGCGCGCGATCAAACTCCTCAACTTCGTGCACCGCCGGCGGCAGCCCGACCACATCAAAGTACAACCGGCGCAGCAGCGTCGGCCCATCGGCCTGGGCGACGGGACGCAACCCTTGCTCGTTCAGCTTCGCAAGAATGAAACAATCGATGGGGTTTGCGGCCCAGCCGGTCGGATCGTGCGGCACCGGCGGCTTGCGCACGGGTTGAAACGCCCAGTGCTTTAGCGCGGCGTCGATTGTTCCTGGCGTTTGCTCCGCGGGCCAAACCGCGCCGCGCTTCACCCAGGCTGTGAAATCCGCGACGATGTGTTCGGGCAACTTCTTATCGGGCGGCATCTTCAACTCGGCGCCGTCGATGTGGCGAAGCGCTTGAATCAGTCGACTCTTCTCGGGTTGTCCCGCAACAACCACCGCGCCGCCTTCGCCCCCGCGCATAAGTGAGGTTCGCGCATCGAGTCGCAAGCCGCCGCTGACCTTCTTCGGTCCGTGGCATTTGAAACATTGTTCCGTAAGTACGGGGCGAATCTTGGCCTCAAAAAATGACTCGTCGCCGCCGACCGGCAGCTGCGCATACGCCGCTCCCAGCGCCATGAAAATGACCAACATCGCCGTGAGAGAGCGCATTTCGTTCGTCTCGCCAACTCGGACAGAAGCGGAGTTCTATCCCACATTACCAGACAGAAGCGGAGTTCTATCCCACCAAATCGCTACTTGCCGCCGATGCACCACAAATGCTTGAAGCTGCGAATGAAGATATCGCCGTTGGAAATCGCGATCGACGCGTCCACGTGTTCGCCGAGCCGGTTCGTGGCCAGCACTTCGTATTTCTTGGGGTTGGCGGCGAAGACGTAGGTGCTGCCACCGCGATCGGTGACGTAAAGCCAGCCGACGGCGTGGACCATCGAGCCCCACGCGCCGCCGCCGGGCCGTTCTTTGACCTCCCAGACTTCCTTGCCGGTCTTCAGCTCGAAACAGCGCGGCGTGCCGTTTTCTTCGAATTGGTAGAGGTGCTCGCCGACGATGACGCCGCTGCCGATGCGTTGCGGGTTGCCTTTGGCATGGTGCCAGAGCCGATCCTTGGTGATGTCGCCCGAGCCGCCGAGCTTGACCGCGAGTCCCGGACCGCCGAAGCCCGAAAGTTGCACGGCGATGTCTTCCCCCTGCGGCGTGCGCGCGAACAGCGGCGAGGTGTACACGAGGTTGCCCAGCCCGGCGCACGTCCACAGCTCCTTGCCGGTCTTCGGATCGAGACCCTTAAACGTTTTCGGCACGCCCAACAGCAACTGATCCTGGCCGTTGACCTTGGCGATCATCGGCGTGCTCCAGGAACCGACGTACGCGCCGATATCGCTGCCGGTTTCGTCGTGTTGCCAGACTTTGGCGCCGGTGCGTTTGTCGACGGCCAAAAGGAAAGTCCGATCGCCCGGCCCGCACCAGAGGATGGCCAGATCGCCGTACAGCACTGGCGACGAAGCGTTGCCCCAATCGTGTTCGAGCTTGCCGAGGGCTACCTTCCACAACTCTTTGCCGGAGAAATCGTAACAGTACATGCCTGCCGAGCCGTGACTGACGACGATGCGTTCGCCGTCGGTTGCGGGCGAGGCGGAGCAGAACGGATTCGTGCCGTGCGTGGATTCCGGTTGATCGTAGGTGACGTCCTTTTGCCAAAGGACTTTGCCGGAGGCGCGGTCGAGGCACCAGAGCGAGCGGCGTTTGGCGATAGCGGGGCCGCCTTGGCCACCCTTGCCTCCCTTGGGCGGCCACATGCTTTTTTCGCTGGCTTGCGTCAGAAAGATGCGGTCGCCCCAGATCACCGGCGTGGAACTGCCTTGATCGGGCAGCGCCACCTTCCAGCGGACGTTCTTTTTCGCGTCCCACGTCAGCGGCATCCCTTTTTCGGCAGACTGCCCCTGCCCGCCGGCGCCGCGCCAGCCGGGCCAGTTGTCGGCATGCGCAATTGTGGCGAAGAAGCAAAACGTGAGCAAGCAAAGCAGGCGGCGCGCCATGGTTTGTCTCCGAGCGGGAGAGTCGATCTCGTGGATCGCTTAATTGTAAGCGACCGTGATCGCGGACACAAGTTTCCGCTGACGTTCGTGATCGTCTGCTACGTGCGCTTCACTCTGTGGCCGGCAGAGTCACGGCCGCGGCGGGGGGGCGCGGCGCACGGCGTTGATCGTCTCATCGAGTTTTGCCAGAAACCGGGAGCGGTCCTTGGGCTGCATGGGGGCCGGTCCGCCCGTCACGGCGCCGCCCTGGCGCAATTCGGCTATCAGGTCGCGCATCGCCAAGGCCGCGCCGATGTCGTTGTCCGTGAACAACCGACCCTTGGGATCAAGGACACGCGCATCCTTGGCCACGCAACGGGCGGCCAGCGGAATGTCGGCGGTGACGACGATGTCGCCCGGCCCCGCCTGCTCCGCGATCCAATCATCGACGGCGCCAAAGTCGGAGCGCACGACCAGTTCCACCAGCGTGTCGGCCGGCACCCTCAGCGCCTCCTTGGCCGCCACCGCGACGCGCATCAGATACCGGCGGGCAACGCGGTAGATTTCCTCCTTGACCGGGCAAGCGTCGGCGTCGATGTAGATGGTTAGCATCCGTCATTGCTCAGCACGAGCCGGCATCCCAAAGTCGCTGGTGTAAGTTCGCTCCACGGCATGCACATGGTTGCCGTGGTTCTGCGGCCCGAAAAGGGGACAGGACCTTTTGCATTCAGAGGTCCTGTCCCCTTTTCGGGCCGGGCGGGCGCCGTCGTGCAGGCTCGCACCCGTAGACAGCCACCGCGCCCGGCATATCCTGGCTTCAGCGTCGTTGTCATCGCATCGCTCCGCGGGAGCGTCGTTTCTTACTTGGAGTATCCGCCATGGTTCGTTTTATCGTTCTATCCGCATTCTTGATCGTCACGGCCGCAACGTCGGTTCGCTTCGTCGTCGCTGGCGCCCAGGGCAATCCGATTCTCGAAGCCGCCAAAGAGAACGTGCCCGATCCGAAGAAGCCGTTCACGATGGTCGTCATCGTGACAGTCAAGGACGGCAAGGGCGGCGATCTGGAAGCCGCGATGAAGCCGGCGATCGTGGCCACGCGCAAAGAAAAAGGCTGCATCGCCTACGACCTGAACCGCGATCTCAAGGATGCCAACAAATACTACGTCTACGAACGCTGGCAATCCCTCGCCGCCCTGGAGGCGCACATGCAGACCGAACACATCCAAACGTTCCTGGGCAAAGTCGGCGACATCATCGTCGGCCAGCCGGAGCTGAAATTCTTTGCGGTGACGGGAGAATGAATGGCGCACTTCGAGAGTGGGCCAACCGACAGGGCCACTTGGCCCTGTCGGTCGAGTCGATTCCCGCTGCTGCAAGTGCTTGTCTGATAGAACGTTGCGTCAGTTTTTCATTGCGACAGGGGCATGGTTCAAAACCGGGTAACAATCATGTGTGTGTGTGGAGTGTCGGTGAATTGTGGCCTAGTCGCCCAATTTCTTCGTCGCAAAGGGTTATCAATCCAATGGTTGCGGAAAGGAACCACGACTATACCGACTAGGCCAAGTGGCACAGTCAGGTGCGTAGTCGCTTG
>ORMF010528853.1_pt1 | contig 14254 bp, 13 predicted proteins | sample 1779871 | NCBI WGS metagenome assembly ORMF01 (sample SAMEA104232316, study PRJEB22302) | groundwater metagenome | biome: forest; feature: aquifer; material: groundwater | place: USA | collected 2011-08-07 | depth 5.4 m | reverse complement strand
ACGCGCTTCTTGACTAGTGTCCAATGGTTGTGAGAAAAAAAGCCGGATCCGGGCGTTGGCAATGCCGATGGCGCCCGAAGGGGTCATTGTTTGAATCCAAAATGAATTGACCGAAGTGATCGCGGAGCTTGGACTTTCCGGAACAATCGGTGGAGCCACGGGTTCGCTGCGAAAACCAAAGACTAAAAACCATCCTACGATCACCGACCCAAGGAGTGCGGCAAAGCCAATCCCGACCGCACTCCAAAGAGCGCGGCGTGCAGGACCTGGGTCATCGGGAGCCTCGCCTTCGGCATATTCTTGAAGCGCGCGAGCGCGAGCAAACACCACCCCGGTGGATACCAAGGTTGTCACGATCAAAATAAATTCGAAAAACCAAAGAAGAAACATCACAGGCGAATGACGCATTTTAATTACGGTCCTTTACACTGAGCGAAACAATTTTGATTCATATCCTCAATATCCGCCGAAATAATAGAATTAATCACCGCTTCGGGAAGTAATTCTTCGTGATCAATGGTGATCGTTGAAACATTCTTAGTGAAATCCGTCGTTAATTGACTCCTCCACCGACCATCCCCTTCCAGCCGAACACTGCGACGATTCACAGTGGAAGATCGTATGACATTGGAAAATTGTGCTCGAACGGCCACCCCAGGGGCGACCCCGCTGGCGTTGGGTCGTGGCTCGACGGCAGTAATCGCCGGAGTTGACTCCACAACCGCCACCCCCGTACGTATCGAGGCAAGTGCTGTTTGTGTAGGGCGAATAAGATTCCCCTGAAGATCCCGTACGCCTTGGCGTGGATACGCACTGGCATCCACCGCATTGACGATCACCGTCACGGTCGTGGATGGCGGAAAACATGTCACCTCTTTGCGACAGCTATTTAATCCACAAATGTTCGAAGAAAAAAACTCGCTCAAACGCTCACCTTCGGCAACTGTCCAAACGCCGGGAATCTGTTTATCTGCGCTGACAACTCCTAATCCCGAAGAAAAACTTAATGGATCCACGGCCTCGTTCCACTCTATTTGGATACCAGTGTTGATGGATGCCGGTTGGACTGTTGTATCGGGGAACACGTGTAACACCTTGGGTCCACTCGTATCACTGGTACGCGAGAGCGTAAAACTCCACCGGTAAAATCCATTCACGCCAAACGCGCTCTTCCCATCGGCCGAGCGAAGATCGCGTAGTTCAATTGTGTACATCTGCCCACGGAGCGCGGACCCGAGCATTGTGGTCGGATCAAGGGCAAAAACTTGATTTTGAGCATCCGACCGACCCCGCACTCCACCAACAAGATCATTGGGGGTACTTTGCGTATCTCCCCGCCAAATCCGAATGTGATCCTCTTGAATGGTGTCATCCGCCATCGACGGTGTGCCATGATCATTTATAAGGCTTGTTCGATCCATGGGAAATGAAAACCAAAGATATATTGATGTATTGCGTGGCACACTCTGAGCGCCGGATGTTGGAATATGACGATCCAGAATATTCGCAACCCCCCCTTCGAGCGACACAGACGTCGGAGCGCCTTGGGGCTCACCAATATTCGTTCGAAACACTTTCCATTGCCAAGAAAAAACCAAAAGGAGGAATACTACCACTGTAGTGATTCCTCCCTTGATTAAACGTTTCTTTTGTATTCCCGCTTCTTCCAACGCCACTGATGGCTCCCCCTCTTCGGAAACCTGCCGATACTTCACCAACGCAATGATCGAAGCGGCAATGCTCGCAATCAGCGCAACACTAAGCACTACGATCACTACAAGGGCTGCAGTGGGTCGGACATATCCATCCTCCGCGTTTGCGCTCAGAGGCAGTAGACCCAAAGCAAGGGTGAAAAGGGTCAAGCGATTCATGAGTGGTTCAGACAGACGCCTAACGACGTCGTGATGCTCCCTTTACGGGAGTAGGGGGGAGTTTCCCAATACGTGCAAGATATTCCTGTTTTTGCACAAGATCCTTCTTCCGCAGCGCGGATTCGCGAAGTTGAGATTTGCTTTTTTTCTTCTGATGGAAACGCACTTTGCGTGCCTGAATCAACCGTCCACTTTGAATCAACACCTTATTAAATCGGCGTACAAATGACTCGAATGATTCTCCTTTTTTGCGTTTTACTTCTACGATATCAATCACCTCCTTTATGATAATCCTCCACTGAGTAAATGAAAATGCAGATGATCGACCAACTGCCCTGCTCCTTTTCCACAATTATTCACAATGCGATATCCTCGCTGTTCAATATCAACTTCTTTTGCTAAATGCCGCAACGCCGGTAGTGTTGTCGCTAACAACGCATCATCCTGTGGAGTACTTTCCATCAGCGAGGGAATATGTTTGCGACTCACAAGCAAAATGTGTGTATCAGCTTTGGGGTGGATGTCATCAATCGCGATCCACTGTTCGTTCTGCCACCGCACTGTTGCGGGAATACTCCCCTCGATAATCTGACAAAAAATGCACATATTACGACGAACTCCGCAACATAAGAACAGAGAAACTAAAGAACGGTAACGTTTGTTTTGGTCTTTCTGTTGCTCTGTTTCTTAGTTTCTAAGTTTACCGTATCTTCTTTTTCAGTTCATCAACAATTTTGTTACTATCGACAATCTCTTGAACGCCACCTTCCATGTCCCGCACGAGAATGGTTCCGTCCAGGACTTCTTTTTGCCCTAAAATCAATGTATACCCAACTCCCAATCGATTTGCGTGCTCCAATTGAACCTTAAGACCATCTTTGGAAAATTGTTCAGCCACCCGGTATCCCTGGGCACGGAGAATCTCGATGATCTTCAGAGCCTTGCGACGCGCCTGCTCCCCGAGTTGGGCAAAAAATAATTGTGGCTTCGGTCCAACACGTTCGGCTTCGGTCCACACGTCGCGCATTGTATTCACAATCCGATCGGCCCCCAATGAAAATCCCACCCCTGGGGTTTCTCGTCCCCCTAAAGCGGCAACCAATCCATCGTACCGGCCCCCTCCGCCTAACGCGTCTTGCCGGCCTTGAATTGATTCTGGGGAAGATTGCGGGTACACCTCAAAGACCGTTTTTGTATAATAATCGAGGCCACGCACTAATGTGGGGTCGAGTTGATATTGAATATCGAGTTCATCGCAATACTCCAACACCCGCACAAAATGTTCTTTACACTCCTGGCAAAGGCTATCGACGATTTGCGGTGCTTCTCGTTTGAGTGGTTGACATTGTTCTTCTTTACAATCCAAAAGACGCAACGGATTCCTGAGGAGTCGTCTCTTACAATCTTGGCAGAGTCCTGATCGCTTGGAACGATAATATGACGAAAGTTGCTCAATATATTGTGGTCGACACGCAGGGCAGCCGGTGGAATTAATCACGACATGTGCCGGAATGCGCACTCGTCGCAAAATTGCGATGGTACTCATGATGAGTTGCGCATCAAGCGCGGGATGCTTGTCCCCCAATACTTCGGCACTGGCTTGAAAAAACTGACGATAGCGGCCTGATTGCGGCCGATCATGCCGAAACATCGGTCCCCAATACCACAGCCGTACCGGCTGGGGCAGAGAAAGCATGCCATGCTTGATATAAGCGCGGGCCACGGATGCGGTGGCTTCCGGACGCAAAACGACCCGATTGCCCCCAGGGTCTTCAAATACAAACATTTCCTTTTCAACCACATCTGTGGTCTTACCGAGCGTTCTCAAAAATAATCCTGCTTCTTCGACAATCGGAGTTTCAATGCGTTCGAATCCGCGCCCGGAAAGCTCCTGTTCGACGGTATGAGAAAGGAATGTCCACAAAAATTGTTCTTGCGGCAAAATGTCTCGCATGCCTCGAACGAGCGACGGTGTCGTAATCCCAGACTTCACTTCTGGCAAATTCGGCGCTCCGGCCTTTGCTACTGGTAAACGTTTCGTATTCATATGATATAACGATATTGTGTCGCCCCCACGTCCTTTGAGGGGCGACGGATTCATATTCTACCAACGATGGAAATGGTCCCGATTGTATACCGGGGAAGTGGGAATGGACCCATACGCCCAAATGGCCAACCTCGAATCCAAACTCGCCCGACAATCGACTGGAATGGGATAGGTCCAAAATCTTCTGAATCAAAGCTCACGTCACGATTATCGCCTAATACGAAATATTCTGTCGCCTGAAGAACAAATGATTTTTCCCCCACCGCAAAATACCCTTGCGACGGTGCGACATACGGTTCAACAAGTGCGGTGGTGCTTTGTGTTTGGGCAGGAGTAATAGTGACGGTGCCGTTTTTTAGTGTCACCGTTTCACCAGGCAGTCCAACGACCCGTTTAATCAAATAATCACCTTTGCTATTACCACAGGTAGAAAAATTACACGAAAAGACCACAATTTCTCCACGCTGTGGCGCCCTGCCGCCAAAAATCCGTTTATTGGTGATAGGATTTCGCACCCCGTAGGTGATTTCATCAATCAATAAATAATCATTTTGGATGAAATTAGGATACATCGATGCTCCTTGAACGTAAAATGGCTGGATTAACAGTGCTCGAATAGGCAAAATTAATGCTATGGAAATGATAATAATCTTCACCAATTCCCATACAAATCTTGCCGCATCTTTCAACCATTGCATCATAACGAAATTTCCACAATTGATGACTCTCCGCCCAAGGCGGATGCGCCTAAGGCGCAGAACCAGGGACCTTCCCGCCATGGCGGGACGCTCTAACCTCCGCCCAAGGCGGATCTCAGCCTTTTGAGCCATAGGCTCATCTGCCTTTGGCATGAGGCTGAAGCTGAGCTCCTCTGGACGATGGTGGACTCGAACCACCGACCTCTGTCGTGTGAGGACAGCGCTCTAACCAGCTGAGCTAATCGTCCATCCAGGATTATCAATAAAAAACGAAGAGGACATATTACTTATCCACCCCAAATAACAAATTAAATATACCACAGTTGGCATGATTGTGCAAGGTCATTAAACCCCTCCTCCCCTACCCTTTGGGTATAAAGGGAGAACGGGTGGGGTTCGCTTGTCACTTTGCCTTTTTTCCAGTATAGTCAAGAACATATGCCCGCCCAAGTTTTTGGAAATTTGTATATTAAACTTGGCTGTAGTAAATGAATGATGCTATGGCATAAGAAATCTTAGTAGAACTAATTTTATTCCAAAAATTTAGGCGGGTATGTTTCCTGTTTCCCCGATCAATTTTCTTGATCATCACGAAGACGCTCGCGTGAAGAAGCGCACCGTTCGACGACGCGCGGGAATGCTTCTGATCATGGCTGCCATTGCGGTAGTGCTCTCTTCCCAGCGCTTGCGCCAACCATTTCTCCCCCCACCGATTGAACGAGCAATTGCTCGAGTAGAACAATTTAGTTTTTTTCACCTAGCCACGAGTGCAGATCAAAAGCTGTCTGGAGAAGAAAATGGGCGAATCAATATTCTCCTGATGGGCATCGGTGGTGGAGACCATGAAGGACCACTACTGACCGATACCCTGCTTCTTGCAAGCATGGACTTTGGCTCAAAACGCCTTGCCATGCTATCAATCCCGCGTGATCTTGTTGTTCCCCAGGGCGGGGGTGCTTGGAGAAAAATCAACTCTGTTCTCGCCAATACAGAGGCACGCTCACCCGGCACGGGCAACGACGCCGTACGAACAAAAGTCGAAGAAATCACTGCACAATCTATTCCCTACTTTATTCGGCTGGATTTTGATGGATTTATTCAGCTTATTGATGCAATTGGAGGCATCACGATCGATGTTGAACGCACCCTTGATGATCGCATGTATCCAATCTTCGGACGCGAAGAAGACCCTGTATACGCCAACCGATTCGAACATCTGGTCATTCCCAAAGGGACTGTGACCATGGACGGCAGCCTCGCGCTTAAATATGTTCGATCTCGCCATGCCTTCGGTGTGGAGGGCTCGGATTTTGCCCGCTCCCGTCGCCAACAAAAAGTCCTCCTTGCTATTAAAGAAAAGGTTTTTTCATTCGAAACGATCTTTTCTCCAAGGCGGTGGAAAAGTATTGAGGACATTTTGAGCGCGCATATTGCCACTAACCTTCAACCGTGGGAGGTGCTGCGACTACGAACCATCCTACAAACTGTTGACACCGAGAATATTATCCATCCGCCACTGGATGACAGTCCAGGGTCATTGTTAACTAACGCTCGCGGCGAAGGAGATGCGTATATTCTCGTTCCCCGAGGAGGAAATTTTAACAAACTTGCGGAATTGGAATCGACCATTTTCCTCAATGAAGGGAATATTTTACCGCCTCCGGCAGAGCCAAAACAACCTATTTCTCCTCCAGAACCCACTTCTGCAAATCCTACCCCCCCTGCACTCCCAAATATGCTTTCTATCATCCTCTTGAATGGTACCGAGATTGAAGGCCATGCCCGGACTGTTGCCAAACGTTTTGAAACAGAGAACATTGTCCTTCAAAACGTCGATAACACCCCGGTCAAGGGTTATGAAGAGTCTATCCTCTACATTCGCCCCCCTCTGTTAGCCACTGATGCGATCGTATCACGCATCCAATCGATTGTTCCGGCGACCACGACTTCAATATTCCCGGCCTGGGCAGCCTCCTATTCGGCCGATCTAATCTTGGTGCTCGGCACGAAATAATATGTCCCGTCTTATTGCCCACCCACGCCCGATCATCGTTTTAGTCGGACGCACCAATGTAGGAAAATCCACTTTGTTTAACCGACTGACCAAAGCCGGAAGCGCTTTAGTATCGGTTCAACCCGGAACCACGCGCGACCTCCTTACATCAACCCTTGTGTGGCAAGCGCATAACGGAACATTGGTGGATACCGGAGGACTGGGATATCCTCCTGATGCATCGAACTATCATCGCCTTCAAACAAACACCGCGCGGCGAGATCCGTACGTGGAGGAAATCGGCCAAAAAGTTTCTTCTATCATCAAACGCGCAGATCACATCTGTCTTATTGTCGATGCCCACAGTGGAATTACCGCCGAGGATGAACGTTGGGCAAAGTGGCTTCGGACTATAAAAACCCCGGTGACGATCGTTGTGAATAAGGCAGACAACCCAAAACTCCGACAAGAGGCGTGGGATTTTTATCGCCTAGGAATTGGCGAAGTCTGTATGGTTTCGGCCCTCAATGGCAGCGGCACCGGTGACCTCTTGGACCATTTGTTTGCCAACACGCACATACCAACACGCAGAAAATCCTCTGAACCATCGGCTTCAACAACAGCGATTGTACTATTAGGAAAACCGAATGTTGGTAAATCTACATTATTTAACGCTCTTTCCGGTAGTAATGAAGCGATTGTGAGCCCGAAAGCCCACACGACCCGCGAACCCTCGCGTCGGGCGCTTCGTCTGGGTGGAATGACGATTGACCTGTATGACACCGTAGGGCTCCGCCGCAACCTCGAAGCACAATATCACCTCGAACGCGTCGGGGCGCTGCGCACTCTAAAACAACTCGAACATTCTCAAGTCGCAGTACTGGTCTTAGACCCATTCCTCGAAACAATTTCGCACCAAGACCAAGAACTCGCGCGCCGCATTGTGGAAGCTCGTTGTGGAGCAGTCATTGTGATTAATAAAATAGATCAGTTTACCGAGGATAGACGCGAAGCACTCGAAAAAAGTGTACGTCGATTTTTTCCCCACCTGTGGTTTGCGCCGGTACGATTTGTTAGTGCTCTCGATGAAAAAGGCATTACACTCTTAGCAAAAACAATCGTTACGGTGTACGAACACCACAAACGAGAGTTCACACAAGAAGAGTTGAATGTTGCTCTTGCCGGATTGGTCTTATTTAACAAAGATAACCACCGCAGCGTGCGGGGCCCCGCCGGCGGCGGTGGAAAGCGACAATCTTCAGGGATCACCCTAGAACAAGTTCATGTGGCACCCCCCGAATTTCTCATTGCACGTTTTAAGCAGCAAAAAACACCCATTGCAATCATCGACCTCATCGAAAAACGCCTACGCGAACAACTCCCACTCGAAGGAACGCCCATCACTATTCACGTGGAGAAAGTGGTGAAACCGATACCGAACAGAAAACGGAAGGTATGATCTTGGTCACCAGCTACGAACATCCTGATCTTGATGGCGTTGCATGTTCGCTGGGATATGCTCAGCTTCTGACGGCCACCCGAACACCAGCGCAAGCAGTGTTATTTGGGAACGTAGATCAAGAAACGCGCTTCGTGATGGATCGATTCAACATTCCCAGCATTCCCGATGGCGCATCGATCATCACACCGACCAGCGATGTTATCCTGGTGGACTCGAGCGACGCCGAAAGCATCTCCCCTCTGATTCACAGGGAAAAAGTGGTAGAAATTATTGATCATCGCAAACTGACATTTCTCGAAATGTTTCCCAATGCGAAAGCCCAGGTAGAATTAGTGGGCAGTTGCGCTACGCTTATTGCCGAAAAATATCACGCGCAATCCATCACCCCGAGAGGTGAGGCTACCGCACTCCTGTACTCTGCGATTGTTTCGAACACGGTGAACTTCCGCAACACTGTCTCAACGCCTCGGGATCGTGCGATGGCCCAATGGCTGGCGCCAATGCTGAACCTTCCGACCCCGTACGTTCACGACATGTTCGTGGCCAAATCCCAGATTCAAAACCTCGAAGAAGTATTGGCCAACGAATGCGCGGTCTACTCTTTCGGAAATGCACGCTCCTCAATATATCAACTTGAATTGGTGAACGCCGAGGCATTCGTGAATGAACATTTCGATACGATTCTGTCTGTTATGAACCGTCTGAAAGAAGAAAAGAAGCTCACCACCACATTCCTGAGTATCATCGATATCGAAGCGTTCTACAACCTCTTTATCGTCATCGACTCCGAAACACAACGCATGCTTGAGCAATTACTCAACCTGACATTCCGCAATGGTCAAGCCCGGCGCGAAGGCATCATCATGCGCAAAGAGTTGTTCCCGATGGTAAAAGAGTGTCTTCTTCGTGTACAATAATACTATATGATCCTTGTTATTGGTTTGGGAAATCCCGGAACAGAATATGAACGTACGCGCCATAACGCAGGGTTTTTGGTGTTGGATGAACTAGCCAAACAATGTGACTGTGCGTGGAAACTCCAAAAAAAACTCCAAGCCGAAGTTGTCCCCCTTCGGGAGATCCCCCGTAGGGGGACCAAAAACCCCGAGATGATCCTCGCTAAACCCCAGACCTTCATGAATCTCTCGGGAATTTCCGTTCAAGCGATTCTGAAACACTACTCACTACTCACTACAAACTACTCACTCGTTATCGTTCACGACGACGTCGATCTCCCCCTTGGTACCATCCGTGTGAGCCACAACGCGTCCTCCGGCGGCCACAAAGGTGTGCAGTCCATCATCGACCACCTGGGCACCAAGGAATTTTGGCGCATCCGCGTGGGCATTCGGCCAAACTATCCCGCCTCAGCGGGACCCCGCCTTGGCGGTGGCAAACTACAAACTACAAACTACAAACTTGACACACCGGATTTTGTGCTCAAAAAATTCTCTGCGGAAGAGAAAAAGAAACTTCCAGAGATTCTTAAAACAGCAGCACAACTTACTCAAGACTTCCTCGAGGAAAAACAGAAAGTTCAAACGATTCATCTATAGGTCATTCCACACGGATTCATCTTGTGCTATAATGTATAAACCCTTCAAAGATTTATCCACAACTACTATGAATACAGAACAAACCATAAACGAAGTTCTCGAAGTCGTTAATTTTCTGAAAGACAATGCTGTGCCACGACAGGAATTTGATTCACTGGTTAAAACAGTAGGTTCAATCAACCAGCGGTTGATCAGCGTTGAAGAAAACATGGTGACGAAGAAAGAGTTTGAGCAATTCAAAACAGAAATCTATGCGCACATCGATGGGTTCGCAAAACGATATGAAGCGGTGGATCAAGAATTAGTTGTCCTTCGGAGTAAATGCGAACGCCTCGAAGAGATTATCTTCAAAATGGCAAAGCACCTTCAGCTCGACGTGAACCAACTCTAAAAATTGTAGAGCATGAAAAAACAACCCTCCATAGCCTTGGCGACGGAGGGTTGTTTTTTCTTCTCTATTACCGCATTATTTTCCCCAAAGAGCTGCCGAGCAGGTGGAAGGCTTGCGTTGAATGCTCAAGCCAACCTTCGCTTGCGAGAAGAAACAATAGGAGGGGTAGTCTCAACTCTACCTTCAGGGCAGCTCTCTGGGTAGGAGTTATACGCCTCACTTCCTCTTATTCTGTTCCCATTCGTACCAGGTAACCAACAGGGGGCTCGCGATAAAAATAGAACTATACGTTCCGAAAAACACACCAATCAAGAGGGTGAGAATGAAATCGCGGATCGTGTCACCCCCAAACACTAACGTGGTCGCCAAAATGATCATGAGGGTAAGTGATGTATTGATCGAACGCACTAATGTTTCGTTGAGGCTCAGGTTCACGACTTCACGGAATGTCTTGGATCGATATTTATGGATGTTTTCGCGCGTGCGGTCAAACACCACAATAGTATCATGCACCGAAAACCCTAAAATAGTCAGAAGTGCTACGATGAGAAGCGCGTTGGCTTCGTACCCATACAACTGGCCCATGATTGCAAACGCTCCCAACGGGATGATCACATCGTGCACCAAGGCCACAATGGTCACAACGCCATATTTCCAACTTTTCACTGGGTATGAAACCTTGCGGAATGTCCACGAGATCAACAACATAATACACAAAATTGCCAGTATAATCGCCCAAACAGTTTTACTGGCTAATTCCGCCCCAATCACGGGCCCCACGGTTTGGAATTGCTCTTCGATCACAATAGAGTCTTTGGCATCTTTTGGCGTAAACGCCGTATTCAATACCCCAAGGAGTTGTGTGTGCTGGCCATCATCCAATGGTTTGGTGCGGATAGTCACTTCGGTATCCCCCACAGGGCTTACCAACACTTCGCCGATGTTCATGGGCTCTAATGCCTTTTGGATTTCAGAAGTAGAAGGGCGGTCAGTAGTAAAATTCAAATCAATCGATGTGCCCCCGGTAAAATCAATGCCGATCTTGAGTCCCCACCCCGCCAACGCGACAAGGCTCGCGGCAATTAAAATCCCCGAGAATCCGAACCACAATTTTCGATATTCAATGATGGGAAACATCATATCTTTTTAACCCCAAAGAGCCAGTGATGATTGCGCGTCCACGGCATGGCCCATCGCAGAAGTGTCCGTGTGACGGTGATGGCTGAAAAAAGACTCACAAAAATACCAATCGCCAAGGTCACGGCAAACCCGCGAATGTTGCTCGAACTAAAGCTGTACAAAATCACACACGTAATCAAACTCGAAAGGTTCGAGTCACGGATCGATGTCCACGCGCGTGAAAACCCTTCGCGCATCGCATCATCGAGTGCTCTCCCCCAACGGAGTTCTTCTTTCATGCGTTCGAAAATCAGGATATTGGCATCCACGGCCATGCCGATGGATAGCAGTACGCCCGAAATGCCGGCAAAGGTAAGGGTGATGGGCCATGCTTTGAAAATGGCCATGAGTACTGCGGTGTACAACAACAGCGAAAGGCTCGCCAAAAACCCTGGGAGTCGATACAACACTACCATGAATACAATGATCGCCAAGAGCCCGGCGATACCGGCGTAGAGACTCTTGGAAATCGACTCTGCCCCCAAGCTCGCGCCGACCAATTGCTGGCTCAACAATGTGATCGGTACAGGAAGCGCTCCAGCGTTGAGGCGCTGTGCCAATGTTTTAGCTTCTGGGATCGTGAAGTTTCCGGTAATGACCGCGCTCCCCCCTTCGATGACCGTGTTCACGGTGGGGATGCTGATGGGCTGGTTATCTAAAAAAATCGCCAAGGGTTTTCCAACATTTTTCTTGGTAATGTCGGCAAAGAGCTTCGCCCCTTCATCGTCAAATTGAAGGTTCACCAATGGCTCGCCGGTGTTGGGGTCAAATTCCACAGCAGCGCGCTTGAGTTGTTTGCCGCCCAGTCCCGTGTCTTGGAACTGGTCTTGAGGACCCAAAATATCCTCTGTAGTTCGTTTACCAATCCCGATCCGACGCAAGTGGTACTCAGGCACGAGTCGCTCGAGCGTTTTATGAATCACATGGTATCCAAACTGTGTTTCCACTGGCCCTACGATGGATCCGACCGATGTGCCCCATATGGCATCTTCAAACGGTTTGACCATGGCGCCTTTAGCAAAAAATCCCAGGTCTCCCCCGCCTTTGTCGGCACCCGGCTCAGTTGAATGGGCTTTTGCCAGCTCTACAAAGTTAACGGCTGTTGCCTGAGCTTTGAGCTCATTAGCTTTCTTCAGTGCATCCTCCTTAGAGGTTTCCTTGGTGCAGGACTGGGCCCCTTTGAAACAAATGAGGATATGACGCGCACTCACTTCCTTGTCGGTGGTTCGCTTTTCTTCAACTTTCACAATGCTGTAACCGACCGATTGCTCGATCACTTTATTGTAGACAAACGGCAGCGGCCGAGTATCAGACTTCACTTGTTTCACCAATTCCCCATTGGACGGATCGCTTTCTTTGATAAATCCGATATCTCCCCCTTCGGCCACAATACCGGCGGCTTCATTATATTGCTCATACACCTTGGCGAAATCCGCACCACTCTTCAGGGCATCAGCCAACGCCTGGTCTGCCTTTTTCTTGGCAGCAGCATTCTGGTCTGCTAATTGTTTCTTTTGATCTGCAGTCAACTCTGTCTGCGTTGGTGCACTTTTTTGTTCTTTGAATTGTAATAACGGTGTTTCACCAATGAGTTTAATCGCCTGACTAATGTCTTGGATGCCGGCCAGCTCCACAATGAGGCGCGAGTGTCCGCCGGTGGTGGCTGTTTGGATGAGCGGCTCGGCCACGCCAAATGCGTTCACGCGGCGTTCAATGACATCGCGCGCGCCTTCCAATGCAGAAGCCTGATCGCCAGCTGGCACTTTGGTCACATCCGCTTCGTACACTAATCGCGTGCCGCCTTTAAGGTCCAACCCCAATCGGTACGCCGTCACCGGTACGCGCCCCCACGGCCACCGAATGGCATCTAACGCACGGTTGGCATGTTCTGGGGCGTCATAACTGGCAGTGACAACAAGAAGCAAAAACAACAAAAAAACCCCGGACCAAGTGCGGCCGCGCGGTGAAGTAAACCAAGAAAAGACCCCTCCATTTCGCATACCCGCCTAAATTTTTAGAATAAAACTTATTCACTAAGGTTTGTTATACAACCACATCCGTTGATCACTGCCCAAATTGAATGACCTATGTTTCTAAAAACTTAGGCGGGCATACTCTAAAAGAAAGTGGATAACTGTTTTATAGTATCATCATTATACGGATTCCCAGAGAAAGGTCAATAGAAAATAGCAAAACCCTGCGCGACCGTTCCCCCTTCAAAGAACAGCGCGCAGGGCTTGGGGCTATACCCCGGAGTGATTATAAATGTCCTGATGTCATATTCCCCGCAATGGTGGGGGGATGGTAGTGGTAGTTGCCGTTGGCCTGAGCCGATTGGCCAGATGCAGCATCTAATCGTGCTGCCCTTGCCTTGACGTTCCATCTATTTTCTAGTATCATATTTCCTACAAGCCAAAAAGCTAACTCCTACAAGCTAATTCCTCGTCTATGGCCCATAAAAAAGCCGGTACAACTACACGCCTGGGGCGCGATTCGCAATCCCAACGCCTTGGCGTAAAACTCTTCGAAGGCCAATGGGCAAACCCCGGGAACATCCTGATTCGCCAGCGGGGCACCAAATTCTACCCCGGCGACAATGTGATGATCGGCAAAGACGACACTATTTTTGCTACAGCCGGAGGGTTTGTAAAATTTACCCACAAAGCCCGAAAACGCTTCGATGGCGCACGAAAGATGGGGACGTATGTGCATGTAAGGCCGAAAACTGGAGATGAAGAGGTGAAGAAATAAGAGATGAGGAATGACAAGACATAACCCGCCGGTTGGCGGGTTATTTGTTTAACAAAATTCTTCACCTCTCCATCTCTTTATCTCGATTTTATCGCCGCCGCAATAAAAGCACGGAACAACGGATGCGGCTCCATCGGGCGGGTCTTGAATTCCGGATGAAACTGCGTGCCCACAAAAAACGGATGATTGTTGAGTTCGATAATTTCCACCAACTGATTGTCCGGCGAAGTACCCGCGAGGATCATGCCATGTTCTTCCAACGCAGTACGATAGTCATTATTAATTTCATACCGGTGCCGATGGCGT
>ORMF012500947.1_pt1 | contig 14255 bp, 8 predicted proteins | sample 1779871 | NCBI WGS metagenome assembly ORMF01 (sample SAMEA104232316, study PRJEB22302) | groundwater metagenome | biome: forest; feature: aquifer; material: groundwater | place: USA | collected 2011-08-07 | depth 5.4 m | reverse complement strand
TTTTTTCACTTCTTTATCAGAAATCGTTCAATGTTCTAATGAAATCTAATAAGCTTCTTAAAATGAACGATCTCTTAGATGATATGGCTTTAACAAGCCGAATTTTTGACTCATCCTTACCGTCTCAGCTGCAAGGAACAGAAATTCCATATGAGTTTACCTTGCCAAAAATTCAGGAAAGGAAAATCATATCAAATGATTATCTTTCTCAAATTTTAAAGCTGAAAATTTTTTCGCCTGTTACGTAGATACCAGATACCCGACGGCGGGAATTAGACTGGGGTTTGACCGGTCAGAGTGGAAATAATCTTATCCCGGCCATTGGCAAATTTGACGACGTCGCCGGCATTGATTGCCCGGATTTTATCGTTCAAATCGTCGCGTTCGGACCGCATGCTGTGCAAAGTATCAAGGATGGTTTTGCGCTCATGGGCATCCCCTTCTTCTACCAGGAGGCTTTCCTTTTGTTGGAGCGCCGTCTCAATCGAGCCGCGCTTTTCTTCCAAAGCATCCCGGTACTTATTCCGGCTTTCTTCCCAGTATTTCCCCAGCAATTCAAGATCCGGCGTTTTCGAAACGGGTTCTGCCGCCAGCACAAAACCTTGCAGGCCCAACAGGACCACTGTCACTAGTATTAGGATTTTTTTCATTTTAACCTCTCGTGGGTTGAATGCTTAAAAACAGGTTCCAAAGCATCCTCTTTTCGTCGCCATCTTAAGCCGAAACCCGCGGCGGATACTATGGGGTGTTACCCCTAGTAGAAACGGGTCGATCAGGAAGACTCGTTCTTCAACAATTTTTTAGCTTTGAGAAGATGCCGGCGGTGTTCTTTGCTGGAAACCGGGTAGCGCAATTTGAGGGATTTGAGCTTTGCGACAATCACGTCGGCGACGGCCGTGCGGGTGAACCATTTATGGTCGGCGGGGACGATATGCCACGGGGCGTATTCGGTGCTGGTGTGATTAGCGGCGTCCTCGAAAGCGCTCATGTAGTCGTCCCAATGGGCGCGTTCTTTGACGTCGTCAAAAGAAAACTTCCAGTTTTTTTCCGGCGTATTGATGCGCGCCAGGAAGCGGCGTTTCTGTTCTTCTTTCGAGAGATTGAGAAAGAATTTCAGGACAACGGTCCCGTTCCTAACGAGATATTTTTCAAAATTATTGATCTCGTCAAAGCGGTGTTTCCAAAGGCCCTTCCCCTTCGCTCCGGGAGGGAGTCGTTGCAGATCCAGGAGCTGCGGATGGACGCGAACGGCCAGCACCTCTTCGTAGTACGAACGGTTGAAAATCCCGATCCCTCCCCGTTCGGGTAGAGCTTTGCTGGTGCGCCAAAGAAAATCGTGACTGAGCTCTCCCGCTGACGGCTCTTTGAACGAATGAACTTGCGTGCCCTGAGGGTTGACTCCACACATCACATGACGAATGATGCCGTCTTTGCCGGCTGAGTCGATACCTTGCAGGACGATCAGCAGCGCATACCGATTCTGGGCATAGAGTATGTCCTGATATTTTGCGAGTCGCTTAATATCTTCCTCTAATTTTTCGGCCGCCTCGTCCTTATTTTTAAAATGAGCCGTGGAACCGGGATCGTAATCCTTCAGCCGGATCTTTTTTCCTGGCGGAACTATAAAGTGATTGTGATTCATCGGTGCTGCTCCTTGGTTGTACCGTCGTTCGACGTATGCTCAATAGGCATTATTTTTCGTATTAACTTCGTGCCTCCTTCCGGAAGTTTTAAATAAAACGTGAGCAAAACTCCAAGATAAAAAAAGCCGAATAAATACGCGCCAAGCACATCCGTGACCCAGTGGGCGCCAAGATAAAGCCGCGAGATTGAAATTGTGAGAATTAAGACGGCGGAAGAAACACCGATGAAGATCCTGAAAAAAGAAGGAATCTTTTTATCCACGATCATCACCGTCAGGAGAAAACCGAAAAAAACAACATAATGAACCACGTGCCCGCTTGGAAAACTGGATTGGCTGTATTTTAACATGATCATCGCGTCCTCCACGGTCGGCCGGGGACGGTGGATCAGTAACTTGATCAAAAGATTGAGGAGATCGGTAATAAGAACGGCTAAAATATATTGGGCTTCCCGCCGGCGACGTGATAGAAAGAAAACCAAGGATGCGAAAATTACCGCGAGAGACCCCGTCACGGCATTGCCGAACAAACTGACGAAGGTCATGAAAGATGTAAAATTCCCCCTTTCTAATTTCTGAATTTCACGCGTGATGTAATAGTCAAACGAGGACACCGGATACTTCAGGATAAAAATGATGAGTCCGACGAGGCTTACTGTGATGAGCCCATAGAAAGCCCACCGGCGCTTATGCTTCAGCTTAAACTTCATTTTTTTTATTCTGTTTTTTAGGGACCAAAATCCTGATCGCGGCCGGAATGATCTTGATGTGGAGAGAAATCGGTTCTATCACTTCGCCATCGCATTGAACGATTTGTTTGCGGCTTGAGGAAATGCTGATGTCTTTGCCCTGCCAGTGCTCCACAAGTTCATAATTTTCGGGCCGCTCGCGGGTCAGGAGTGCCGTGACCAAAAGCTTGAGAAAGCTCAGATTGGCCTTTCTCAGGATCATGACATCCAGGAGCCCGTCGCTGATATCGATGTGTTTATCCAGCGAGATTTTCGTAAATCCGAGATTGCCGACATTGTACACGAGGCAGGTAAGCCCCTTCATGCTGTACTCTTTTCCGTCAATTTTCAGGTCATAGCGCACCAGTTTTAATCTCTTCAGCGCCGCCGCGGCCGAAAAAAAATAGGCCAGGATCCCGAATTTATTTTTTGACTCCCGGTCCGCGCCCTTCACGAGGTCCGCGCCGAAGCCTAGAACCATTCCGGTAATGAAATGACAGTGGTTGTATTGCCCCATATCCACGGCCTTGATTTCATGCGGGCCGTGCTGGATAAGCGCGAAGGCCTCCTTCAGGTCTTTGGAGATATTCAGCTCAGTGGCCAATACATTGGCCGAGCCTCCGGGCAGAATAACCAGAGGAACTTCGGTGCCCATGAGGCCCCCCGCCACTTCCATCATCGTGCCGTCGCCGCCGTAAGCCGCCACGGCGTCCACGCCCGCCTTCACCGCATCCTTCGCGAACTGAAGGCCGTCACCGGCTTTTTTTGTGATCAACATTTCCCACCGGATGCCGGAATCTTTGAGAGCCTCATTGATGATGGCCAAGACAGGTTCTTTTTTCCCGGCTGCGGGATTGATGATAATGTGAATATTTTTTATTTTTTTTTCAGCCAGTGTACGCATTGTGCTCAACTTCCTTTTGCCGAACCGACTCGCAACGGGGTTGTAAACACCCACCATTTTTTTGAAACAAAACTTATTAACATTGTCAATAACCCTGCCATGGCCCAAGCTAAAAAAACAGCCTGGGGCCACACGTTGAGAATAATCTGATTTGCTATAACATTGAATCCAAGCAACAATACATCAAGAATAAAATAGCGGGCAGTTTCAGAATGGGATGTCTCCGTTTTTTTAAATATCCAATATTTATTGAATAAATACCCGATTCCATTCGAAATAATATAAGAAATTGCTTTGGAAACACTATGGGGCATGAAGAGAATTAAAAGATAATAAGCCCCAAAGTCGGCTGCGCCGACAAACGGTACTACCATTAAATATCGGGCGAGCTCCTTTTTAACTTTTTTCATGAACGTTATTCTCCAGTGTCTATGATGGACAAAAGGCGGTACAAACTCTATGGGGTTTTCACCCCAAGCGAGGTCAAAAGTTTAGGCTGACAAAAGAATTTGCCGTTTCAAGCGCCTGGCGGATAGACAACGGCTCGATTCCCAGGAAGTTCAGAGGGTTCCGAAACACGCCATACAGGGGAGCCTAATTTAGAAAACGCTGCGGTTATTTTCTTCACTAAAGGGTCCTTTGTTTTTACGAAAATCCCCACGTAATCCCTTTCCGAATTTTTCAGTACGGGAAATCTCTTTTTTTGTGTCAGGAATAACGGAAGCATTTCAGCGATGAATTTCCGCCCTACCCGATAGGCTGCCTCCACAGTGAGTGCTATGCTTACCCATGCTAACATTAGCCATCCCACGGCTTGCCGAAAAAATTCAGCGGATACCGTTTTTAAAGATCTCGCAAAAAGAACCCGACGAACCCATCCGTGCTGAACTTTTTAGTATCGAGAGGCTTGAACAACACGCCGAAAGCCTTGCCCGCGAGCAGAGCGTCACTCATAAACTATCCAAGGGCCGTACGATTCTGGAACGCGTCAAAGAGAACGGCCGTGTCTTAAACGCAGCCCACAGCAGCATTTCTCAAACCATTCGCGAAAAACGCACCATCACCCCGGCTGCTGAATGGCTGATCGATAATTTTTATATCATTGAAGAACAAATTCTGGAAATCATCGACGATCTCCCGCCGGAATTTTATCGAAAACTCCCCAAACTCACGGGAGGATTTTTGAAAGGGAGCCCGCGTGTCTACGGCGTGGCGTGGGCTTTTGTCGCCCATACGGACAGCCGCTTTGATCCGGATTGGCTGCGCCGGTTTGTACGGGCCTATCAACAAATCGACCCGCTAACGATGGGTGAAGTTTGGGCTTTGGCGATCAGTCTTCGAATTGTACTGGTCGAAAATTTACGGCGGCTGGTGGAGCGCCTCACTTACAGTAAATCAGGCCAGCTCAAGGCCGATGTCCTGGCTGATTCCTTGCTCGGTCTCAAGGGGCAAGATCCGGCAGATCCTGGGGAAGCTCTTCGTCCTTTTGAGCCTATCCCTCTGGAAAAATCGTTTGCCGTTCAACTGATACTCCGTCTTCGGGACCAAGGCGAGGAAGTCGCACCCGTACTTCAATGGCTTGAAAAACGGTTAGAAGAGCAAGGCACTACCGCTGAAGACCTGGTTCGACGGGAGCACCAGGAACAAACGGCCATGAACACGACGGTGCGGAATGTGATTACGAGTATGAGGGTAGTGTCCGCCTTAGATTGGTCCCGGTTTTTTGAGGATGTCTCCGTAGTTGATGAGATCCTGCGCAATGCAAGCAGCTTCGCCGCAATGGATTTTCCCACTCGCGATCTTTACCGCCACGCGATTGAAGAACTGGCTGTTGGGTCGAGACTTCCGGAAGTTGAGGTAACGCGGCGAACCATACAAGCGGCTCAATCCGCACGAGCTGCGGAAAAAAATCCGGAGGCGCGTTCAACAAAGCTTGAGATTGAACGGAAAAGTGATCCCGGTTATTACCTGGTTTCCAAAGGCCGCCTGCTGTTTGAAAAGCAAATCAACTGCCGCATTCCTTTCAAGCGCCGTTTTTTCCGCGCCTACGTGGCCGGCGCCACATTGGCTTATTTAGGAACCGCCGCGCTTCTGGCCGGTGGCCTCCTAGCCATCCCCCTTTATCAAAGCCACACGCGAGGTATGAGCCTTCTGGCATTGATTGCCTTTGCAATCGTTGCCTACATTCCAGCTTCCGATCTAGCCATGGCCCTTGTGAACCGGCTTGTTACAAAATCGATGGGGCCTAGGCCTTTGCCGAAGCTCGATTTTTCCAAGGGAATTCCTCCCGCTTTCCGAACCCTGGTCGTCATGCCCACCATGCTTAGCAGCCGGTATACGATCCAGGAAAATCTGGAACGACTGGAAATCCATTATTTGAGCAATCCGGAAGGTTATTTGCAATTTGCACTTCTGACAGATTGGACCGATGCGCCCCAGGAACATACCCCGGATGATGAGGCTCTTCTTGCAGCCGCACGCGATGGGATCAGCAAATTAAATGATCGTTATGGCCCGGGCCCGGAAAAAAGTGTCCGTTTTTTTCTTTTTCATCGAAGGCGCCTTTGGAACGCACAGGAAGGCGTATGGATGGGTTGGGAACGCAAGCGAGGTAAATTGCACGAGTTGAATAATTTACTTCGCGGAGACATTCACACCAATTTCCTCCAAACTTCAACCGATCCCGCCATAATCCCCGAGAAAATTTGTTATGTCATCACGCTTGATGCAGATACGCACATGCCTTACGGTGCCGCCTATCGTTTAGCCGGTGCCATGGCCCATCCGTTGAACCGCCCCCGCTTTGATCCGGAGTCCGGCCGTGTGGTCGAGGGGTATGGGATCATGCAGCCGCGTATCACGCCCACCTTGCCAACCACCGGGGATGGGTCCCTCTATCAATCGATTTTTTCCGGACCCGCAGGCATCGATCCCTACGCGTTCGCAATTTCTGACGTTTACCAGGATCTTTTTAGAGAAGGCTCTTATATAGGCAAGGGTATTTATGATCTTGACGCCTTTGAAGCTTCGATGGGGGGCCGGGTCCCCGAAAATCGAGTCCTCAGCCATGACCTTTTCGAAGGTCTGCATGCGCGCGCGGCCTTAGCAACCGATATTGAATTTTTCGAAGAATTTCCCTCGCACTACGAAGTAGCGGTGTCCCGGACTCACCGGTGGGTGCGGGGAGACTGGCAGCTGCTTCCCTGGATTGCGGGCCGCCCAACTCGCGCTGACAACACCGGCCAATCAAAGCCGCTTCCTTTTATCGGCCGGTGGAAAATGGCGGACAATCTGCGCCGTTCTTTGTCAGCACCGGCTTTACTGTTAACCTTACTTTTTTCCTGGAGCTTCGCCTCCGCGCCGGCCGGCGTTTGGATGATTTTTATTCTCGCCGTCATTGGGCTCGTTCCCATGCAGCCTTTTTTTGGAGAACTGCTGCCGCGCCGCAAACAAACCCCCATGCGTCACCATCTGCAAGCCGTAAGCACAGATTTTTATTCAGCCATCTCTCACATCTTTCTCGCGATTGTTTTTCTCGCACATCAAACATCACTCATGACCGATGCCATCCTTCGGACTCTTTACCGCCTTTTCATAAGCCATCGAAAAATGCTTGAGTGGATCAGCGCAGCTCAGGCGACAATCCGTGCCGATTACAATCTCACGGGTTTTTATAAGCGGATGGCCGCTGCGCCTTTAATTGCCGTGCTGGCCCTCGCCGTTCTCTTTGCTTTCAAAACCACCGAACGATTCTGGATGATGGTCCCCTTCGCCATGCTGTGGGCTCTTTCTCCCTGGATCGCCCAGCGAATCAGCCTTCCCATTCATAAATCGGACGCTGGCAGCCCCCTTACTCCGGCAGATCATCAGTATTTTCGTATGATCGCGCGCAAAACATGGCGATTTTTTGAAACTTTCGTCAATGAGTGTCATCATTTCCTTCCTCCTGATAACTTTCAGGAGATTCCTGAGCCGGTTGTAGCCAACCGCACTTCCCCCACGAATGTCGGCCTTTATTTACTTTCCGTTGTAGCCGCCCGGGATTTTGGGTGGATTGGCATTTCAGAAACGATCGAAAAACTTGAAAAATCCTTAGAAACTGTCAAAAATCTAAAAAAATACCGCGGCCACCTCTTTAATTGGTACGACACCACCGCACTCAATCCCTTAAATCCTCTTTATGTGTCCACAGTAGACAGCGGAAACCTGGCGGGTCATTTATGGGCCATCGCCAACACCTGCCGTCAGCTTGGCAGCGCGCCGCTCATAAGAACCGACATTTCGAGCGGATTCGAAGATGTGCTCCCTTTTATTCTAGAAGCCGCTAAGAAAATCAGTGATGTCCATCGTCCTGAAACCGTAACCGGCATCCAACTGGAAGAAGCCCTCACAGCGTTAAGAATGAGTCTTCTAACAATCCCGGGGTCGCTTGCCGAATGGCGTGAGTATCTTTCAGAGCTCAAAAAAAAATCCGTCATATTGGTGGATATCGCAAGGGCTTGGGACAGCGAACAAGCCGACAGTTCAAAAAACGAACTATTAAAATGGTCGGAACTTCTATTACACCAGATCCGAAGCCACGCAAAAGATTTCGAGGAACTCATGCCTCACTCGGTTGATACGTTATCCCTCACGCTTTCCGACATTCCTCATTTGGCCGCCGCCGCTTTGCACAGTCTTGCTTTGAGCAATGCCGTGGACTCGGAGGGTTCTTTTATCAATCCGGGATTCATAAAACAAAAAAAGCAGTCGGAGGATGCCTTTGAAAAGTCTTTCGCGCTGCTGGGCCGTCTTTCAACTCTTGCGGCTTTATGCGAACAACTCGTGCGGGACATGGAATTCGATTTTCTATTCGACCCCGTCAAAAAAATATTTTCCATCGGCTATCAGGTAACGGAACAAAAGCAGGACACGAGTTATTACGATCTTTTGACGTCTGAGGCACGGCTCGGCAGTTTTGTTGCCATTGCCAAAAACGATGTTCCTACCTTGCATTGGTTTCGCCTCGCGCGTTCTTTAATTTCCGTGAACCACGCGCTTGTTCTCGTTTCCTGGTCGGGCTCCATGTTTGAGTACCTGATGCCTTTACTTGTGATGAAATCCCCCGCCGGCAGTCTTCTGGATCAAACCTGCCGGCGAATTGTTCAGCGGCAAATTGCTTACGGCGCGGAGCGCGGCGTTCCCTGGGGGATTTCGGAATCCGCTTACAACGTTCGCAATCTTCACCACACTTATCAGTATTCCAACTTTGGAGTTCCCGGCCTGGGACTCAAACGAGGTCTTTCGGAAGATTTAGTCATTGCGCCTTATGCCACGGCGCTCGCAGCCATGCTTGATCCGGGTGAAGCCGTCAAAAATTTCAGAAATTTAGCACGAATCGGTGCGGAAGGAAGATACGGTTTTTTCGAGGCGCTCGATTTCACACCGGAACGCCTTCCGGAAAATCAAAAAGTGGCCATTGTTCAAGCTTATATGTCCCATCATCAAGGAATGACGCTGATCTCTTTGGCCAATGTTCTTTATGAGGGTATTTTCCGCACCCGCTTCCATGCGGAGCCCATGGTCCAGGCCAGTGATCTTCTTCTTCAAGAGCGTACACCGCGCGCTGTCACGATCGTACGCGTTCGGACCAATGAGGTGCCCCGTGAGGTGCGTCAACCGGTTCCCTTAATCTTGCGCCGTTTTCATTCCCCCCACGAGGCGGTTCCCCGTACCCTTTTGCTTTCAAACGGCAACTACAGTGTCATGATGACCGCGGCCGGTTCCGGATATTCCCGCTGGCGGAATATCGCGGTCACGCGCTGGCGGGAAGATACCACCCGCGATGCTACAGGAACTTATATTTTCTTGCGTGATGTTGAAACCGCGGAAGTCTGGTCAGCCGGATATCAGCCCACAACCATGAAGCCGGAACGTTATGAAGTGAATTTCTCCGAAGAGCGCGCCGAAATTATCCGCAAAGACGGCTCACTTGAGACCACGCTCGAAGTGGTCGTTTCTCCCGAGGATGACGCAGAGATTCGCCGCGTGACTTTGAAAAATATGGGAAGCCTTGCCCGCCTGATTGATATCACATCTTACGCTGAAATGGTCCTCGCTCCCCACGCTGCGGATCTGGCTCACCCGGCTTTCTCTAATTTATTTGTGCATACTGAATTCGTGCCCGAAGTCAACGGTTTGCTTTGTACGCGCCGTCCACGTTCGGCCAATGATCTATCCCCGTGGGCCGGGCATGTCCTTGTGGTAGAAGGCGAAACTCTGGGACCGGTCCAGTATGAATCCAATCGCGCCCGTTTCCTGGGGCGGGGACGCAGTATTCATACTCCCGTTTCTGTGATCGACGGCAAACCTTTATCGAATAATGCAGGGGCTGTGCTGGATCCCATTGTAAGCCTGCGCTGCCGCGTCCGGGTTCGACCGGGTGAAACAATTCGAATCACTTTCACGACCCTGATTTCCCCTTCGCGGGAAGAAACGATGGGACTGGCAGACAAGTATCACGACCCGGCCATGTTTGAACGCACCGTAACTCTGGCCTGGACGCACGCGCACATTCAACAGCATCATCTGGGAATGGAGCCGAGCGAGGCTCATCTTTTCCAGGACCTGGCCAGCCGGATCCTTTACGCCCACAACGGACTCCGTCCTTCACCCGATATTCTCAAACGCAACAACCGCGGGCCTTCGGCATTATGGGCGCACGGGATCTCCGGCGATCTTCCCATCGTTCTCGTCAGATTTAATGAAACCGCTGATTCGAGCATTGTCCGGGACATTTTGCGTTCCCATGAATATTGGAGAATGAAAAATCTTGCCGTTGATCTTGTGATTCTTAATGAACGCGGGCCTTCTTATTCTCAGGATTTACAGGGGGCCCTGGAAAATATCGTCCGAATCAATCAGGCGATTCACAAAAACGAACATATTGGATCTCAAGGCAATATTTTCATCCTCCATGCGGACGCACTACCCGTCGAAGAACTTGTTTTGCTTCGAATCGCCGCGCGCATCACACTGCAAAGCCGCTACGGATCACTGGCGCAGCAGGTCGAGCGATTGGAAGCGCTCGCGGACTTTTCGACTCCTTTTCGCCAGAAATCAAAGCCCGCGCAAATCTCCAAAGCGCTTCCTGAAATATCACAGCTTCAATTCTTTAACGGACTGGGCGGATTTTCAGCCGACGGCAGCGAGTATGTCACGCATCTCGGAACCGGACAGTGGACGCCCGCGCCCTGGATCAATGTCATCGCCAATCCTCAATTCGGTTTTCAAGTTTCGGAATCGGGATCCGGATACACGTGGGCGCAGAACAGCCGCGAAAACCAGATTACCCCGTGGTCCAATGATCCGGTTTCGGATCCTTCCGGAGAAATTTTTTATGTTCGGGATCAAGAAACAGGCGAAATCTGGACTCCGACTGCCCTGCCGATCCGGCAAGAAGCATGGCCTTATATTTCACGCCACGGCCAGGGTTACAGTCAATTCGAACACAACTCACACGGCATTGCATTAGAACTTTTACAGTTTGTTCCCGTGGAAGATCCCGTTAAAATTTCACGTCTTACGATTGCGAATCGGTCCGGACGCAACCGGTCGCTTTCAATCACAGCTTACGTCGAATGGGTCCTAGGAACCTCCCGCGGTGGATCCGCCCCGTTTATTATCACTGAAAAGGATAAAACGACAGGCGCCGTGCTCGCACGAAATCCCTGGAACAGCGAGTTCGCTGAGCGCGTTGCCTTTGCCGATTTATCAGGACAACAAACTGCGTGGACCGCCGACCGTACGGAATTTTTGGGACGCAATGGCACGTACGATCTTCCGGCAGCTCTTTTCAAAAACGCAAACTTGTCCGGAAAATGCGGAGCAGGCCTTGATCCTTGTGCGGCACTCCAAAAAACGATTGAACTGCGTCCCGGGGAAAGCATTCAGCTGGTTTTTCTTCTGGGGCAGGGCGGCACTCGTGAAGCGGCGGTAGAACTCATCGGCCGTTACCGCAAGACCGATTTGAATGCAAAACTTTCGGAGGTCAAGAAACAATGGGGCGATGTTTTTGACGTCGTACAAGTACGCACGCCGGACTCGGCGACGGATCTTCTGCTCAATCGCTGGCTGCTTTACCAAACACTTGGCTGCCGCCTCTGGGCGCGTTGCGGTTTTTATCAAGCGGGAGGCGCTTATGGTTTTCGGGATCAACTTCAAGACGTGATGGCCCTGACAGTCGCGAGACGTGATATTGCACGGGCCCATATTCTGCGTGCCGCTCGGCGTCAATTTCCAGAAGGCGACGTGCAGCATTGGTGGCATCCGCCCTCGGGCCGCGGTGTGCGCACTCGAATCTCAGATGACCTTGTTTGGCTTCCTTATGTTGTCACCCACTACTTGACAGTCACCGGAGATCTCGGCATCTTGGAAGAATCGATTCCATTTCTTGAGGGGCAGCCGATTCCCGCCGGAAAAGAAGACGCTTATTTCGAACCCAAAATATCCGCAGAAAGCGCAACGCTCTATGAACATTGTGCGCGGGCGCTGGATCTCAGCCTGCCCGTAGGAAGTCATGGCCTTCCCCTCATGGGCACGGGCGACTGGAACGATGGCATGAACCGTGTGGGCCACGAAGGAAAAGGTGAAAGCATTTGGCTGGCATGGTTTCTTCATACGACCCTTTGGGAATTTGCCAAAGTGGCTGAAACCCGGGGCGACTCCAAACGCGCTGAAAAATGGCGCCTGCATGTCGGCGATTTAAAAGCGGCGGTCGAGCATCATGGCTGGGATGGCGACTGGTACCGCCGCGCTTATTTTGATGACGGCACACCGCTCGGATCTGCGGCAAACACGGAGTGTCGCATTGATTCCATTGCCCAGTCGTGGGGTGTTCTTTCAGGTGCCGCAGATCCCGCACGCGCTTCCAGATCGATGGCAGCTTTGCGGGAAAACCTTGTGCGCAAGACTGAGGGCCTCGTTCTGCTCCTGACGCCGCCCTTCGATAAAATGAAACCAAATCCTGGCTATATTCAGGGATATCTACCCGGCGTACGTGAAAACGGCGGGCAATATACGCATGCCGGGGTTTGGTCTATCCTGGCCTTTGCGGCACTTGGAGACGGCAACACCGCAGGAGAACTTTTCTCTCTTTTAAATCCTATTCATCACGGAAGCACACGCGCGGACATTCAACGCTACAAAGTGGAACCTTATGTCATGGCCGGAGATGTCTACTCAGGGGCGGGGCATACCGGACGCGGTGGCTGGTCCTGGTACACAGGTTCGGCAGGCTGGATGTATCGCGCGGGAATGGAGTGGATTCTGGGATTTCGTCTGCAAAAGAGCAGGCTTTTTATGGATCCCTGCATCCCCTCTTCCTGGCCTGGCTTTGAATTATCTTTTCACTATCACTCGGCGCATTACGAAATCAAAGTAGAAAATCCACAGCAGGTCTCGCGGGGCGTTCAAATCATTGAAATGGACGGCAAATCGATCCGCAGCGCAGAAGGGATACCTCTGGCCAATGATGGCGCCAAACATCTCATCCGCATCGTTCTTGGATAATGCTCTTTTAGAAAAAACGGTCATTCTTTGATTAAAAAATTAATTTAACTCACCTGCGGATTTTTCTAAATCGAAGTCTACTCAAAAAATCTTGTGGGGTAGACACCCTATTGTCCACCTACTGTTTGTGACCTATGCTCAAGCCATTGGATTGTAAAAATACCACGCTGCATTTAAAAAATGTCGTTTATCAGTACGCTTTTTGACAAAGGAGACACAACATGAAAAATATAAAAAACACAGGCTTTATGCTGATTATGGCGGCAGGCATCCTTTTGATTTCTTCCGTCGCTTCTTTTGCGGATACGACCGTCATCACAACCAGTCGCTCGCCATACTTTCATACGGGCGCCGGGCCGATTGCGAGCATTTTTTATTGGGTCGGAGATATTGTGGTGCTGCCTTTCCGGCTGGTTGGCGATTTGTTTTCCTGATTCTAACGAGGGACCCTAATTATTTGTTTAGTTTGCCCCTTTTATATTTATTCGCTTTGCCAAACTAAAGTCCTTTTCTGTCACGCCTCTGGCCTCGTGCGTGCTGAGCAGGATTTGAAGATGTCGGTAGCGCGTCAGATAAAGATCAGGATGATGCTTGGCTTTTTGCGCAAACTTCGCAATTTTTTGAATCGCCCTGATAACGGCCATAAAATCCTTCATTTCACACCTAACACTAATCGCCTTTTGCTTTGGGAGATAGTGCCAGCCATGCAAGGATTTAAGGCCGGCTGTGACCTCGCGCTCGGTAAGCTTCTTTGGGATTTTTTTCATGGTAGCCATTGATTCTCTCCTGTTATTGGATCGTTTTGTTCGCCCGCTTAAGAATAAAGCGGCGTTATTTTTTAGAGGGCACGGCTGCTTTCGCAACGGTATTTTTTAAATTTCTTATTGCCGGTCCGCAGAGGACCTCGCCCTTGCCGCTAAATCGAGAGCCGTGGCAAGGACAATCAAAAGTTTTTTGAGCGGCATTCCATTGAACGACACACCCCAAATGCGTACAGTTTGCCGAAGAAGAGTGCAGTTGCCCCTTGTCATCGCGATAGACGGCTAGGTGAGCCAGCCCTTTCGTTATGATCGCTCCTTCGCCATTTGACAGTTGCTCCGAATTTTCTATATCGCCGCGCTCCAAATGTCCCGAAATCATTTCTTTTACCATATTTAAATTTTCCTTAAGGAAATTTCCGGTTCCATCGAGATTCTTACGTGTGGGGTTGTAAAGCTCTGCCCATTCGTTTTTTTTGCCAAATAAAATGTCCCGAAAAATCAGCGCGGCAATGGCCGCATAAGTCATCCCATTGCCGGCATAACCTGTCGCAATATAGATGCCTTTGTGGTAGGGACTGGGCCCTATGAAAGCCAGTCCATCCTCCGGCATAATCACCTGCCCCGACCAAGCATAATCGGTTTTTTTAAACATTGGAAAGTTCTCTTTCGCC
>ORMF011193966.1_pt1 | contig 14255 bp, 13 predicted proteins | sample 1779871 | NCBI WGS metagenome assembly ORMF01 (sample SAMEA104232316, study PRJEB22302) | groundwater metagenome | biome: forest; feature: aquifer; material: groundwater | place: USA | collected 2011-08-07 | depth 5.4 m | reverse complement strand
GTTTCTTGTTCTCCCCCCCCCGACCCCCCCCCCCCGGGACCCCCCGCCGATGAAACCGAAACCGATTATCGACAGGATCGTGCAGGAGAACACCGGATTGCCCCACGGGCATTTGCGCAACCACTCAAACAGGCCGTTGTTCAGGCCGTTCCTGCGCTGCGCTACTTCGATCGCGCCGGGCACGGTCAGGCCGTGGATCAGGCTGGCCAGCACCGCCAAGTACATCATGTAGCTGGTGTTGAAAATTTTCCACGCGGAGCTCAACCCAGGGTCAGACAACAGGTGGTGCACCGAACCCAGCTGCAGGAACAGGATATACAGCAGGAAAGCGGTGCGGCTCACTTTTTCCGACATCGGCTTGGCGCCAAACGCCAATGCGGCGACCGTATACCAGATCGTAATATGGGCAGTCACGTTGATTTGCTGCGACGAGTGCCCGAACGCCCACCAGATCACGCGATACATCATCGGGTCAACGCTCTTGATCAGGCCCAGCGACCACAGGAACGTCGGGATCAGGATGATGGCGCCGGAGGCGATGGTGAAAATCGCGATCACCGTGGCGATCATGCAGCCGTATACCGTCAGCGGCAGCGAGCCCTCATAAGTCTTCTCTTCCGCGGCGATCACCAAGGTGCCCCAGAATACGCCGCAACCGATTAATGCACCCACCGCAAACAGGATCAGGCCCAGGTAAAAATGCGGGGCGGCGTTCATCGGCACATAGGACGTCATCATGACGCTGGAATCGCCTTGCAGGATTGCGACAAAGGTCGTGGCTGCGCCAACAACCATCAGCACAACCTGCGTCCAGGCCATTTTTGGCGCCGCTAACCGGCAGTTAAGCAGAGTCGATCCTACGAAATACAGCACCGCAATTTCAAAAAAGATGATCCACACCATGAGTGCCACAATGCCGTGCACGGTGAGCGCCATGTAGAACAGGTCGGCAGGCAGCAAATGCACCGCCGGCCAGCGCGTCAAGGCTACCAGCAGGCCGGCAATTCCGCCGACCAGCAAAAACACTACGGCGAGCACCGCATTGGTTTTCACCAGAGTTGCGGCGGTCAGGTCTATGCGCAAGCCGGTCAGTGGATCGGTGCGGAAAGGGGATTGTGCAGTTGTTATAGCCATTTCCTACTCCTTTACGTAAATTCTGCCGAGCATCATGTGGTGACCGATGCCGCAATATTCATTACACACGATGCTAAATGTGCCAGACTTGTTGGGGGTCATGGTCACCACCTGCTCGTAACCGGGGTAAGCCTGGAAATTGATATTTTCCGGCTGCAGGGAAAAGCCATGATCCCAATCCAGCGAGGAAATGTGCACGCGATAGGTTTTACCCTTCTGAAACTCCACGACCGGACGCCACTGCCAGCGGCTCGCCGCCAGGTAAACATCGCTGCCTGGAGGCGGTGCCACCACCGGCAAGCTGGGATCGCTTGCGTCCTGACGCACGGTATATTTCGCGGTAAAGTCTTCGACTTTCTTGCCATAAATCTCCGGCGTGGTTTTATACGCCTCGTTGGCCATGTTCTGGTTGCCAATCCAGTGCCAGGCAATCATCCAGCCAAACATGAAAAGGCACCACAAACCTGCGATAGTGATCCACAGGATTTCGGTGCGCTCGATTGGCTCGGTTGCCCAATTTTTTGCAGGCGGTGTAAATGAATAACCCATTGAAGCCCCCTCTTAAAGAAAATTAGAATATATCCCAGCGCAAATGCGGTTATTTGGCCAGCGGGATGGTGACAACTTCCATGACTCCCCACAGCACGTAAAACACCGTTGGCACCACCAACCCCAACATCAATACAAAGTTGATGTCATCGAGGATACGCTGCAAGACGGTTGGTCTAAAACTTCCTTCATAATTAGAAGAATCTACAGATGACATAATGGCCTCCCTGGCACGTTAACTAAAAAAAACATATCAAAACCAACTACGAAATCATTTTTACGATACCCCAAACAACATAAAAAGCCGTAAGAACCATCGCGCCTATAAAAACCATGCGTGCGATGGACATCCGCGTTCTTTGCCCACCGGTTGTTGTTCCAATCTCGTCTTGTCTTGTTGCTTCCATTAGTCACCCCCGGCTTTACAGAATTAATGGCTGTATGTGCATTTCAGATACAACTTTACAACAATCGTTTTATTTTTGCAATTCTCATTGCCGGAACATGAGATTTATTTGATATAGATCAACTTTAATCAAAATGAGCTGCCCTTTCTAATGAACCTTTACGGCATTTGGCCAAACACTGCCCTATCCCACTTTATAGATAGACTCCAGTTTGTGGAGAATACAAGTTGCATTTTCTTGCGGTACACTGACTTCTCTCGAAAAGCTGAGGATTAACCCAGTGCACCTCGCCCATATTCAAGGACGCTGCGAACCAATAGTTGCCTGCAGGCCTGCAAAAGGGTTTACTCCGTATATTTTTAACTTCTTGTTGCTATGTGCTTGTGTTGCTCCGGTTGCAGCTGAGACCGCACCGCAATCGTTCGGCAAGTGGCAGGTCTCGCCTGCGCCATCGGCAGGTGAAGAGTCTTTGGCTTTATCGCTTAAGGCAGAAAAGGCAGTAAAGGGCTGGATGAAGGCTTCCGTCCCCGTCCTGACCATTCAATGCGTAAAAGGGAAAGCAGCTCTTTATGTTGAAACGGGGATGGCGCTGGAGGTTACCGTAGTTGACCAGCAAATCGTGCACCTCCAGCTTGACGGCAGCAAACCCTTCACTCAACGCTGGCGCGAAATAACCAATGCGACGGTTTCTGCGCGCGATGCAACAACACTGATCAAGCAGCTCGCCCAATCTCAGAAATTCATATTTGAATTTACCCCTTTCGGCAGCGCATCCGCACAAGCAGAGTTCGCCGTTGCTGGCTTATCCGCTTACTTGCCGCAACTTGCCAAGGCATGCTGGGGAAAATAGATATGTTAAGGAACCTCTGATTAAGTCCCGCAAAGCCGTGTGCGCGGCCATGTGGGACTTAATCAGAGGTTCCTTAAATTACAGCGCAGAAAAAGGCAGCGGATTATGTGTGAGCGCGACCGCCACAATGTAGAAAAATACCAGTTGCGCTGCCACCCATGCCGAAATTCTGGCGCGCATGGTTTTGCCAAAACGAAATGCCACCATGCCCAGCCCGATGTAGAACAACAGGCCGACCACTTTGGCGGTAAGCCAGGCATCCACGCCGGGGTATTGCCGAATGCCGATGGCAAGCGTAATGGCGCTTGCTAACAGTAGCGTATCCACCATATGCGGGACAATTTTTACCCAGCGCCGGCGCATGATGGACGCCCCCCGTATCAGCCACACACCGCGCAAAAAAAACAACGTGTAGCTCGACGCCACACAAGTAATGTGAATGTTTTTTACCAGCAATAAGTTCATGGTCAGTGAATTCCTGTGCGCAATAAGGTCCGTGTAACCCGCCTTGCGGTTTAAATGTATCGACATTATAGTGGCGCGCCAGCGCAGGGAACAGTTCAAGCAGTTATCTGGCGGAATATTTGCCGAGAAGTTGCAGGCAATGTATAAAATTTATGTTTGGGGGCAAGCGTGGCAAGGTTATGGTAAGAGCAGCATTTTTTAAACAGCTCCTAAAGCTTTTGCTTGTGGGTTTGTCCATAGCGTCCTTATACAGTTGCCAACAGCCGGAAGCGGCGCAACCGTTCAAGTCCACTGATGTTAGCGGAATCGATTCCGGAAAAGATTTTCGGTTGACCGATCATCTGGGAAAACTGCGTACCTTATCTGATTTTAAGGGCAAAATCGTTGTATTGTTTTTCGGGTATACACATTGCCCCGAGGCTTGCCCGAATACACTGGTGGAACTCGCTCGCGTAATGAAGCAACTCGGTCCCGACGCCGACAAGGTGCAGGTTCTGTTCATAACCCTGGATCCCGAGCGCGATACCCAGGCGCTCCTGGCCCAATTTGTTCCATCGTTCAATCCAAAATTTATTGGGCTCTACGGTACGCCGGCACAAATTGCCGAAACCGCCAAGGAATATCGCCTCTTTTATAGCAAGGGGCCGGGCAAGAGCCCCGGCAATTACACGCTGGACCATTCGGTCGGAACCTATATTTACGACCAGTCCGGAAGATTGCGCCTGCATGCGGCTTACGGGCAAGGGGTGGACGCCCTTGTTCATGATATTAAGCTATTGCTTAACTGATTTGTGTAAAATGGCATTCCTGAAACAGCATGAATTTGCCAGTTCCATCGCTCATAAATTCCATATCGAATCCCGGGTATGCCATTTCCAGAAGCTGTGTTTACTCAAGCCCTGAACGGAACTATTGGCGTTGCATTCATTCGAAGTTTGTGCAGAATTGCTACTGGCTGCAGCCGCCAAAGGTTATGTGGTGTAGCGCATTAAGCCTTACCCGAAAAACATCTCAAGATTAACAAATGGATCAGGCATCAAAAAATCAGGTTGCGCCATGGCTGCTGGCGCGTTGTGCATTGATATTCGCCATGGTGATAGCAAGTGGTGCAATCCGCCTCACCCATGCGGGGATTTCCGTAGTCGAATGGCAACCATTGACAGGCACCTTTCCGCCCCTGGCGGGTAAATTGGCAGGCACTGTTGTTCCGCTCACCACTCCTGAACTGCGCCGGATCAATGGCACTTTCTGACTATATTCTTACCTTCGGGCAGCACATGTTGCGGCAGCATGGCGAACGCGTGCATAAGATCGCGCTCGATGCGGGACTTACCTGCCCCAACCGCGATGGCGTCAAAGGGATGGGAGGATGCACCTTCTGCAACAACGCCTCTTTCAGCCCGAATGGGCGCATCCCGCCTTCGCTTTCCGAGCAAATCAGAAGCGGCAAAAACGCCATCGGAAAGCGCACCCGGGCACGCCGCTTCCTTGCCTATTTTCAGGCCTATACCAACACCTACGCCGACGTAACCGCACTGGCGACACTCTATGAAGAGGCATTGTCCGAACCTGATATGGCAGGCATGTCCATCGGCACGCGCCCGGACTGCGTTCCCGAAGCGGTACTGGATTTATTGGTAAGTTATCAACGTCGCGGGTTGGTGGTATGGCTGGAACTCGGCCTGCAATCAGCTTTTGACGAAACTCTCAAGCGGGTAAACCGCGGTCATGGCCTTAAGGAATACGAGAAAACGGTAATAGCCGCAAGAAAATTCGGCATCCCGGTATGCACCCACCTGATCATCGGCCTGCCCGGCGAAACAGAGCGCCATTACCACGCCTCACTCGATACCGTGCTTGCATTGGGAACAGACGGCCTCAAAATACACCCTCTGCATGTGGTCAAAAATACCGTACTGGCCGCCGAGTGGCGGCGCGGCGAATATCAGCCTCTGGAAATGGCCGACTACATCCGGATTGCGGCTGATCTGATCGAGCGCACCCCGTCCCATATCGTATACCACCGCGTCACCGGTACCGCGTCAAAGGACATCTTGCTTGCTCCTTCCTGGTGTTCGCAAAAGTGGAATATCCTGAATGGAATCGAGTTGGAACTGAAACGCCGCGGCCATCGCCAAGGCGAATTTGCCAGCCCATCACTTGCCCAGGAGAAAATTCCTTATGCCGCCTGAATACAAACTGGAACTGGTCTGCCCTGCTGGCAGTCTGCCGGCGCTGAAAATTGCCGTGGACCACGGTGCGGACAGCGTCTATCTCGGTTTTCGCGATAACACCAACGCCCGTAACTTCACCGGGCTGAATTTCGATGCGGCAAACGCGCGCGCAGGCATCGAATATGCACATGCAAAAGGCGCGAAAGTATTCCTGGCGCTCAACACTTACCCCCATGCGCATGGCTGGGAACGCTGGAAGAAAGCAATAGACCAGGCTGCCGACAATGGCATGGATGCAATCATCCTGGCCGACCCCGGCCTCATGCAATATGCCATGAAGACCCACCCTCGGCTGCACCTCCATCTCTCGGTGCAGGGTTCCGCCACCAATTACGAGGCAATCAATTTCTACCATGAGCATTTTGGCATCCGCCGGGCGGTATTGCCGCGCGTGCTGTCATTTGCCCAGGTCGAGGAACTGGCAGCCGGCACGCCGGTTGAGCTTGAGCTATTCGGCTTCGGTGGGCTGTGCGTCATGGTCGAAGGGCGCTGCTCTCTTTCTTCCTATGTCACGGGCGAATCCCCCAACAACTGCGGCGTATGCTCGCCGCCCAAGGCAGTGCGCTGGCAGAAAACCGCCAAGGGTTTGGAATCGCGCCTCAACGGCGTGCTCATCGACCGTTACGCCGATGATGAAAATGCCGGCTATCCCACCCTGTGCAAGGGACGCTTCGAGGTGGAAGGAGAAACTTACTACACCATGGAAGAACCGACCAGCCTGAACACCCTGGAACTGCTGCCGGAACTGCTGCGCATCAAAGTGCGCGGCCTCAAGATCGAGGGACGGCAGAGAAGCCCGGCCTACGTGGGACAAGTCACCCGTGTCTGGCGCGAGGCGATCGACCAGTGCACGAAAAACCCCTTGGGCTTTTCCGTCAAGCCCGCATGGACTGCCGAACTGGGCAAAATTTCAGAAGGCCAGCAACACACGTTGGGCGCATATCACCGGCCATGGAAATGAAACTTGCCCTCGGCCCTGTCCTTTACTACTGGACGCAGGAGAAGCTGCGTGAGTTCTATGAGGAAATTGCCGCTGCTCCGGTAGATATCGTTTATCTCGGCGAAACGGTTTGTTCTCGGCGCCATATCATGCGCCTGTCAGACTGGCTGGAAGTGGCGAAAATGATTGCTGGAAGCGGCAAGGCAGTAGTTCTCTCTACCCTGACATTGATTGAATCCGAGTCCGACCTGAAGACCCTGCGCAGGGTTGCGGAAAACTGCGACTTCACGGTGGAAGCCAATGACATGGGGGCCGTGCACCGCCTGGCAAACCGCATGCCTTTCATTGCCGGGCCTTACCTCAATATTTACAACCCGCAGACCTTGCATCTGGTTGCGTCTCTCGGCGCACGACGCTGGGTCATGCCGGTGGAAATGTCGCACGAAGCGCTGCAGCCGCTGCAACAATCGCGGCCTGCGGGAATGGAAACGGAAGTGTTCTCCTACGGCAGGCTGCCGCTGGCTTTCTCTTCGCGCTGTTTCACCGCGCGCTTTCACAACCTGCCCAAGGACGACTGCCGCTTCCTCTGCATTGATGATCCGGACGGCAAGACCATGCGCACCCGCGATGGCAAGCCGTTCCTGGTGATCAACGGCACCCAGACCCAATCCGCTTTTGTATACAACCTGATCGGCGATCTGGATTCCCTCCGGAATGCCGGTGTGAATGTAGTGCGCATCAGCCCGCAATCCGAACACACCACGGAAATTATCCGCCTGTTCCGCGACCGCCTGGAGCAGCGGACAAGCCCCGAGAACGCCATGCGGCAAATGGAGAGCGTGATGCCGGAAGCAGCCTGCAACGGCTACTGGCATGGACGTCCGGGGATGGAGCAGATATTCCTCGCCAGTGCCATGCAACATGAATGAGGCGCCGCGATAATTGAAAGGGACTATAATTATCCGGCAATAACTGAACGCCCTGAAAAGATACCAACTGAGCGAATATCATGAACAAACAGCCCTTCATCCTGCCCAGGCCAGTCAGCAATGTTTTGTCCGTGCTGCCGAAGTATCCGCAGACCCTGCTGTTTGTCCAGGCTGTTAACTTGGCGGTTGGCAAGACCCTGCGCTCGGAAGTGATGCAACCCCTGCAGGGCAAGCTCATCACCATCCGGGTTTCCGATGCCGGGGTAGCTTATCATTTCACCCTCAACCCTAAAGGTCTGGTTGCCTGCCGGCGCATCAGGGAGGCGGACTTGACCATCAGCGCCAGTGCCTATGATTTTCTGATGCTTGCCCTGCGCAAGGAAGATCCGGATACGCTTTTTTTCAGCCGCCGCCTGTGCATGGAAGGCGATACCGAGCTTGGTTTGCTGGTGAAAAATACTCTGGATGCGCTGGAGCTGCCGCCTTTTGATATAAGGTCATTATCTCCTCCCAGAATTCTCGCAGAAATCAGGGCTCGTTTGCAGGCCTGATATAACAAGGCATAGCCTGGAAAAGAACAATATTCCGGATTAATTGCTCGACGCTGGATCCTTCAAGCATGTTGAACGAATCGGTTCTTTCAATTCGCGCCGGGTGCTGGGGTATCGTCGGCGATGCCATATTGTTTCAAGCGCTTCCACAAAGTAGTGCGCGACATACCGAGCTTTTCCGCCGCAGTGCTTTTGTTGCCGCCCGCTTTGGCGAGCGCCGCAAGAATAAGCTCTTTTTCGCTCTCTGCTGCCGAGCCGCGATAATAGCGCGTGAGCAAAACATCGCCTTTGCCCTCGGAAACAATGGGGGCGGGCACCGCTTCACGCTGCTCGGCCGGGAAATGGCGCGGCAAAATGGCCGCGTCGTCGGCATGCACCAGCGCGTATTCCAGGGCGTTGACCAGTTCGCGCACGTTGCCCGGCCAGTCATAGCCGAGCAATAAGTCCGCTGCTTGCGTGGATAACGTGATGTCCTCGCGCTTGTAATGTCTTGTCAAACTGGTAAGGATACTGCTGGCAAGCAATGGAATATCCTCGCGGCGCTCGCGCAAGGAAGGCACGCGCAATGGCAGCACGCGCAAACGGTAATACAAATCGGAGCGGAATCCGCCGCTCTTTACCATGGCTGGCAAATCGCGATGGGTGGCGGCGATGATTCGCACATTCACTTTGCGCGAATGGTTCTCGCCCAAGCGCACCACTTCTTTTTCTTGCAGCACGCGCAGCAATTTCACCTGAGTGGCCAGCGGCACCTCGCCGATTTCATCCAGCAGCAGCGTGCCTCCGTCGGCGGCCTCGAAGCGCCCTGGCCGGTCGGCTGTCGCGCCGGTAAATGCGCCCTTGCTGTGGCCGAACAACTCGGCTTCGAGCAGGTTTTCCGGCAAAGCAGCGCAGTGCACTTGCAGATAGGGTTTCCTGGCGCGGCCGGAATTGTCGTGTATCGCTTGCGCCACCAGTTCCTTGCCGGCTCCCGTTTCACCGGTAACCAGCACATTCGCATCGCTTGAAGCCGCCAGCAGAATTTCGCGGAACAATATCTGCATGGCATGGCTGTGCCCCACCAAGTTACCCATGCGCAATCGCTGTCCGGCTATTTCCTCCAGTTGCACTTCGCGGGTGCGGTTGCGCAACACGACCGCACAATGTGTCAGTGAATTGTCTGCTGGCAGCGCCGTCGCCCACATATGCAAGGGAACAAGCAACCCATCCGGCCGAGCCGCTACAATGTCTTGCGCCAGCTTATTTTTTTTCGCAGCACCCCCCATCAACGAGCATTTTCCGCTTTCCTCGCAAGTGTGCGCACAAGGGGTGCCGGGAAACAGGCTGGGGCAACTCTTGCCCACAACATCACCCTGTTTTTGTCCAATCATGTGCAATGCAGCTTGATTAATTGCAACGATGTTTCGCTGCTCATCCAATAACAGCACACCTTCTTCAAGTTTTTCCAGAACGATATTCAAATTGGCCAAAGAAATAGTTTTCATTGCATTTCCATTGTGTTAAATATGAACACATCATACAGTTCACAGTGAACAATTGCAATGCTCCATAAAAAATAATTCTTTATATATCATCAATATAATGCTCACCATAATTATGGCTAATACTTAGGCAAGCATCTGCCAAACAAAAAAACACTGTGGCAGCACTGCGGTTTCGTTCTCGTAAACTTGCAACTCGTGTGCTAACAAAATTCTTGGCGGGTAACTCTGCACAAAGAAAAAACCCTTGCAGGCAAAAGCCTGCAAGGGTTTTGTTTAATACCATGAGTCATAGCAGCCCTCCTAATGAGGTGCCGATATGGTTTGATATGGACTCTGCGGAAGCCTTGGTGAGGAGCCTGCTGCCCCAACCTGACTGACGGTTTTTTAGCTGGCTTACAGGCCAGCGTCTGCACGCAAGACGGCGGCCTTGTCTGTCACTTCCCAGGTAAATCCCGGCTCTTCGCGGCCAAAATGGCCGTAAGCAGCAGTGTTTTGATATATTGGGCGCAACAGATCAAGCATTTGCACGATACCTTTTGGGCGCAGGTCAAAATGTTTCTTCACCAGCTCCGCAATCCTCTCGTCGGAAACTTTGCCGGTGCCATAAGTAGTGACCCACACGCTGGTAGGCTGGGCCACGCCGATGGCATAAGAAATCTGGATCAGACACTTGCTGGCCAACCCCGCTGCCACGATGTTCTTGGCGACATAGCGGCCTGCGTAAGCTGCGGAGCGATCCACCTTGGACGGATCCTTGCCGGAAAATGCGCCCCCGCCGTGAGGCGCCGCGCCGCCGTAGGTATCTACGATGATCTTGCGCCCGGTCAGGCCGCAGTCGCCCTGCGGACCGCCGACGACGAAACGGCCGGTCGGGTTGACCAGGTACTTGATCTTGCCCTTCATCAGTTCTTTCGGCAGGATCGGCTTGATGATCTCCTCGATCACGGCATCGATCGCGGTCTGCTTCATCTTCGGACCGTCGGACATTTCTGGCGAGTGCTGGGTGGACAGCACCACAGTGTCGATGGAATGCGGCTTGCCATCCATATAGCGGACCGTTACCTGCGATTTGGCATCCGGGCGCAGCCAGTTCAGGCGGCCATCGCGGCGCAATTGCGCCTGGCGTTCCACCGCGCGGTGCGCCAAGTAAATCGGCAGCGGCATCAGGGTATCGGTCTCGTCACAGGCGTAGCCGAACATCAAACCCTGATCGCCCGCTCCTTGATCAAGAGTATCGTCATAGGCCTTGTTCACGCCTTGGGCAATGTCCGGACTTTGCTTGTCATAAGCCACCAGCACGGCACAACCCTTGTAATCGATGCCATATTCGGTGTTGTCGTAGCCGATGCGCTTGATGGTGTCGCGCGCCACCTGGATATAGTCCACATTGGCGCTGGTGGTAATCTCGCCAGCCAGCACGACGAGGCCGGTGTTGCACAGCGTTTCGGCGGCAATGCGTGAATGCTTGTCCTGCGCTAGAATGGCGTCCACAATGGCATCGGAAATTTGATCCGCAACCTTGTCTGGATGACCTTCAGATACCGATTCGGATGTAAACAGAAATTCGCTCATTGCACTCCGTATGCCTTCAGATTGGTTAATAAGGGTGCGCATTATAACAAAACTCGATCGTTCCTACCCATGCGCTCTTCCATTGTCGTCTGGCTATTCGGTTTGGCAGCTCACTTGCCGCTTGGTGTTCTACACCGCCTTGGCGCCATGTTGGGCTGGGCGGCGTATCTGCTGTCTGGCAATTATGCCCGGCGCTTGCGCGAGAATCTCAGTCATGAAATGGGAAGTTGCTCTGAAAAAGATTTTCGCAGGGTGTTAAATGCCAGCGTGGCGGAAGCGGGCAAGGGTGTGGCCGAATTGCCATGGCTTTGGTGCCGGCCGCTGACGGAGGTGGTGGCCAGTGTCAAGGCGTGCCACGGATGGGCGCATGTCGAGGCAGCGCGCGCGCGCGGCAAAGGAGTGATTTTTTTGACGCCGCACTTGGGGTGTTTCGAAGTATCCGCAACATATGCGGCTGAATCAATTCCCATCACCGTGCTGTACCGCCCGCCCAAACTGGGTTGGCTGGAACAGGTGATACACAGCGGGCGCGAGCGCGGCCAGATGCATCTGGCGCGCACAGATGTGAGCGGAGTACGGCTGCTGTACAAGGCGCTCAAACGCGGCGAGGCAATCGGGCTGCTGCCGGACCAGGTGCCCGGCCAAGGCGAGGGGGAGTGGGCTGATTTTTTCGGCCGCCCAGCCTACACCATGACGCTGGTGGGGCGCTTGGCAGAATCCAGCGGAGCAGCCATATTGGTAGCATATGCCGAACGTTTGCCGAAGGGGTCAGGCTATATTATCTATATTACGCCGCTGGAATTCGTTCCGGGCTTACCTGTAACGAGGCAGATAAATGCGGCGCTGGAAAAGGTGGTACGCGCCTGCCCCACGCAATACCTGTGGAGCTATAACCGCTACAAGGTTCCTGCGGGCATCGAACCTCCCATGCAGCATGAAGGGAGGAAAGCATGATAGTTCGCTTCGGCATTTTCCTGGTTTGGCTGCTGCATTTTTTGCCGTTGCCGGTTCTGGCATGGGTTGGCAATGCCCTGGGCATGCTGCTCTATGCAGCAGGCGCGGAGCGACGGAAGGTGGCAAGCACCAACCTGCGCCTGTGTTTTCCTGAGATGAACGAGCGGGAGCGTGTGGCCTTGGTCAGGGCGCATTTCCGCGTGTTCGCGCGCTGTTTTCTTGAACGCGGCATCCTGTGGTGGAGCAGCGGGGAGCGCATTCAGCGTCTGGTCCGGGTGGTGGGCCTTGAGCACTTCAAGGAAGTGGAGGACGGCCCGGTGATTATTCTGGCCCCGCACTTTGTGGCGCTTGATGTGGGCGGGTCGTGGATGGCCCAGCATACCAATCTGGTCAGCGTATACTCCAACCAGAAGAATCTGTTGTTCCATGAATTGCTGTTGCGTGGCCGCAGCCGCTTCGGGAAGCAGTTGCTTTATTCGCGGCAAGAGGGAATGCTGCCGGTGGTAAGGGCATTGCGCAAAGGCATACCGTTTTATTACTTGCCGGACCAGGATTTTGCGGCCAGGGATGCGCTGTTTATCCCCTTCTTCGGCGTACCTGCCTCCACCTTGACTACCGTGCCGCGGCTGGTGGAAATGACGGGTGCGCGCGTAGTTCCGTGCATTTCGCGCGTGCTACCCGGCGGGCGCGGCTATGAGGTACGCTTCTATCCGGCATGGAAAAATTACCCCACCGGTGATTTGGCAGCCGATACGCGCCGCGTGAATGAATTTATCGAGCAACGTGCGCGTGAAATGCCGGAGCAGTATTTCTGGTTGCACAAGCGGTTCAAGACCAGGCCCGAAGGAGAGGAAAATCTTTATTAGCTTGTAGCAGGTAGCGAGTAGCCAACCCCGGTGTTGCTACCCGCTACAGGCTACCAGCTAGCGGCTCAGGGAGTAAAAATGAAATATCACGACCTGCGCGATTTCATCGCGCAACTGGAAAAACTGGGCGAATTGAAACGCGTCGCCACACCTGTTTCACCGCATCTGGAAATGACGGAAATCTGCGACCGCGTATTGCGTGCGCAAGGCCCCGCCGTGCTGTTTGAGAAACCTGCCGGACACAATATACCCGTGCTGGCGAATCTGTTCGGCACACCGCGCCGTGTGGCGCTCGGCATGGGTGAGGAGAGTGTCAGCGCGCTGCGCGAATTGGGCACGCTGCTGGCTTACCTGAAAGAACCGGAGCCGCCCAAAGGCCTGAGGGATGCCTGGGAAAAATGGCCGGTGCTGAAACAGGTACTGAATATGTCGCCCAAGGTGGTATCCAATGCACCTTGCCAGGAAATCGTTTGGGAAGGCAGTGAGGTGGACTTGGGCAGGCTGCCTATACAGCAGTGCTGGCCCGGCGATGTTGCGCCGTTGATTACCTGGGGCCTGGTGGTCACACGCGGACCCAACAAACCGCGTCAGAATCTCGGCATCTATCGCCAGCAGGTGATCGGCCCGAACAAGACCACCATGCGCTGGCTGGCGCATCGCGGTGGTGCACTGGATTACCGTGATCACTGTGAAAAAAATCCAGGGCAGCCTTTCCCCGTTGCGGTGGTGATCGGCGCCGACCCGGCTACGATTTTAGGTGCAGTCACGCCTGTTCCCGATTCATTGTCCGAGTACCAGTTTGCCGGTTTGCTGCGCGGCGCAAAGACCGAACTGGTGAAATGTATCGGCAGCGAGTTGCAAGTCCCGGCCAGCGCCGAGATCGTGCTGGAGGGCGTGATTCATCCGAACGAGACCGCGCTGGAAGGCCCTTACGGCGACCACACCGGCTATTACAACGAGCAGGAAAAATTTCCGGTATTCACCATCACCCGCATCACCATGCGGCGCGACCCGATCTACCATTCCACCTACACCGGCAAGCCGCCCGATGAACCGGCGATGCTGGGCGTGGCGCTGAACGAAGTGTTCGTGCCGCTGCTGCAAAAACAGTTTCCCGAAATCATGGATTTCTACCTGCCGCCGGAAGGCTGCTCGTACCGCCTCGCCGTGGTGTCCATCAAGAAGCAGTATCCGGGGCACGCCAAGCGCGTGATGTTCGGCATCTGGTCCTATCTGCGCCAATTCATGTACACCAAGTTCATCATCGTGGTGGACGACGACATCGACGTACGCAACTGGCAGGAAGTGATCTGGGCGATC
>ORMF010398768.1_pt1 | contig 14255 bp, 10 predicted proteins | sample 1779871 | NCBI WGS metagenome assembly ORMF01 (sample SAMEA104232316, study PRJEB22302) | groundwater metagenome | biome: forest; feature: aquifer; material: groundwater | place: USA | collected 2011-08-07 | depth 5.4 m | reverse complement strand
GTTTCTAGATCAGAAGGAGTACGTAACGCCAAACTCAACAATCCGCGGCGGTAAGATCGCCAACGGCCGCAGGAACGTCGAACCGGAACGCACATTCACAGGAAATGCGGCAGCGGTACCCGTCGAAGCCAGCGTGCTGGCGTTCATGACGTTATAGACATTGACCCGGCCCACCAGCTTTTGCCCGCGCGGTAGACCAATCGTCTTCTGAACACGAGCGTCCAGGAGGTTGATGCTTGGAAGAGTGCGCGCGCCAATGGGCTCGACATTGAGCACGATCGACGGAATCGTACGGCCACCCGTAAAGAGCACCTGCCGCGCGAACGGATCTCCAGACCGGTGTTCGAAATTGGCCGAGACGAGTACCTCGCGCGGAAATATATAGGCTCCCGACAGTTTTCCCGTGCGCTCCCAGGTGCGATCGGCGCCGAAGATCCCGACGTTAGGATTGTCGGCGGGAATCCTGCCCACGACCGGAATGTCTTTCTTAGTGGCCGAGTACGCCGCGGAGAACTGCCAGCGGTTCGAGAGCCGTTTGAAACCCGCAACCTCGACGCTCTTGTACACCTCGTCATCGTTGGAGTTGATCAACGTGGATCGCTCGAACCTCACCCCGGAGAGCTCGGCGGGATATTCGTAATAGGTGATGGACACGCCAGGATCGTCGGCCGTTCCAACCCGCCCATCTAGACCAGGGTCAGGCCTGGTGACGGGAATGCTATACACCTCAGGAGGCCGTAGGGGGTTGCGTTGCCGCTGGTACTTCGTGTTGCGGACATAGACCCCGAGGACCCGGACCCCAATATTCGCAAACAGCTCCTGATCGAGCGAGAGTGAGAGCTGGTCGCTGAGCGGCAGTTGCTCGTCCAAATTCGGCACAGCGAGCGCAATACCCTGGACTCGGACAAAATCCGGTCCGTTCGGATTGAGGTCAACCTCGCCGGGCTCGTAGGTTTTGTTTCTGTTGAGGTCGTTCCATCGGTAGAACGCGGTGGACGCCACGTTGGGGTCCGCGGGACTCAGTTCCGCTGGACCGCGCAGGTGAGCGAATCGCCCCCAGCCACCCTTGATCACGGTCTTGCCTTCACCTGTGACATCGTACGCGGCGTAGAGGCGAGGTACCACGGAGTCCCAGATGGCGAACTGCACGTCCGAGAAGCAGGCGGCTGGAGCAAAGACGTGGCCAGGAGGCCGCGCGGCCTCGCGGCACGACTCCGGCACGAATCCGCTGTCGTGGGCATATCGGGCCCCAAGATCGAGCGTGAGCCGACGCGCGATCGTCCAGTTGTCGGTGAAGTACACGTCGTGGTAGTGGGTGACTTGTTTGGGGTAGGTCGGATAGTTAAATGCGGCTAGCTGGAACGGCACTCCGTTGTTGAACTCCAGTCGGTAGTTATATGTTGGAAGGTGTTTGCCGGCTGGGCGGGCTCGGCTTTGCTTGGCTATATTGGAGCCGAAACCCATCTTGAATTCGTGGTTGCCCAAGAACAGGTCCGGCCGGTACAGGGTTGCGGCTCCTCTTATGTCGTGCCGCATGTTGTCGGGATACTCCCCTGCAGCGTCACCCGGTCCTGTTCTGTTCTGCGTGGCGATGTCCAGCGTCGGGACCTTGCCGACCGCGTGGTCCGGTTTGTTCGTGTAGTAGCGCCAGTTCCCGTAATGAATCGTCATCATTAGGGAGTTGCCGCGCACCGCCTGCCATTCGATCTTGCCCATGAACGAATCAGTGAGGTTATGGGTTCGTGACTCCCACGGGATGAACTGACTGACTCTGCCTTGGTCGTTCTTACGATTCAAGTGGTGAAAACCCGCGAACCGGTTCGCGGGGCTCATCTGATAGGAGAGTTTCGTGGTCTGGAATATGGAGTCCTGCAGGTCGGCGGCAGGCTTACCATTGTCCATGAAGACCCCAGGTGCCAGGACCGGCGCGGTCTGCCCTCGCCGACGGCCCGACGCGTAGAACCAGAGCGTATCCCGGACGATTCTGCCTCCCAGCTCGCCACTATAGTCCCATCGCGTATCAACCGAATTACCGGCGGTGATGCCCTGCGCTCTCAAGCTGTCGGTGATGTTGTTGCTCTGGAGGTGTTTGTTCGTGTCGCTGACTGTGGCCTGGCCGTGAAACGCATTGCTCCCGGACTTGACGATGGCGTTGAGATACACACCGTTGCTCGGCACACTCGGGTCCTTGGCTACCGTCTGAACCAATGCTTCGTCTACGGAGGCATAGTCCCAATAGTTGCCGGCGTACTCGCCCACCGGCCCGGTCGGCACCCCGTCGAACAGGCTCCAGGGTTCGCCGGCCATGCCGAAGACCTTGCTTTGCGGCACAGCATTGCTGCTGCTCCCGCCGACATCGATATTCGTCCGAACGCCGGGCGCCTGAGCTAACAGGCCGACTATGCCATTGCGGCTCGAGGGAATGAGCTCGAGAGTCTCCTTGGTGAACTGAGTCGCGTTGCCGGTCGATGTCACATCCACCACCGGCGCAACTCCAGACACGATTAACGTCTCCGTGAGCGCACCGATCTTGAGCACGAGATCTATCTTCGCCACGAACCCGACCGTGAGCCGGACCTGCTCGCGCCGGACGGTCTGAAAGCCCGAGAGAGCATATTCGACGGTATAGGACCCAATTGGCAAAGGTGCCAAGCGGTACTCACCCTGCTCGTTTGTGACGGTCGTCGACTGGGGAACCTGTAACGCTGGACTCGTAGCCGTCACCGTCACACCCGGGAGCACCGCGCCGCTTTCATCTGTAACCTGGCCAATGACGGCGGCATCCCCGCCTTGACCGGCCATCGCTGGACCAGCGACGGCGAATAACGCGGCAATCAACGCGAGGTGGCGCACTGCGTTCCTGGAAACATCGATGATTCTCATCAGATCAACCCTCCGCAATCGCCCGCTGTTCCACGCCACGGCGCTCCTTCATTGGCAGGCAAGAGCACCTCGGCGATGATTCTCCTCAGAAGTAGAAGTGTGCTCCCAGCTGAAACAGCCGTCCGAAGATGATCGCCCTTGGCTGATACAGCACCGGACCGAAGTTTTGCTGCGCCTGCGTCACCGTGGCGACGTTGAGCAAGTTGAACATGTCGAACTGCACGTTCAGGCGCCTGTCTTGAGTGAAGTTGATCCGCTTCGTAAATCGCAGGTCCACTTGGTTCTGACGAGGCAGGTAGCGCTCGGGATCCGATGGGTTATCCAGCGGGACTGTAATTCGGGTCTGCACGAGCGTGGGAGCTACGGTCCGCGTCACTAGATAGCTGACGCCGAGCGGGCCACCCGGAAAGCTACTGAACGTTCCGCTCACCTGCGCGTTCCACGGGAGTGGGTAGGATCCGCCGAGCTTGAATTGCGAGCGCCAGGGTTCCGACCGCTCGCAGAATCTGAGCTCATTCGGATCCGCCACATCGCACAGGTTCTGCGACGCTTTGCCGATTGTGAGCCCGCTGTACACGTTTCCGCCGGTGCCGATTCGCCCAGTCGCAGCCAGCTCGATACCATTCCAGTATTCGCGGTTCTTGGACGAAGCCTCATCGACGAAGCGCGTGAGCCCGAGCTTGCTGCGATTCAGGTTGTAGATCGCGATCATCTGGCCGTTGCCGCGAGGATCGGGAATGTCAAGCGGCGTGAAGTCCAATGTCGGGGACACCAGCGTGTTGACCGTCTGTCGAATGTCGAGAAATGTTCGACGAAAATACATCACACTGGTCGACAGCCTCGGCAGAACCTCACGCTGAACGCCCGCGGACATTTCGATGTCGCGCCTCCGCTTGAGGCTCGATCCCTGCACAATCGGCGTCACCGTTCCGAAATTGCTGACGGTGGCGGGACCAATCGTCGTTCCGTCCCAGGTCCGCGTGTCTGTGGTTTCAGCTCCGGGGTTATAGCGGTCGGCAGTCCCATTCCCGAGAACCTCGACGTACTGGTTCACACTTCCTTTGATTGCCGTCCTGGCGTCTCCGAAGAGGTCGTAGATTATGCTCAGTCGACCAGAGGTATTCGTGAACTTCCTCATGTGAATTTCAGGGAAGCTGCGCGCCGGGACCCAACGACCCGCCGCGTTGTCCTGGGCGGCAATCCAAGGATGGTACCAGTCGTACCGCACGCCTGGGTTGATGGTGAGGCGCTTGAGCGTCCACGAGTCTTGAAGGAATACGCCCCATTCGTTATGCCTGGGCCGGTTCCCGACTGGCGTGTTATCCACTCTGACCGAGGACGGACGCCCATTCTGAAACTGTTCCACCACGTGCCCGTTCCGCACGTCGTGAAAGTCAAACGAGACCGCGTGGTTGTATTGGAATCCAGCCTTGAACGCGTGCGACCCTGGCACGTAGGACATGGTCGCGGACCAGTATCGTTTGTAGTTGTTTCGGATGAAGAAGCCCCCGGGCGCGGCGTCCCATGTCGTGCCGAGAACGAGATCCTGTTTGGCAATAGCATTCGGGGCGACGACTGGCTGGTAGTCCGACGTGTAGTTCAAGTAATACTGCGACACGCCGGCCTCCCACAGAAATCGATTGGTAATCGGCGCCGTCCATTTCACCGCCGTGTGATAGGACAGGCGCTGGATCATCGGTGAGGTAGCCTCTGGTGAAACGCCAGCGGCGACGCCGTTGTGCCCACGCTCCTTGTGCTCCCGCGTGTAAAACGCGCCAATCTTGTTCCGCTGCGTGACTTGATATGTCATCCGCGCCGTGTTGCTGAAAAGCGTGTTGTCGTCAATCCCTTGGCAGCCGTGTTCACGCTCGATGTGAGTCGTCCCCCAATCCAGCTGACAGAGCGCCGGATCACGATAGAAGCTGTTGCCCTTCAAAAAATTCCCGCCGTTGTAACGAATGGTGTAGAAGAACCAGACCTTGTCCCGCTTGATTGGTCCGCCGAACTGGAAACTCTCATCCCATAGATTGAGTATTTCATCTGTCGTGACCAACCCGGCGGCCTTTAGCTCCGGCGTGAAGTTGTCGCTTTGCCACGGCGCGAGCTCCACAGCGGCGTCTCCCCTGAACCGGTTGCTGCCTTCTCGAGATGTGAATTGCACCCACACCCCACCGTACGGCCTTTCGGCCGAAATCGCACTGGTCGTGTATGTGGCCTCCTGAAACAAGTTGCTGTTGTAGTAGGCGGGAGCGATGCCGTTCCCAATGGGCGACATGATCGACAGGCCATCGATCTGGTACGAGATGTCACCCTTGGAGCCATGAACGAACATGGTTAACTGCTGAAATCCGGCCGTTCCGCCCACATCAGGGTTCGTGCCGCTGTTGGAGATCCCGGGGAGGACCTTTCCGATTGCCCACGAACTTCTGCCGGTGGGGAGCTCGTCAAGCATCTGGCGGCTCAGCTGCTGATGCGTTTGGGCGTTCAGGACGTCCACGACCGGCGACGCCCCTGTCACCGTTAACGTCTCCTCGAACGCTCCGACTTTCATCTCGGCGTTGACTTGGGCAGTGAAGTTGGTAGTGAGCTCGATCCCCTCTCTACTGAGCGTGGAGAATCCTGTCAACGAGAACTTCACCACGTACGTGCCCGGTACGAGGTCAATGATCCGGTACTGACCCGCGCCGTCGGTCGTCGCCGCGCGAACCTTTTCGATCAACGCGGGGCTGGACGCTTCGACGGTCACACCCGGAAGCACAGACCCGCTGGCGTCTCGTACTACGCCCGCGATACCACTTGCGCTCTGCGCAACTGCCACCGCCGGCAACAGGGAAAGACCCAGCCCGATACTCAGAAGCAAGCCGCGCGACTTCGCAATCATGAGCTGCCTCCCACAAACTTGTCGAGTTTTGAGCCCCCACCCTCACTCTCGCTATTGCCTTCTCCTCTGGAGCTCCATCATTTCGCCGGCTTCGACATTCCTTTAAACACCAACTTTTGGGCTCGCCTGGCATCCAGGCTTTCGGCCGTGTAGATGTTGCCTTTCGAATCGGTGGCGATGTCGTGGAGAATGCCGAACTTCCCAGGCGGTGCGGTTTCGCAGGAACCCGGCGCCCCGGCCGGTGTGATCGGGCAGCCGGACCCTCCAAATGAGCCCAGGCGCCGAAGGGTTTTACGCTCGAGCGCCACTATCTCCACGTTGCTTCTGTCGATGACGTACAGGATCCGCTGCTCCGGGTCTGGCGAGAAGGCCGTTCTGGAGGCCGTCGGACCGTTGAAGTCCTTGCTGAGATAGAGCTGCGTCACGAACTTGCCGTCGGGCGTGAACACCTGGAGACGCCGGTTGCTTCGGTCGCAGACATACACCAGGCCGTCGTTCGACACGCGCACGGCGTGCACGAGATCGAACTGCGCACCGGGGCCCTCTTGCGGAGGAGGGGGCCCAGACGAGGCAGCCGCCGCCGCGGCGGGTTTGGCCGGTGGCTGATCGGTCGGCGGGTTGCCGAACGCGCTCCACATCCGTTTGAACTTGCCAGTGTCCGCATCGAACACGATGACCCGTTTGTTGCCGTAGCCATCGGCGACGAAGATTTCATTCGTCTTGGGATACAGGGCCACATCCGCCGCGCCATGGACGTTGTTCGGGTCGGTGTTGCCTTTGCTTTGCCCTTTGCGGCCGATTTGCAGAACAAACTTCCCGGCCTTCGTGAATTTGAGGATGTGATCGTCGGCAGGGTCAGCCCCTCCGGTGCCGCTGCCGGTGAGCCACACGAATCCTTTCTGGTCGATGGACACGCCGTGTTCCGTGCTGAACCATTCATAGCCTTCCCCAGGTCCACCCCAGCCCTGGATGAAATTGCCTGCCGCATCGAACTCCAACACCGGAGGCGCGGCCCTGCCTTTGTGTTCAGGCTTGATGGTGCGGGGGCGATGCAACACCCAGATGTGATCCTGCGCATCGACGGTGATCCCGGACACGTAGCCGAAGACCCACTTGCTCGGGAGCTTCGGCCAGGACGGGTCCACCTGGAACATGGGTACCTCTCCTGCCGGCACTTGGCCTGACTGTGCGGCGGCGATACGTTCCAAGCTCCCGAAGCGCAAGCCGACCACGACGGTAGCGAACGCCAGTAGTGCGGTGCCCACCCAAATCGTCCGCTTCATGGCTCTCTCCTCCCGTGTAAGACGTTAAGTAAACGGGGGTTTTTCGGCTTCGATCGTTTCCGATCCGCACTCTTATACACCCAAGACTCTGGGCGTGGGCCAGATTTGATCCGTCACCTACTCTTCAGGCTCCACGACCGACAGACCGGCTGGATGATTTATGACGGGGCGTCGAAGGAGTACGTGCTGTTCGCTGGACAACTCAGCACGGGAACCACGAGGGCATCAAGGGGAAGCGTTGGCTGTCACTCGCCTTAGATGGTCGACAGGCCGATGAGCAGGGCGATCGCAGCGATGAGTTGAATCCATAAATCGGCGCGCTCACCCACGAAGACAAGTCCAACGACGAGAAATGCGGCGGCGAAGCCGAGAAAATACCAGTACAGGTCCTCGGCCGCCTCGGTGACCCCGAGCGAGGGTGCCCTCCGTTTGCCCGCGTCGATGATGGCGTTCGCGATCTGGCGGTCTCCGTCCCGATCGAGCTCGAAGTACTCCCCGCCGCCCGCGGCCGCGAGCTCTTGAAGACCCTCCCGCTCAAGGCGCGATCGGAGCGGGGTGTCGGGGTCGTCGATCGACCGCCCCCCCGCGTCCGTGAATTTCGGCATCTGGCCACCTGCGAGGGTACCCACCCCTACGACGTACAGCGGGATGTTGTGATCCCTCGCTCTCTGGAGCGCCTTCTCGATCTCGCCGCTCCACACTTCGCCGTCGGTGATGGCCACGAGAAGCTTCGCGTTCGACGACTTCCCGTGCAGCTCTTCGTCGCGCTCGACCAGTCGAAGGCCCCAATGAATGCCGCGCTCCAGATTCGTGTCCCACGTGCCCTCGTCCTGGAGCCGGAAGGGCGATTCCCGCTCGAGGTGATCGAGGAAGAACAAGAAGGTATTGGGATCCGTCGTTAGACGCACCTGGGGAGCCGCGATCCGCGCGAACACTGCCATCGCGATCCGGTCGCCCTTCCAGCTCAACGCGTCGCCGAGGGTCCGCAGGAACTGAACCGACCGCTGCCAGCGATCGCCGGAGACGTCTTTGACCTTCATGGATGACGACGCGTCCTGCAGAATGACTAGATCGATACCCGCTTGACGTTCGAGCGTCGCGGGGCCCCGCGGCTTCGCCACGGCCGCGATCACGACCGCCAGCGCCGCGATCAGGCAGAGCCAGAACGGCAGATCGCCCGCAAGGGCGAGACGCTGTCGGATGGGCAGCGTTCGCCGGCGCGCGAGTCGGCGAGCATCCGCACGTCGCGCCGCGAAGCGCCAGATCCACAACGCCAGCAGCAACGCCGGCACGACGAGCAGCCAGAGAAAATCAGGATCAGCGAACGTCACGCGGTCGAAGTCGATGCTTCGCAGCATCCTTCATCCCTTGCGGCTCGGTCGGGGCCCCAAGCCGGGGTCGATTTCCTCGCGCTCCTCGTATGGCACGGGGGTAATCGTTCTGAACTGATCTCCCGGGATCTCCGGCGGCGGCGCACCGGGACGGCCGTGAATGGTCGGGCCCGGCGGCAGATCGACGCTACCTCCGAACTCCTCGTTCGCCCCCCCGCGTCCGCGCGCTGGCGCGCGCCCGCGTGCGACAGTATCGCGAAAGCGCACGACGTACTCGTAGTTGTAGGCAGCATCCGCGTGATGCGGATCCGCTCTCAGCACGTCGGCGTAGGATTGAAGGACCATGTCGAGCCGCGCCACGGTCGACGAACGACTCGACGGATCTCGGGTGGCGGTACGAAACGCCGTGTTGGTCGAGACGAACCTCAGCTCCGCCTCGACCGCTTCGCCCTCGTCGGTCTGATTCCCACCGTCTGCGTCGGGCAATTCAGGACGCGTCGCTGCATCGTCCGCGGACCCTTCTGGTGGCGCCCCGGCCTCGTTGCCGATTCTCCAATAGGCGACGCGCGATCGGTGCTGGCGAATCTCGTCGCCGAGCGATCCTACCGGTAGCGTCAGCCGGTCGGCCGTCCCCTTCGTCTCGTCGATGCCGTCGTTGACGTCGTAGTGGAGCGTCGCCAGCCGCTCGTGCGCTCCGGCCACGCGCCGCGCGAGGCCAGCTTCGCTCCAGCACACGGCGCCGGCGGCAATCAGCACCAGCGCACACAACAACCGTCCAGCGGCTTTCTTCATCGGGAACTCCTGGATGATGACCTCTTGCTCGACCCGCACTGAATGACCACAACAGTGAATGACTTCATGCGATCTTCTGAAAATACGGCACCGCGAGCTTCAACAGGGCTGCTACCGCCCAGAACCCTGCGGCGATGAGCGCGTACACATCGAACCGCGGCTGCTGGCGGGTGTAGTGCTTGAATTGAATGCTGCCAGTCGCCAGACGGTCGATGTCCTCAATCGCTCTCAGCAACGTTTCCTCAGTACTCGCCGCGTAGAACTTGCCGCCGGTTTTTGCGATCGCCGGAATCCATCGCTCGTCGGGAACAATCTGGCCCTCTGCCTTTGCGTAATTGGTCCTGACCAGGTACACCGGGATCTTGGCGTCGACGGCGCTCTGAATCACGTCATCGAGGCTCTTGTCACCAATCTGATAATTGCTGTCTTCGCCATCGCTGAAGATCACCATCAGGTTGCCGGACGACTCGAGGAAATCGAACGCCTTGTAGAGGCCGATGATCTCATCGATCGCCCGCGCGGTCACCGTCCCCTGGTCGGGGAACTCATTGAACTCAATCGGGTCTCCGATCAGCGAGATGCTGAGGAGCACGTTCTGGTAATCGCTCGTGAAAGGCATGATGACGTACGCCTGATTGCCGAATTCAACCAGCCCGATCAGGTCGCGATATTTGCCCTTCATGCGCAGCTTCACAAATTCCTCGGCGGCCGCCACCGTCGTGAAGAACGCCGAGTCGGTTGCCGCCCTGCGGTTCAGACGAGCCGCCGTAAACGGCGTCTGCATGCTGATCGATGCGTCGATGAGCAGCCCGATCCGGCGGCCTGGAAATGACGCTTCGCGGCTCACGAGGGCGGTGAACGGATCGGCCAGCGCCAGCAAGAAAAAGGGCAAGCCGAGCAGAAACAGCACGAACGGCGCATGCACCATGGCCGCGGCCTGCGACTGCCGCATGGAGCCAAGGACTGCTGGGAGTACCACACCCCGTCGCGCCGTGCCGCGCCGCCTGAGCATCGTGCGCACGACCAGCAAAACGAGCGCGACCGCGACCAGGCCGGCCAGCGCCAGCCGCGCCTCGCTGCGATGCCAGAACTGCAGATCGCTGAACCGGATCGATTGCCAGTCGGCCGCGACTTGTCGGACCAGCGACAACAGGCGTCCCAGCGTGCTCACGTCTGTTGTTCCAGCTCCGGCGACCGGCTTGTCCACCGCCGGATGTGCGGACGCGGCCAGATACTCTCGGTCCTCAGGCGGCGGATCGCAGAAGACGCGGCGGCAAGCGCCGCATCGAGCGGCGCGCGATCGAGCTCCTGGCTCTGGCCGAACTGCGCGGCGGTCAAGGTCGCCATGGCCGCTGCCAGGTTCTCCAGAATCTGACGGCGCGCCGGTGGCGTCGCGAGCGGCAGGCGATCGACCTCCCGGGCGACGTCCAGGCTCGTGACCGTGCTCGACACCCTCACGCGGCGGGCGCGCCCCGCCGCTCCCAGAAGACTCGGCCACCATGCTGCCAGCTTTCCGATCGCTCCTTCCGTATTCGCCGGCATCTTCGTGTGAGTGACGGGACGCCCGAGCGCACAGGCAGCAGCGACACGTGTAGCCGCCAGCGCGCGCCCGGCGAGAGCCTGGCTCCACCCCTGCTGTTCGCTCTCGCGTCGCACGGCAATCAGGTCCCGATCGGCGAGGCCGAGCGCCGCCCACTCTGACAACGCCAGTTGATCCGTCTTCGGGCCCTTGCGCGTCCCGCGCGCCAGGCCCACGAGCGCGACGATCGTCATCAGCGATCCGAGCGCGACAAACGTGACGGCCGCAATCTCCAGAATGCCTGCGCGCACGCCCAGATCCTCGACACGAGCGAAGTCTTCTCCTGACATGTCGCGGATGTCGGTCTCGCTCGCGGGCACGAGCGAGACCACGCGCACGGTATGGGCTGGAAGGAGGTAGCTGAAATCACGGCCTTGCTGCGCGGCATTACCCGGTACGCGGCTGTTGATACGGTAATGAATGACGAGATTCGGCAGCGGCACGTCCCGTCCAATCACATCGGGACTAATCACCCGCGCGACGTACTCGTATTGAAAGAATCGGCGCTGCCCGCTTCGCAGGTCCGGAGGGTGCGAACCTCCGACCACCTCGAACGGAGCCAGCTGAATCACCGACTCTCGAAGGCCCGCTTCGTCCGGAATGACCTGCACATCCTCGGCCTCGAGCACCGCGCACGTCAGGCCGATCGAGAAGGTCTCGCCGATTCTCACCGCGCCCGCGCTCGTCCGCCACCAGCAGCGGATCGGATCGACCTGGACCATCTGCGTGGAAGCAGGCTCCTGCGCCAGTACACCCGCCGACGCACTCACAATCACCCCAGCCAGCAGCAATCGATGAACCATGACAACCTCAGAACCTGTCGTAGAGGCGACGCGTGCAACCTCAGTGGCGCCAACCAAGGGCGGCTCCGTGCAGCCCGGCCTTAGTTATATGTTTTTCGCAACCGGCGCTCCGCCACGAAGTCGCTGAGCGCGATGTCGGCCTTCGTCTCATCCATGCCGATCTCCACAACATCCAGGTCCAGGTCCTTGGCCTGGCGATGCACATCGGCCTGCCAGTCGCGGGCCCTCTCCGCGAGCTTCACCACCGCCGCACGCGAAAGGGTTCGCGTGCGGCCCGTCTCGACGTCGAGCGTTTCGACCCACCCCGACGACAAATGAGGCAGCTCGAACGCGAACGAGCTGTCAATCAGGACGAGGAACACATCGTGCGTCGCGTTCAACAACGCCAGCTCACTGAGCACCTCGCGCGGCTCGTCGAAGAGAAAATCAGACACCACCGGCAGCATGGACCGGCTGCGCAGGTGTCCGCCGATGGTAGCCGCCAGTTCCCCGGGACGCCGCACTGGCTGGAGCCCCTGCTCGTATTGATACGCATCCACGCAGTGGACGACGTGGCTCTTGCCCGTCCGCGGACGGACACCGCCGAGGTGACGGAAGTCCTGGTCGAACGTGATCAAGCCAAACGGATCCTGAAAGAACACCGCCGACATACCGATCGTCGCAATGGTGCGGGCCACTATCGCGGCGATCGGCACGCCGTCCAGACCGCATCGCGTCGACAGCGACATGTCCGCGATGGCCATCACTGTCGCGTTGCTCGGCTGTTCGAATTCCCGAATGACGAGCGGCGAGAAATTCGTGAGCGTCGACTGTCCCCAGTCGATCGACGACAACTTATCCCCCGCCTGCCAGTCGCGCAGGCCGATGAAGTCGAACCCCGAGCCATACGAGCGGCTGCGGTGGTCACCGAGCGTGACCTCGCGCATCCGCTTCAGGATGACGAGCTCGATTTCGGTGATGTCGGCGAGGTTGACGAGCGGCGCGACCTCGGCGGGACGGCTTCTCATTGGCTCCTCACGGGATCCGGACCCGCTCGACGACGTCCTGAATCACCGCCTCGGTGGTGAGGCCGTGGCTGGCCGCGTGCGGGCCGAGCCAGATACGGTGGCCCAGGACGTAGGGCGCGAGCTCCTGAATGTCTTCGGGATACACCTCGGTCCGCTCTCGATGGAGGAGCGTCCACACCTTCACCAGGCGTCCCCAGCAGATGATCGCGCGAGGCGATGCGCCGAGATCCACGCCGCGTTCGACGAGCGGCGATGGCGATTTCACGTACCAGTCGGTGTCCGGATTGCGCGGCCGCGTGGCGGCGACGAGTTGCTGAATGTACCTTCCAAGCTGCTCGTGCAGAAACACTTTCTCGTTGATCACCCCCCGAAGGTGGATGATGCGCTCCTTCGCCATGAGGTGATTGAGCCGCACGCGCTTGAAATCGAAGTTCACCAGCTTCTGCTCTTCCTCGGTGGGCAGATAGCCGATGTTGACCATAATCGCGAAGCGATCGGTGGCCGCCTCTGAGAGTGGAAACGTGCCCTGCCCGAGCTCAATCGGATTCATTGTGGCGATCGCAAAGCTGAACGCGGGAAGCTCGTAGGTCATCTTGCCGACGGTGACCGTACGGTCCTGGAGGCCTTCGAGAAACGCGCTTTGCGACTTCAGCGGGATCCGGTTGATCTCGTCGAGCAGAATCACTTCGGCCGACGCGAGCGGACCGAACTCGGTCACCAGCTCGCCAGTCGACGGATTGATCATCTGAAAGCCGACGACCTCTGTCGGCTGCAGGTCCGCGCGGCCTTGCAGCCTCGCGAACTTTGCGTTGCTGATTGCCGCCAGGATGACGCCGAAGAACGTCTTGCCGACGCCCGGGACACCTCGCAGGAGCAGATTGCCGGCGTTGACCTGACGCTGCTCGCTCTTGTCGTAGGTCGTCGGGATCTCCGACATCAGGACGACGTTGGCGAGCGTTTTGGCCGTGTCGTAGCCGACAAAGGCCTTGCTGCTCTCCGCGATAATTGCCTTGTGGAAGTCGATAGCCTCTGCGAGATCGGGATGCATGAGCCGGTAGATGCTACTCTATTTTTTCGTGTTATCAGGCCGCTCCGGCTTGCTTACGCAGCCGCCGGCGCGAAGTTTTTCCCGTCGCCACGCTCGAGCGATTTCACCTAAGCTACATCCACTCAGTGTTTGGACGTCTCTACAGCTGAGAGGAGAAGACATGCGCTACGGCCAAGTCATGCTGACGATGGGGTTCACGCTCCTGCTTACGTTGATGGTGGGTGCCGCCGAGAAACCGTCACCTGAATATGTGAAGGCGATGAAAGATCTCAGCGGAGTGATGCAGGCGCTGGACCACCCAGGCGCGGCTGAAGACTTCGCACTCGGGGAGAGATCCGCCGCCACCGCTAAGCAGGCGTTGGCGATAATCAGAAAGTACTGGGATGCCAAGGTCACGACGGACGCGGTCAAGCTTGCCGACGTGGGCATCAAAGCGGCTATCGACCTCGGCGTCGCCGCAAGCCTGTCGAGTGCCGAAGGAGTAGAGGTGGCCGTGAAAGACCTCGGCGCAACCTGTACCGCTTGTCACAAGGCTCACCGCGACAAGCTGGCAGACGGCAGTTTCGAGATCAAGTAGTCTGCCTGTCACGTGCGTTCTCGACGGGGCCGGACCTATTTGTGAATGGTGCCGTTGGCGGGTTTCGAGAG
>ORMF011866338.1_pt1 | contig 14256 bp, 17 predicted proteins | sample 1779871 | NCBI WGS metagenome assembly ORMF01 (sample SAMEA104232316, study PRJEB22302) | groundwater metagenome | biome: forest; feature: aquifer; material: groundwater | place: USA | collected 2011-08-07 | depth 5.4 m | reverse complement strand
CACGCCGCCAGATACTGCTGGCAAGCCTCCTCTGTGGCGAAGTCGGTCTGAAACTGACGAAGCGTCTTGGGAAACGGCGGTCGGGCCACTCTTATACACTACCCATTGGGGGTAGCTGAAGCAACCAGATAATCAGAAGCGGGCTAGGTGGTCCCGTGGATGTAGGCGCGCATGTGTTCGATTTCCTCGGTCTTGCGCGCGAGTTCCACACCCATCAGGTCTCGCATGGAAACCATGCCGGTCACACGCCCGTTGCGGAGGACGGGGAGGTGGCGGCAACCGATGCGGCGCATGGACTCCATGGCTTGCGGCACAGTGGCCTGCTCATCAATGGTGGCCAGGTCCGTGGTCATCACCTCGCCGACGCGGGTGTGGCCGGCATCGCGGCCTTCCACCACGACGCGGGTCATCAAGTCACGCTCGCTAAAGATGCCCCGAAGCTCACCATTCCCGAGCACCAGGATGGCGCCAACGTGAAGAGCGGCCATCCGGCGGACAACTTCCGCCACTGACTGCGATTCCTCAACCGAGTACATTTCCCGTTCCGAAAGAATGCTGGACAAGGTCTGCATAACCGCTCCTCTCTTGGCAGTCTTTGTGTTTGAACACAATACCACAGGATAGCGGTTCAGGCGAGCGAGACACCGGGAGGCGGCGGCCCGGGGGACTGGAAATGGTCGAGCAGGAAACTGAGGAACGCTCGGCCGCGGCGGCGTCCGTTGTTGTGCTGGATCTCCAGGCGCTGCAGGAAGACGAAGAGGCCAAGGAGTTGGGAGTCCCGGATGGAGTGCATGCCGGTCGCCTGAAGGATCTGCTGGCGGTGGCTCTCGATGGCCCCTTCCAAGCGCTCCTGAATGGCGCCGGCGTAGGGGTTGGAGGGGCGCGTCTGGTAGATGAGTCCGGTCTCCAGGGTGCGGTAGGTCTTGACCACGGCCTGGAGGGATTCCCGTACATCGTTATCGGAGGCTCCGGGAGTGGCCAGCGCGGCTTCCAGCAGAGACCGCGCAATGAACAGAAGAGTCTGCTCATTCTCGCGGAGAAAGAACTCGGTGATGCGGATGTCGGGATTGGGGAACTGGTTCGGATCCACTTCCGGGACCTTGTCATGAAGGCGCGCCTCGATGAGGTATTCGCAATCGAGAGGACAGTCCAGCGTGACCTCGCGCTGCTCGCCGCAGCATGGCGAGCAGATATCCCCGTGCGCGGCGGGGCAGAAACGCTTTGGCTTCCTGGTTTCGCAGAGCCGGCAAAGGTCCATGACGGCTAGCTGTCCCACCGGCCGGTGTGGCGATTGGCTTCCAGGGCGCGGCGCAGGCGGTGGCGTCGGTTCATGGTGATCTTTCATGTTATCACCGCTGCTAGCGGGTCAACGAACGCGCGGCACGGAGAAGAAACCCATCGGTCATTCCGGCGATGTAGTCGCACACAACGCGATGGACGGGACTGGTTTCGGTCATCCCGCGGTAGGGTTCCGGGAGTTGGGAGGGCTCGCTGAGGAAGAACTGGAACATGGCGGAAATCAGCGCGGAGGAGCGGCTTCTTTCTTCCAAAAGGGCGGGGCTGTTATAGAGAGCGGAATGCAGAAAATTCTTCAGTTGCCCGTTGGTCTCGGAGGAGGGAGTGGAGAGGGATGCAAGACGGGCCGGGTGGCGGCGGACATCGTCGTGGGTTTCGGCGCCGGAGGCGAGCGCAGCCTGCATGGTTCCTTCGATGAGGCCGGTGGCGAGGTGATCCACCAGGAGGCGCAGCACTTCGAGGAAGCGAAGCCGTTCGGATGCGCCCGGAAACTGGAACTCAATGGTTTCCTGAATCGAGGCAAAAGCGGGGACGGCGGCGGCGATGGAGTCATTGGAAAGGATGCCGGCCGAGAAGCCGTCATCGAGGTCGGCCGTGTTGTAGGCGATCTCGTCGGCAAGGTCAATGAGTTGGGCTTCGAGCGGCGGGCGGAGGCCGGGCAGGTATTGATCAAGTTCTGGAAACTGGCCGGGCAGGAAATCCATTGAGTGTTTGACGATGCCCTCGCGGATCTCAAAGGTAAGGTTGAGGCCGGGGAATCGGGCGTAGCGCTGTTCAAAGGATTCGACGATGCGGAGAGCGTGGAGGTTGTGGTTGAAGGTGTCGGAAAAGAGGAGCATCTGGCGGTTGAGCTCCTCCTCGCCGGCGTGGCCGAACGGGGGGTGGCCGAAGTCGTGGGCCAGAGCGAGAGCTTCCGTCAAGTCTTCGTCGAGCTGGAGAACAGCGGCAACCGTACGGGCGATCTGGGAGACCTCCATGGTGTGGGTGAGGCGGTTGCGGAAATGGTCCGAGATGCCGGCGGGAAAGACCTGGGTCTTGTCTTCCAGGCGGCGGAAAGCACGCGCATGGATGATGCGGTCCCGGTCGCGTTGGAAGGCGTTGCGGTAGCGGTGCGGAAGCTCCGGATACCGCCGGCCGCGGCTGCCATCCACGGGAAACCGGAGCCGACCGAGGCCTGGATCCATGGGTACGGTTTACTGGAAGCCGAGCTCGGCAAAGGCGGCCAGCGCGTTGCGGGCAACCACCGGGTTCTTGTCCTTTTGCAGCGGATCGAGGAGTTTTTTGGCTTCGTCCGGTTTGGATTTGGCCAGGACGCGGGCGAGGGCGATGGTCGCCTGTTCCTTGGAGACCAGCTGGGTTGGGTTGTCGACGAGGGAGCGGAGGATTTTCTCCGCTTCGGCGGACTTGCCGGAGTAGGTGTAGATTTGAGCCAGTGAGAAATTGGCAGTCGAGGCGTAATCTTTTCCGCCGAACTCGGCGGCGGCTTTGAATTGCTTTTCCGCCTCCTCCATTTTTCCAGCGTCGGCGGCGAGGGCGCCGAGGTGATAGGCTGCCACGGAGGCTTCGTCGCTTCCGGGGTACTTGGAGATGACTTCCTGGAAGGCTTTCAATTCCGCTTTCTGTTTGGCTTCCCTGGTGGGGAAAGTCGGGCTCGGATCGGAGTTGGTTTCCGGTCCAATGACGCCATCATGAATGCGGAGAGCCGTGACCAGCGCCGCTTGGCGGGTTGTCCGTTGATTGAGACGGACGTAATAGACAGCAACGGAGATGAGGATAAGGAGCACGGCGCCGCCGGTGTAGAGAAGAGTCTGGCGGCTATGGGAAGTGACGAAGTCGAGTGATTGCCGGACCTGCTCGACAAACCGGTCCGTCTTCATGTCCTTGACAGTTAACTTGTCCAAAAAATTACCTCTCGGAAAAACGCTGGGCGTGATCTTTGTGGGCCTGACGCCAGCGCCACCTACTGGCAGCCGGCGGCAAACGCGACGACTCTCAGTTTAACATAGCGACCGTTTCGGAATGGGATCAGGCATCGGCGGGGAGATTGGAGCGAATGGCGAACTTAACAAGTCCGGCAACGTCATGAATATCCAGCTTTTTCATTAAACTGGAACGATAGGTATCGACCGTTTTCGGGCTGAGATCGAGACGAGCGGCGATCTCCTTGGCGCGGACTCCTTCCACAAGCATGGAGAAGACCTGAAACTCACGGGTGCTGAGGCGGCTCATCGGGTCAAGATTGGCGCCGGCCTTGAGGGGAACAAAGATCGTTTCCAAATCCAGCAGCGGGGTGATGTAGATGCCGCCATTGCGGGTCTGGTCAATGGCGTCAAACAAGTGCTTGGCCGGCCCGGAGCGGAGCACCAAACCATTGGCTCCGCATCGAAGGACCTCCAGGATAGTCTTGCGGTCCTTACGGCTGGCAATGACTACGGTGCGGACGCCCAAATGCAGACTTTGGAGTTTGCTGAGAAGCTCCATGGTATGGAGTTTGGGAAGTTCGAGATCCACGACCGCGGCGGATGGACACAACGACTTCGCCATATTGAGGGCGGCCAACCCATCGCCGCATTGTCCGACGACGGTATAGAAACCACTGGACTCCAGGAGAGCGGCGAACGCCTCCCTCACGAGATTTTCGCTCATGGCAAGGACCACGGACGATCGCATGGCTATATCCAAATCAGACGCTCCCTATGCTGGATCGGCAGAAGGGAAGTGAAACTACAAGGCACTTCCTCTCTGTTTCCGGGAACTGGCGCTCGATCGACAACTCAGGTCCAGGGCGCGAACTCCGGCCGCGGGTTAGATACGGCTCAGAATAACCCGCCGAGCCGGAATTCCAAGGGAACTAGGAAAAGCTTCGGACGGCGGTGGCCTCGTCGGCGAAGGTTTCGAACACGGTGTAGAGCTTTGTAATCTGCAACAGATCCTGGACACGCTTGCCGAGGTTGAGAAGTTTCAGAGAACCGCCGGCGTTTGTGGTGGTGGTGTAGCTGGAGACCAGTTCCCCAATTCCGGAGCTGTCGATATAGGTAATATCGGCCATATTGATGAGAATTTTCTTGTTGCCCGCGGCGAGCATCTCCTTGATCAATTCCCGGAAAGTAGTAGAACCTTCTCCCAGGGTGATCCGGCCACTGGCATCAATCACGATCACATCGCCGACTTGGCGGTTAGTCAATTTAACACTCACTTCTTTGGAACCTCCTTAAAGGAACTCTAATTTTCAGAACTCTTTGCCGGCAGACGCTTCACCAGCCGGACTTCAGTGCCGGCCGGTTCGCGCTTTCTCACGATAAACTCATCCATGAACGCCTGAATCATCAGCAATCCGCGGCCGGAATGTTTGAGCAGATTCTCCTGGGCCAACGGATCCGGGACGGCGACTGCCTCAAAACCATTGCCTTCATCGCCAATGTGGACGATCAGTTTCCCGGAATCAGTCCAAACCTGCAGGCGAACCTTCTTCTTGGCGCTGTAGCGATTGCCATGGGCAACCGCATTGACCATACACTCGCGGATGGCGATGCCTATCTTATGCTGGTCCTCATCATCAAACCCCATCCTGTCAGCCGCATTCACGACAAGCTCTTCGGCATGGTCCACGCTTCCCAAATTGGAGTCGAGCGTGAGATCTATCAAGCTGTTGCCGCTTGCGGTATCCGACATAGATATGAAGCGGCCCGGCGCCGCGCAACCATTCCATCCCCCGCGGCACCTGAGGCGGCGGGCACTGCCTCGAATCCGTTACTTTAGAATACCCGCCGGTAGAAAGTCAAGAAAAGCAAAGGACGCCTAGCGAAGCGTCAGGCTGACCGCGGGCGATGTGCCCAGCGCGTTGGTCAGAGTGACCGATACGGACTGAATCGTATCGGAAGGGCTCGCTACATTGGTCACATCGCCCGTGAAAGTGAGCGGTATGGTGGCAGTGAACAGAGAGCCGAACGGAACGGAGGCAGCGCTTTGATACCAGCCAAGGAAAGAGGATTCGGCGGGGATGGTGATCTTGGTGGTGCCTACGTTTTCGCCGGAAACAGCGGTGAAGCTAACCTCGATCTGGGTAACCGAACGGCTGGTGGCGTAACCACTGACCAGGATGCTGAGGCTATTGGCGGTGCGAAGGGTACTGGCCACGGTAAGGACACGGGGAGCGGCGGCGGCCACGGTCAGATTCAACGATGACGGCGCCGAAGGCGTGAGGTTGATGCCGCCGTCGGTCAGGAAGGACGGCGTCAAAGTGATGGTTCCCGCAATACTGCCGGTCTGCACGCGAATCTGATCGGAGTTGTTCGCGAAGATGGCGCGGGTGGAGTTGGCCGGAATGGTGAAGGCGACCGTGCGTCCGGAAGTGGAAAACTGCACGGCGGGGTCATTTGTTCCGACGGCGGAGTTAAAGGCCATTGTGAGAGTACCCGATAGAGGCAAGGCGTAGTTTGCCGCCAGGGTGAGACTGACAACCGGCTGTTGCAACGGCTGTTGCGCGCCGGAAGCGCCTTCGAAACGATAAGCAGGCAGCGCCGGAGGGGCATTGCCGGTGCCGGAGAGGGTAAAGGTGAGCGTATCCACTTTCAGCGTGGCGGTAGAACTGCCTTGGACGGCCGGGGCAAAGGAGATGTCGAACATGGCCGAGGCGCCCGCGGCCAACGATATCGGAAGCCTGGGAAGGTTGGTTAGCGTGAAGACGGTGCTGGCAGCGGAGAGTCCGATGCTGGCGACGCTGGTGGAGGCGGTCCCCGTATTGCTGATAAGGAACTTCAGGCTGCTGGTGGAGCCGACCGCGGCGGGCGTGAAAATAACGGTCCCGTTGTTGGCTACAGTAGTGGAAACACCGTCGATCAGGAAAGAGTAGGTGAGGGTGGATCCCAGTCCATTCCCGGTCAGGTCAAAATCGTCGTTGCCCACGCGCAAACGGCCGAGGGCGCGGCCTGGCGTGGTGGGTGAGAAGTTGATCGTAAAAGCAGTGGATCCGCCGGCGGGAACAACCACGGGCAGCAGGGCAACTTCCGATAAAGTGAAACCGGTGCCGGTGGCACTGATGGTGGTGATGCGGCCTTCCACATTCCCCACGTTACGGACGCGGAACACAACAGTGCCTTTTTCATTGATCAGGGTATCGGGGAGGGGGACTACTTGCCCCGGCCGGACGTCTGATGGGCCGTTTTCACGAACGATCTGATAGGTAAAGTTAGGTCCACTGCCGGAAGCCTCGAGGCTAAAACTGGCCCGGCCGGTGGAGGTTTCCACAACAAGGGAACCGCGGGCGGTGTCCAGTATTTTGGCGGTGTAGGCAACACTGAAGCGCAGGTCCTTGCCCGCGTCGACGACGGCGCCGGTGAGAGGAGCGCCTACGAGGGCGAAGTTGGCGCCTGAGATAGAGATGCTCTGGACGGTGCCCTGGAAGGTACCTTTGTTGGCGACAACGACCACGGCGCTGGAAGTGGCATCAATGGCGGTGGCGGGCAGAACAATATTGCCGCCCGGCGCCAGCGTGGTGGCGTTGCCGCCCTGAGGCGTGTAGCTGTAGCTGAATTCGGGAGCAATGCCGACGAGGTTGATGACGATGGTTGCCGTGGAGGTTCCAGCGGAATAATTGAGTGCCAGCCGGGCGGTTGTCCGCGCGCTGGTGGTAGGCGTGTATAGGATCTGGATGCCGAAGGTGCCGCGGGGCACCACCGCGAAGGGCACGTCGGGAGCGCTGGCAACGGTGAAGTCAGAGGAGCCGGTCAACTGTACGAAGTTGAATGTGGACGTGTTGGTAGTAGTGGTCAGGTTGGTGAAAGTGAGACTGGCCGGCAGGGACTGGCCAATTGCCGGAGAGGCCATGGATACGGTGCCGCCGTCAGCGATGTCACTGGTGGCATCGGGAAGGGTCACCCGGATGCTGAAAGGCTGCGCCAGCGCCGAGGCGGAGAAAATCACGCCTAGCAAGGCGGGCAGGAGAAGAGAATTACGGAATCGCATTGCGGATTAGTCCTCCACCGAACTGGCCTGGCCAGCGGGAACGAAATAGACGGCCGGGTCGGAGCCGCCATCAAGAATCTGTACCGGGTCTGTGGAAGACGCACGGCTGTTGAGAACGAACAAGGGGCTGGCGCCGGAAAAGCGATCGAGCCGTGAGGGTTCAAAATCGAGTGCGAGGCTGCGGGAAACCTCACCCGTGGAGCGGTCGAGCCACAGCAGAGAGCGAGAAGCGCCTCCGGCGACCATGAGGGAAACGCCACCGGGAGCAAGGCCGATGGCAACCGGGTCGTCGATACCCAAGGCTGATCCGGCAAGCAAGGACATTTCGGCGCTATCGGCGTAGTTTCGAATCCGCATGATCTGGGACGTGGCGCGGTCCGCCAGAAACAGGTCAGCGCCTGCGAACAGGAGCGCGCTGGCATCCTGGGTCTGGGCCAGGAGCTTGGATTCACCATTCAGATAATAGACGGCGGACTTGGAGGCAATCGCGACGGAATTTCCTTCGGGGTGGACCGCCAGGGCGGTGAGGGATCCGACGTCCCCGGGAAGAGTGAGGTCGCGGCGGGAAGCCTGGGCAGCCAGACCGTGCCAAAGTGTCACGCGGCCATCGCCGGCCACTGCCGCGGCGGAGGAGTCCTGGCTCCAGGCGATGCGTTCCACAGTGACGTTTTCATCCAGCAGTTGAAAGGGGGCATCGGGTTGGTCCAACCGGATCAGGGAGAGCTTGCCGCCCGACAGAGCGAGGGCAAATCGGCCATCCGGGGAGACGGAAGCCATGTCCAGACTGCCGGCCAACTCGCCACCGAGGAAAGCGGCGCCGGGAACACCCATCACCAGACGCAAGGATTTCGATTGCCCATCGTAGACGAGCCCGGAAACGGGGCCGTCGAGTTTGGCCTGCTGGGCAGGCAGGCCGGCGGCGGCCAGGGCGAGAACCGCCAGTCCTGAAAATTTCCTGGAAGACATAATTTTAGAAGCCTCTTTCATTCTGTTAGGAACTCTCTAGCGCGGGGTGCCGACCGTAATGCCACCGGCGGAAATTGAGACAGGGGTCTTAGCCGCGGCAGCAGCGGTGTTATCCCCTTTGGCCGCCACGGCGATGCCGATCACGGCCGCTGCGCCGCCCGCAACCAAAGCGACTTTCCACCAACCATTGCTTTTTTTGCCGCCCGCCGCCGGTCCATCCACATTGCTTTGTGCGATTACGGCTGAACCGGTTTGCGCTCCGGAGGAGGCGGTGACCTTAATATTGAAGCGGCCCTGTTCCGTATTCGGGGCATAGCCGGTTACTGTGGCAACCCCTTTCTCGTCGGTGCGAACGGTTTGCGACTTGAGCCAACCGTTAAAGGCGCCGCTCGGCCCGACCGCGGGCAATTGAAACACGACCTCAGCGCCGGAAACAGGCTTGTCGTCCGAGTCCTTCACTTCGATGACAGGCGCCACAGCCGTGCGAGTGCGAGTATTGTTCTTGGCGCCTTCCCCCTCTAAAGTCGAGATCTTGAGGGCACCCTGTTTCTGGGCGGTGAGGCTACTGGCCCCGGAGGGAACCTGTTGGGCGGGGAGCGCCAAGGCGCTGACTAGCAATAAAGCAAGGAATTGTTGGAAATGCAAGCTGGTCTCCTGTCGGGCGTAACTCTATATCTATCCGTGAGTTGGTCCTTCTATGTATAGCACGGGGAGGTCCCGTTTGGCACTTGGGCAAAAACTTTCCCGCGTGCCCAACGGACGAGCCCGAAATGATAGGACGTTTCCGCGCGTGGAAAAAGTTACGGGAAGTCGGATGGAATGCCAGTCTGCGAGCTTGGCGGGCGGGGAGGGGAGCGGAGTTCTGACGCAGGTCGAGTTTACGGCGTGGAGTTGAGACTTGGATGGTGGCTATTGAGCAGGCTCCTTTTCCGTGGAGAATTGTTTCCGAGAACGTTTTGTGGCATTGATCAGGGTGTTGATCGCCATCGCATTCCAATATTTGTGGGTTCGTTTTGCCAGGGTAACGATTTCAGTAGGTTTGACCAAGGCAGGGAAGGCCCCTTTGCCTAGCGGTTCGGGTATTACGGTTTGGATGATGCGGTTGGTTTGGAGCGTGCGGAGCTGACGCATGGAGCGGTGGAAGCTGGATTGGGCGCGGGCATGGTAGCGCTCGATGCGGTCGAACTCTTTTTCGCAGGCGGGGTCAAAGAGCGGGTCATGTCCGGATTCGGCCATTTCGGCTTGCCGGAGTTCGATGCGATGAAGCGTCCAGGCATCGCGAAGGAGCTGATGGAAGAGCGTGGTTTCGAACGCGCCTTCAGGCCGTACCTCAGCAATGAGGTCTGCTTGGAGCTTTTTGAAATCGTCTTCCTGGCCGGGCATGACGATGAATTTCTTCGATGAGAAGCCGTGTTTGAGAGCGTTCATTGAAGAGATGGCTTTGCCTTCCAGGGTGTTAGGCCCGGTGAAATTCGTTAAAGCGGACATTTTTTATCCTCGTATTGTTCAGAGTGGGCGGTGGTCCGCCCGTTTTGAAGGTAGCAGGGGATTTGTGAAAACCTGCAAATTATGAACAGCTATGTAATTGAAAATAAGCCAGAAAATAATTTTCGCATTTTGGAACCGACTTCCCTTGTTGTGTTCCAATTCGCCAGGCCCGCCTGATAAAGACGCATCAACCGAAGAGAGGCCGAAGTGAGGCCGCGGCCGAGCGATCGCAAGTGCCTGCGACCACCCTTGCACGCGAGGCCATCGATTCGTGACTACGTGTATCAGGCGCGCAAAGCGAGGCACGATTCGATCAAGGCATACACTGCTGAGATGGCTGGCACGGACCTCGATCTGGACCATGATTTGGAGTCTTCCGGAATCGAGCATCTCGTAAAGACCGGCCGGGTGCGAAAATGAAACGCGGTGATGTCTATTGCTTGTTCCAAGATCAGGTTCCAAACAGACGGGACGGCGCCCAGTGGCCGTCGTCTCTCATGACGGCTTCAATCAAACGCCTGGGTGGAGGCCGATCATTGTGGTCCCAATCTCAACGTCCTCATCGCGAGGCAAGCAAGGACCTACCGTCATTGCGCTTTCGGGCGGGACTGCCGGTCTGCCGAAGACTAGCTTTGCCGTGTGTCATCAGGTGACCACGCTGGACCGAGCGAAACTGAACAATCGATCCCGATGGACCGTCTCCCTGGACTCTCCCCATGATCATGATATACTCACTCTATGAGTAAGCGTCTTCAGGTCCTTCTTCCCGATCAGGAAATGACCGACATACAGCGTCTGGCCAAGCGTGACCGTCTGACTGTTGGTGAATGGGTTCGACGGGTGCTGAGGCAGGCGCGTGCGAGCCGGCCGGTGATCGAACCCGAGGCGAAGCTAAGGGCGGTTCGGCATGCTGTGAAGTACTCATTCCCCACCGCTGAGGTTGAGCAGATGTTGGGCGAAATTGAACGAGGGTACGAACGTTGATCTTCGTCGATTCCAATATCCCGATGTACCTGATCGGGGCCGCACATCCGCACAAGGCAGAGGCACAACTTATCCTAGAGCGCCTAATTGCCGCGGGGCAGCGTCTGGTTACCGACGCTGAAGTGCTGCAAGAGATTCTTCATCGGTATGCGGCTATTGATAAGCGAGAAGCCATCGGACCGGCGCTCCAACTAACCTTGGACATCGTTGACGAAGTGATCCCCATCGAAAAAGCGGAGGTCTTACGGGCCGGAGAGATCGTCCAGAATCGTGCCTTGATGTCAGCCCGCGATGCCGTCCACATCGCCGTCATGGAGCGCCACGGTATCCGATCGATTCTAAGCTTCGATGGCGATTTCGATCGCTGGCCTGGTTTGCAAAGGATTCATCGGATTTGATTCGAACGTGCGGCAAACCCTCCGGCCTGAACGGGCGGTCAACAGGGGTCCACAAGAATTGGCTCCCCATCTTGGACGCATTTCGAACCATCGCAGCATAAAACAGGGGCCGTTCGAACCAACACAACCCATTTCCCCACTCATATTTAGGCTGAAATCCGATACTCCCATCCAAGTTGGGTACCCAGCTTGGATGCGGCCTCGAATGTCATCCCATTTCCACCCATCAGTCAATGAAGGCGGGCACCGCTTGGTCGACCTGCTACATCTCAGCAACGGGCGTTTCTCGTCAACTTGACGTGAGAGGGCGGGAGTAATGTGGCTGAACCTCAGTCGGTGCCCTTGATAGGGATAGGTGAGCCGCGAGCTTACTTATTGTGCACTGTAAGCGTTTTTGTGTTTCTCATTCGCGAATTTGCTATTCCGGCAAGCCGACCTTCCGGCGCAGGGCGTTCAGGCGCGGATCGCCGCGGAGCAGCGCAAATTCCGGAGATATGAGAACGTCCCTTCCCATTCGAACCGGACCCAACGGAACCATGCGATCCAGAGCTTCGAATGTGCGGTCCTTGTCGCGCAAAGCGGCGAAGATGGCCGCTTTCGACAGGGGCCGGGGCACAACGGCCGCGACTCGCTCCGCGTCCGTGCGGCGGCCGGCCTTCGCATAGGCGACACCGAGTACTCGGGCACCTGTGCCCAAGAGGTTGCCACTCCACCACGCCTCCAGAATCCGAATCCCCTCGTCGGTTTTTCCCTCGCGTAACAGAGCCTGGGCCACACATTGACTCTTCTGCTGATCGTTTACCGCCGCCTTTGGGCAATGGGCGTCTGCCTCATCAAACCGGCCAGCCGACCTGAGCGCCACGCGCAGAAAAGAGTGCACCGCGGGTGAAAGCGGATCGAGTTCCTCCGCGATCCGCAATTGACGAAGTGCCTCCTCGATCCGGCCGAGCGGCAAGAGAAAGAAGGTGGCGAAATCGTAGTGCCACAGCGGGTCGCCAGGGGCGAGATCGATCGCGCGCCGGAACCTGCGCTCCGCCTGTTCCCATTGCGCTTCGCGTGCGTGCATCATCCCGAGCGCGTCGTGCGCTTCAACTAACAGAGGGTCCAACTGGATCGCCTTCTCCGCGGCGGTCCAGCCCTTAGATATCTCACTTGCCCGGTCGACCGGATCATCGAAACCCGATCGGGCCGCGTGCGCTGTGGCGAGACCTGCATATGCGGGAGCAAACGAGGGATCTTTGGCGATCGCCTGTTCGAACGGAGCGAGGCTCCGTTCTATCCCGGTCATGGCAGGTAGCGTTCCAAAGGCACGCGCGCGAAGGTAGAAATCGTAAGCCTCGACGCTGGTCTCATAGCGCCGCCGCCCGCGCCCCAGCTCTAGCCGCAAGCTATTGACGATACCTCGCGAAATCTCGTCCTGGATGGCGAAAATGTCGGTCAAGACCCGGTCATACCTGCCCGACCACAGCGGAAAGTCATCGCGCACGCGAACCAACTGGGCATTGATGCGCAGCTGCTGCCCCGCACGCAGGACCGAGCCTTCCAGGATATATTCGGCAGCAAGCTGCTTTCCGGCTTCGCTCATGTTCCGCGGCTGCCCTTTAAAGACGAAGGATGAGGTCTGGGAGCGCACGGTGAGTCCCTCGATAATCGACAGGTTGCGGATGATCTCGCCGGTGAGGCCGTCGGCAAAGTAGTCGTTGGATGCATCCTGGCTCAAGTTGATCAGGGGCAGAACAGCTATCGGAATCGGCGCTGTGGGATGCTGAAAGCGCCACCAACCGACGGCAGCCAAGGAGACTACGACGCAGGCAACTGCCACGATGGCCCAAGGTGGGGCAGACCATCGTTTCCTGGAATCTGCCAGGCTCCCGGCCTCGAGCGGCATCTCAGACCGCAGGAACACGGGCCGATAGCTGCCTTTCGGCATCCCAATGATTACTTGGCCGGTCCCTTCGGCGGCATAATACTGCGCCAGGCGGGCCCGAAGTTTGCCGGCTTCGGTTCGCACAACCGAATCCTGCCGGACGTCATAATCCGGGGGGCGGCCGAAGACCTCCACGCCGATAATCGATTCCTTGAGTTGGTCCCCGCGGTCCGAAAGCTCCTGCTCGATCACGAACTTCAGGAAGCCGCTTAGCCGGTTGTTGCTCGCGAATCCCTCGCTGGACAGAATTCTATCCAGCTCGCTACGGACAACCTCGCTGCTGCAGCTTTCCATGAACGCAATCCTCCAAGTGTAATTCTACATCGGGTTAGGTGTGTAGACCACCCCCCATCTACCCCTCACTCCTGGCGTTTCAGTCCGGACTAGCGCATCGTTAGCCGTGCGAGTTTTTCTGCTATTGGCGATGCTGACCGCGAGCTGTTTCGGACAGACGTCAGGGACCTGGAAGATGATTGCGGCCCGGTCTACCTTTTCCGGCGGCACTCAACCCAAGAACCTGACCCTCCGGATCGAGCCTCACCTGAAGGGCGAGGTCTTCACCTTGGACACGTTGGAGCCGGATGGCCGGACCATCAGCACCAGCACGATTCTGTACTTGGACGGCACTCCTCGGGATTTTCAGGATTTCGAGTGTTCGGGAATCCAATCCTCGCGGCACGTGAACAGCCAAACCGTGGAGATCCTGCGCATGTGTTCCAGCGGTGAGTGGATGAGATACGTCCGGCGATCGGTCCCGCAGGCGAAGGAACTGGTCCTGGAGATTACGGAGCAAAGGTTGAACGGCCGGCGCGTCGAGCGGCGCTTGGTTTTGACGAAACGACAGGGCGGAAATCAATGAATCGAAGTTTCATCGCGGTAGTTGGAGCCATGGTTGCGATTCCCGGGACCGTGGCTGCCCAGGCCATCACGGGGGTGGGAACGGGCGCCCATGAAGCCAAACCACACCGGCCGGGTGATGGCAGGATAGGGAGCTCGGCCGGCAGGGCACCCAAGTCTTTCGAGACTGAGAGGCGAGACAAGAAGGAGGCAGCATGAAAAGGCGGTCTTTCACGGAATACACAGCGCGGTCCATTGGTGCGTGTGTACTGGTCGCACTGGTTTCAGCGTCTTTTGCCGGCGCGCAAACCGACTACGGCTGTCGTCAGCAGCGATTCGGCAGGTTTTCAGAATGGTCGGCGGCGGTTAATTTGGGACCCATCGTCAATTCCGAGT
>ORMF011333836.1_pt1 | contig 14256 bp, 11 predicted proteins | sample 1779871 | NCBI WGS metagenome assembly ORMF01 (sample SAMEA104232316, study PRJEB22302) | groundwater metagenome | biome: forest; feature: aquifer; material: groundwater | place: USA | collected 2011-08-07 | depth 5.4 m | reverse complement strand
TTCGACTCCCTCCCTTCTCCGCCACTAAGTGCTGGCAGAGCTGTCGTGGTCATTTTGACCGATGATGCCGTCTATGCAACGCGTCGTTCGCCTTGTCAACGTCTTCGGCTCTGACGAGCAACTCGGCCCCGCCGATAGCCGGATACATTCCACCGGCATTATCGGCCCGGATCATGGACTCGATCCCAACCTCGTCCAAAATGCCTTTCGCGATCTGGGCGTCCACCGTTGACGGGAATGTCAAAATGACGGTGAGGTCTGAGGATTCCATCGTCCTGCCTCCAGTTCAAATAACCGCACGATTTCCTCAATCGACCAGATGTGGATCGGCGATGCTCGCCTCCATCGAGGTTGTCACCGCAGCAGAGCAGGTTTATCCCTCCGAATTGTAACTGCGCCTCAGCCAAGGTAGCGCGACGATTTCAGCCAGTAACCAGATGTGATCTGCAACGCCTGCTTGCATGGCCCGGCGTGACTCGCAACATCTGGTGAACGCGGGCGAAGTGTTAGACTGACGTTCGGCATGACTGCGTGGACACGAGTTCTTCTCCTTGTCCCGCCTCTGATTCTGAGCGCGTGCGGGGACTCACTCATCATGCCCTCTCCTGCGCCGATACCTGTCCAAACGCCTACGCCTCCCGCTCCCGTACCGCCGGTGCAGACTGCCGACGATTTCCCGCCGCCGTACGCTCGTCTCGTGATTACCGTCGAGGGTCGCCACATGCCGGCCGTGCTGAATGCCAGCACCACGGTATTCGATGCCTCCGAGTCGACGGGCGAAGGATTGTCGTATCGGATCGAATTCGGCGACGGTCGAGACATCTTCGAGCGCAAGGCAGAGCATGTGCCCAGTCTATTCGGCACGCTCGTGGCACGCCTGACGGTGACTGATCGATTCGGACGAGTCAGCGTGGACCAAGCCCCGTACGAGGTGTTCCGGCTCGTTCCCGGACGACAGGTCTCTGAGTACTGGGTCGGCTTCGACCCACAACGTCTGACCTGCGGTTGTCTTCTGTTCTTCTACAGTCAGAACGGCCGAACGCTGACGGGTGCACTGGGCACCGGGTGGTATCCCCAATCGGTGGGGCTCGTCGCCGGCTTTATCGCTGGAGATCGTGAACTCCATCTTCAGCTCCGTGATGGGAGCACGTTGGACGGAGAGATCGCGTTGTCCGACTACATGGGAGCCGTGAACAACTATCGAGACTCGCTGCGGCTGACCGTGCACGGCGGCCCATGGGATGGCAAGTTTCTTGAGTTCTTCGCATCGAGCCCGTACTGAATGGGCCCCGCTGCAAGCGAAGGAGTTGGCGGAGACTCGGTTTTCCTGGCTTCGAATCGCAGGAGATCGATGCAAAGTCGCAACGTCAATCGGACTCGAAGGGCATCCGCATTGTGAGGTTCTGCCCTCTGACGGCCTGGTGAGTAGTGGGACAATCCCTCACGAAAGGAGGGCTGCTTTCGCCCCTCTTCCGCTGGCCTTTCCAGAGTCCAGTAGGCCGGGACAAACACTTGATTTCTGGGACGCTCAGGACCATAGCTGTCGTGCTGGGCCACCGGGTGCTAACATCCACTCTGTTATGCGACGCGGCCTATGTATTCTGATCGCGGCCAGCTTCGCTTCGTGCGGCGGGCCTACCAGTTCTGCGGGCCCATCCTCAATCCCCCTCCCTGGCGGAACCGGCCCTGGGTTCGTCGTGACCGTGGACGGCCGCGCATCGGCTGTCGCCATCGTGGGTGCCAGCGAAGTCAAGGCGGACGCCGGTCAATTCGCAAGTGGAGCGACGGCCCACGCCATTGACTTCGGCGATGGCACTCCGGCTTCAAGCGATGCCGTCGCGACCCATGTGTATGAAGAGCCGGGCGCGTTCACCGTATCACTCCGTATCACGGGCAAGTCTGGGGTGACGACGGTCGCGAAGAGCGAGGTCGTCGTGCAGTCCGTGAAGGGCGCATGGTCGAACGCGCAGTTGAATGCCCGGGTCGGTTTCGTGGAAGTGCGACGTCTGACCATTACATCGCAGACCGGCGCGGACGTGCGCGGCCTCTATGCCTCCTCGTCGGCCCAACTGGACCGTCGATTCACGGGAAGCCTCACTCCAGGCCGACGCCTACGTCTCGTGCTGGAGGATCAGACGGTCCAATTCGATGGCGTGATTCCCGATGGCGGAAGAACCGCGGGGAGCACGATGCCAGTGGCCGTGCGCGGGGGGACTGCGGATGGAGATACGTTGCCGTTCTCACCCGTGCCTGAGGACCTGGGTTCGCCCCCAGTGGCCTCGCTCCGCATCACGGCCGGGGGAGCCAGTGGGCACGGCATTGTGGGCCTCCCGTTGTTGTTCGATGCGTCAGGATCGAGGGGGGAGGATCTGGTTTTGGGGATCAGCTTTGGCGATGGAGCTGTCGCGTATACCGCCACAGCGGAGCACGCGCTTGCCACGAAGGGGCACTACACCAGTGTCGTGACTGCGACTGACCGGTTTGGACGCTCGAGTTCAGCGACTGTTCCGCTGCTCGTGTCGTCGCTGATCGATGGAACTGGTACGCCAGAAGCCAATTGGGTGGCCTCTAGTCCTACTGGGAATTGGCGTCTGTTCTTCTCTACGGATGATGGTCACAATGTGGCCGGCCACTATTTTGGTCAAAATGAACCGCCCGATCGGGGGTCCTTTGTTGGCACCATCACCGATGCATACGGCCTACACCTGAAGCTGCGGGCGGACGACGCACGCGAGGTGCTTCTTGACGGGACCATTGAATTAAAAACACCCTCCGAACCTCAGAACCATTACCCGCTCTTGCTCCACTTGACGCCAAATACAGGAAGAGATGCGGGGGTTCTTCTGACGTTCTACATGACGGACCCCTACTGATTCAACTATCCATGACGCGAACGCCGTACCGACTTGACAGGAAGACGAGGCGCTGGCGACCCAACTGCCGGGCGGGCTCAGGTTTCCCCTGTCTGGCCGGGTTTCTTCTCGAAGAATATCGAGAGGCCATACTTCCGACGCGAGGCCGCATCCGAGCGGAGCTTGATATCTGAGACAAGTGATGGGGCTTATGACGCACTCGACCGTCTCGCTTCTGAGAGGCATCGCTATCGTGACCGCTGTCGGCATAACCGCGGTGGTCGGCAGCGGCGTCTTGTTTGTGGTGACACATCGCAGCAGTTCGGCCAATTCGTTTGTCGTGGAACGAGATTGAGCGACATGGCCCTGGTCTGATTGCCGACTACCAACATCCAAGCGGCGGCCACTTCATTTCGTGGGTTGATTAGAAAATCGCTGAAATAGGGTTCGACTCCCTCCTTCTCCGCCATCGAACGAAACGTGTTCCCGCCTCCGGTCTGCAAAGACATTCGTGACAAGGAAATGGCAGCCGAGTAGAGTATGGGCGCTATAACGTCATCATCACGACGGGGCGCTTTTCGCTCGGAGAGGAGGATGAGATGCGACATGCCGGGGTACGCGGGCAATTATTGAAGTTGTCGGCACTGGCGCTGATCGCCACGGGCGGGCTCGTCTACTCGCAGCAGGGGGCTGCGCCGACGGGGCGAGGCGGTGGAGCGCCGGCTCAGCCTCTCGCCGGCGGACCGTACACAGGCACGGGCCCCGAGGGCTCGCCGAGGCCGGAACCCGGCGTCAACCTCATGAGCAATCCGTACCGGATGATCGAGCACTGGCCGACGCTGAATCCCGGGATGAAATGGGGCGGCGCGATCAGCTTCCTGCCGGACAACAAGGGTGGGACATGGGTGTTCCTACGAACTGAGCCGCCGATCGTGTACTTCGATGCCTCCGGCAAGATCGTGCAGAGCTTCGGGCAGGGCATGTTCGCGGCGGCACACGGGATGTGTCGCGACCGTGACGGCAACATCTGGGCGGCCGACAACCCGTTCAGGGACACGGGCACCGGACGCGGCTTTCAGGTCTTCAAGTTCACCCCGGAAGGCAAACTACTCCTGATGCTGGGCCAGGCAGGCGTCGGGAAGGCTGGTCCCGATACCTTCGTTGGCCCTTCCGCGTGTGTGGCCACGGCGAACGGCGACATCCTCATCGCCGATGGGCATTGGCCGCGACCTGCTTTCGCGCAACAGGACGGCGACCGCCTGGTGCGTCTGTCGCGCGACGGCAAGTTCATTCGCGACTACGGGAAGCTTGGGCGCGGCCCAGGTGAGTTTGCCGGGCCACATTCACTTGCGTTCGATTCGCAAGGGAGACTGTTCGTTGCCGACCGTTCGAACAGCCGCATACAGATCTTCGACCAGAACATGAACTATCTGGATTCCTGGAAACACTTCGGACGCCCGAGCGGGATCTCGATCCTCAAGGACGACACACTGATCGTGGGGGATTCGGAGTCAGGTATCCCGGTGCCTGGGCCAGCCATCTCGCTCGAGGGAGCGGCGTCGACCTTCCGGAATGTCGGGTGGAAGCAAGGCATCAGGATCGGCAGCGCGAAGGACGGCTCGCTGCGCTATTTCATCGAAGGGATCAATCCCGAGGGCATGGCGGCCGACGAGCGTGGGAATATCTTCGCCGGCATGACAGGAGGGTGTCCACTCAGCAAGTCTGGCGGATGCATTCAGAAGTGGGTCAAGAAGTAGTGCAGCTGTCTGCGCCAATTGAGGAGAGAGTGGGCATGTGCCGAAAATCATCGATTCCTCTCGCATTTTTCATCTGCGTCGTCGCTGTGGCGATGGGCAGTAGCACGTTCCGGTCTGTTGTGCTCGCCCAGGGCGCCGCAAAGTCTGGCGTCCCGCAATACGAGCTCGATCCGTCGTGGCCGCCCAAGCTGCCCAACAACTGGATATGGGGCATTCCCACGTGGGTGACCGTCGACAAGCACGATCACGTCTGGGTCCTGCATCGTCCACGAACGGCGCGACCGGAGCAGAAAGCCAACGCCGCGCCGGCCGTGATCGAATTCGACGAGAAAGGCAAGTTCATCAAGGCGTGGGGCGGACCCGGGCAGGGATTCGACTGGCCGGACACCGAGCACGGCATCTTCGTCGATCACGGGGATCGCGTCTGGATTACTGGGATCAACCCGCGTGCTGGTGCTGTCGTGTCCAATCGTGTGGACGACATGATCCTGAAGTTCACCAAGGACGGTAAATTCATCCAGCAGATCGGCGGCTTCAACGTGAGCGGCGGGAACAAAGACACGAAGAACCCGCACCAGGCGGCGGAGGTGTTCGTGTACCACAAGACCAACGAGGCGTTTGTCGCTGACGGCTACGGGAATCGTCGCCTCTGGGTGCTCGATGCCGACAAGATGACGCATAAGCGGCAGTGGGGCGCCTTCGGCAAGGAGGCGCTGGATCCACCGCCGCCGCCACCGCCAGCGGCACGCGGTGCGGCTCCTGCTCCTCCCACGGATATCGAGGGTCCAGGCCCTGATCAGTACGGCATCGTCCACGGTGCTAAAGTCTCGAACGATGGGATGGTGTATGTGGCCGATCGTGGGAACCGACGCATTCAGGTATTCTCGCTGGACGGCAAATACCTCAAGCAGGGTTTTGTGAACCGGACGACGTCGACCTCATCTTGCGACACGGTCGCCTTTTCGCAGGACAAGGACCAGCAGTTCATCTTCTGCCCCGACTTCAACAAGGGCGAGATCGCCATCGTGAATCGAAAGACCCTCGAAACAATCGGTGCCTTTGGAAGCCGCGGCGCCGGCCCTGGCCAGTTCCAGAACCTTCACGCCATTGCGACCGATTCAAAGGGGAACATCTACGGCGCGGAGGTCGGACCTGGGAGCCGCGTACAGAAGTTCTCGTACAAAGGGCTGAAGTAGCCCTGCACCATCGTGCGACATGGTATGAAGAGCCTCCGGGGCCCTTCCGCCAGCATGAGGGAAACTATGGGCTGGCGAACATTCTCAGTGGCGCGCGTGCGGTCGAAAAGGCCCTCGCAGCCGAGGCTGCCAAGAACAGGCAGAAGTAGCGACGCTACTTCTGCCTGGGCCGTTTGCTCAGGTGGCCGTACATCAGCTCCTCGGCAAACTCCACGCAGATATTCTCGAGAGGCAGCGCGTTCTTTTCCACGCGGCGATAGAGCGGCATACTCATCTTCCACGGCCGGGTAAACACAGCCGGATCTTCAATCGTGGCTTCGTACCACAGGTGATCGGGACCAGTGGCGGTGTAGCGTTCAACAACATGCAGCTCTTCGCTGTGAAAGTTTCCGGCGCGATCGAACCATGTCTCATCGTTCAAACCGGTCACGTCAACCACCAGCGTTTCGCCTTCCCAGTGGCCGCGTGACCATCCCATCCAGTACACGTTGGGGCTCTTGTCCGTGTTGTTCATGTAGACGACGCGGCTGGCATTCGCGAACTCGTACGCCATCAGCACATGCTGCGGGGTCTGAACGATCTGAAAGGGATGGCCCTGATATGTGGCGCGCGGGATTCCTGGCATGTAGCATTTGATTTCCGGATCGCGGGTCATCCAGTTGTCGAGGTTTTCCTTTTTCTTGGCCAGCGCATCGGGCCGATACGGAAGCGCGCCTCCTTCGACAACGCCCATACCAGGAGGCACGCTGAAGGACGCACCAAGCGCGATCACCGGCCCTTGTCGGGCCACGTGATCCTCGATGTCCCAATTCGCCGTGTTGAGCGCCTGCCACGTTCCATTCAGGTTGGGCTTGCCATCCGGCGTCCGGGGCGCCCGGTACGTCCGCGCCTGACCAACGACCGGGGTTGTGCCGAGCCAGAAGGCGGCGACAATCGCTGCCGCCGCGCCCGCATACATCACCGCCGTAGCGCGATGTCGCATCTGCAAGCTCTCCCCCTCTATCCCGGCTCGGCCCACTGACTCTACTTCGACGGCTTGCCGGCGGCTTCTGCGGCTTTCCTCTCGTCTGCCCGGGCGCCCTTGAGGATACCTTCCATGCTGTGGTTGCCCTCGTGACAGGCGTACTCGAAAAGGCGATCGTCTCTTCTCGGCATCGGGATCGCGACGGTAAACGGTTTCGTATACACAGTGGGATCGGTAATCGTGTATCGGTAATCGATCAGGTCGTCGCTGACGCGCGTAAAGCGTTCGACCGCGCGCGTGTTCGAGGACCCGCCATACCGCAGACGCGTCTTGTCGTTGAAGTTCGTCGTCTCGACGACCAGCGTGTCGTTCTCCCAATGCCCACGTGAATCGCCATTCCAGTGGCGGATGGTCTGCGGAATGTGCGGACGCCCGTCAAGCGGAATCAGGCGCACGTGGTGGATGTTCTCGTCGAGGATCGCCACCATGCCTGGCGTCTGAAAGATCTGATACGTGTTGTTGTAGCCCGAAGACACCGGCGGGACGCCGTGGTACATGATGCAGCGATCGGTCGGGGATCGGTCCAGCCAGGAATCCGCCGGGTGTTCGCGCTCGTAGGCGACCCTCTCGGCGCGTGCCCTCTGCGCCTCCGGCGTCAGCGGGGGGTACTTCCCGTCCGGCGGGTCAATAATCAGCGATGTGCGACCGATCGATTGCCCGCGGTCCCACCAGAAATTGTTGTACGTCCCAGGATCGCCTTCTCGTGGAGGAGCGTCCTGTTGACGCGCAGTTCGCTCGGCGAGCTCGGCAACTTCTTCGTCGGTCAGAAACGTCTTGTCGCCCGCCGAAACGGGTTTGGAGAGGGGCGTCGTCGTTGCGTACGACCAGACACCCTGCAGGTCGGGCTCCCCCCACGCGGTTCGGGCAACCTTCCAGTTCTTGTTCTTCGACGTCTCCTTGGCTTTGACCAGGGCCTGTGCGGCCGGCGCCGACGGGGTCGTGGGAGGCGCATTCGCGGGCGGTTTCTGAGTCTGACCCGAGACAGATACCGTTGCCAGCGATACGACGAAGATGCCGATCGCCAGTGTACCCACCGACTCCAGACATCGATGGCTCATCTGACCTCCTTACGCGCTGACGGACCTTACTCGATCTTACTCGACTCGACCGTACTCGACCGGGCAGCCGGCATCGGGCACCGGCATGGCACCAGCGGACTGGTGAACCGAGACATCCTGTCTCGGTTTTCGGACAGCGTCAAGGTGAGAGCCATGACGCGTCTGAGGTGCTCCGGCTTGAACGCGAAGTGGAAACCGCGCGGGCCAGGAAGTACACTTCGCCCCGAGAGGTCATCCCCCATTCGATCCAGATGAAAGCAGCACCCTCGTCCGTGAGGTGAACAACTGGATCCGCACCCGCGCACCGTTTGACGGCGTCATCGATTTTGATCAGGTTGTGCGAGACCGCTCCAATGGCGACCTGATCTTCGCCCCATTCAATTGCGACGGCATCCATCCGAGCCCACGCGGGTACTACGAGATGGGCAAATCGATACCGCTCGCTCTGTTTGCTCGATGAAGGCCGGACCGACTCTACGACTTCGGCACGAACGCCAGGAAGCGCCGAGGGTTATCGACCAGTATCTTATGGAGCGTCGCATCCTTGACGCCTGCATGCCGCAGCTTCGGTACGAACTGATTCACGACCGATGAATATCCGCTTCCCCAGTTGGCCTTGAGGTTGAACGCCTGAGCGAAATCGGATGACAGCATCACCTGATCTTCGTACCCTGCCTCGAGAATCTGCAACACCCTGGAGACCTTCTGTCGTTCGGGGATATGCGACTGGGACATCTGATGGCCGACGGTATCGAATCCGATGAACGCGCCGGCCTTGGCAACCGTCTTCAGCGTTTCTCCGGGCGGGTCGTCTTCGAGCTTGATGGTTGACATATGGCCAATGCAGATGCTCCGTGGGTTGACGCCGTTTGAGGTGAGGATCTGCAGTTGCTCGATCGCGCAGGTGGGACAGCTTTGGTGCGGAATGTGCGTGAAAATCGGCAGGTTCGTTCGGACCTGGGCTTTGCTCAGGGCGATCAAGAACTTCCGTTCATCGGCCTCCATCTTCATCGAGGTGCCGATTTCGCCAAAGGCCCCCCAGCGCATCGACGCCGCATCCTGAACGAGGCGATCCGCGAACTGGTCTTCGCTGATCTGCGCGAAATCCTTCGGATAGGCCTCCCTGAAATAGCCGCCTCCGGCCACGATGTGCATGCGGGACCGGGTCGCCAGGTCGCGCAGGTCGCGCATGTTCTGCTCTGTCGGGCGGGATGTCGTGGAATTCACGAGGCAGACCACGCCGTCCGCGGCGCTCGCCTTCAGTTCGTCGACGAGCAGATCGACCCCTTGGATCGCGGGTCCGGCGACAGACGGGGTACAGGGCATAGGACAAGAACTGGGCGGGCTGCTGTAACCGCCCAATCCAATCAGATGCTCGTGCATCATCGTTGCGCCGCTGCGCAATGCGTCGGGCGAGATGTCTTTCAGGATGGTGCGAATGATCGCACCCCTGGGAAAGGTGATATGGCCGGCACTTTTGGCCGTCAGCCAACCCGGCGCTTGTGCCAGGCCCATCTGTTCGGTGAGCGCCGCGACGGCGCCAAATCCGGCACCCGCCCCGATCAAGCCAAGGACGTCGCGTCGCGTGAATTGTGCCGCTCGAGATGCTCCCAATGGTTTCAGCATTGAAAAGGCTCCTACGATGAGCCGCTCGGCTGGGTCAGCGTGAGCTCACGCTCGCTGCAGGCAGCCTGAATGCGAGCAGTTCCCCTGAGTATCCGGCGCCACTGATAGCCACGACGAGATACTGCTGGTTGTTGATCATGTAGGTCATCGGAGAGCCGGTCTGGGGAGCCGGCATGTACACGGCGCCAACCTCGGCCCCGGTCGCCTTGTTGTACGCCCGCAGCATCGCGCCTCGCTGTCCGGAAGACGTTGTGGCGAACCCGCCTTCGCCGGCAACCAGAAGCGTCTTGGTGACGAGCGTGCCGATCCGTCCCGGGCGGCCGGTGCGAGGGACCTTCACCCCCTTGAGCGCCGGATGATTGCGGATGTTGTCGGGCGTCTCGCCGTGCGCGATCTGCCACAGCATCTCACCCTTGTTCATGTCAATAGCCGATATACGCCCATACGGCGGCTTCACCAGCGGAATACCCTGCACAAGAAGGGCACCGCCGGCGCCTCCACCCTCGCCGCCTTCAGCCCCGCCACCGCCTCCACGCCCGGCCCCGCCGGGGGCGGCCGCCGCGCCACTGCCAGCCGGCGCTCCGCCCCGGGCGCCACCGCTACCAGCACCAGGCGCTTCCCCGCCGCGGCCACCGCGACCAGCCGGTGCAGGCGCGTTCGGGTCGCGGGCGGTTCCCATGTTGTAGGCCATGTCCGTACGGGCTGGATCACCGGGCACGACCGCGTAAACACCGAGCTGGTTGTTCGTAAAGATGTAGAACGTGTTCGTTTCCGGGTCGAGCGATCCTCCCTGCCAGTTTGCGCCGCCAGTAAGCGTCGGCAATCCCAGCACCCCGCGCGGACCCTCCCACTTGCTCACCAACGCGGGCGTGAAAATTGGTCCCAGCTTATAGAACGAGGCGAGCTTCAGGCCCTCAGCTTTCAGCTCCGGCGTGAAATCGATAAAGCTCTCAGTCGTTGTGCCCTGGTTTTCGAAAGCCGGGGGCTTGGTCGGAAACGGCTGTGTGGGTGAATACCACTCGCCGGGCACATCTCCCTGCGGCACCGGCCGTTCTTCGATGGGCCACACGGGTTGTCCGTTCGTGCGGTCGAAGACATACAGGAATCCCTGCTTGGTCGGCTGTGCGATCGCTTTGATTGCACGGCCATTCACGGTGATGTCGGCGAGGATCGGCGCGCAGGGAATATCCCAGTCCCAAATGTCGTGATGAATCAGCTGGTAGTGCCACACTCGCTTGCCAGTCTTGAGGTTCAACGCGACGAGCGTGCTCGAGAAGAGGTTCGCACCTTGCCGGTGGCCTCCATACTGGTCGTTCGTCGGCGCTTCAACCGGCAGATACACGAGGCCCAGCGCCTCATCGGCGGACATCTGGCCCCATACGCCTGTGTTGCCCGTGTACGACCATGAATCCTTGAGCCAGGTTTCGTTCCCGACCTCGCCAGGCGACGGAATCGTGTGGAAGATCCAGAGCCGCTTCCCGGTGCGGATATCGTAGCCGCGCACATGGCCCTTTTCGTTGCGCATGCTCTTGGGAGCAGTTCCAGTCGAATGCGCGGCGCCGACCACAACGACGTCGCTCGCGATGATCGGCGCGGCATGCAGGCCAATGTCCGCTGTTTCCAAATCCATCTTCTGATCGTCTTCGAGGCGCAGATCCACCATCCCGCCTTTCCCGAAGCTCGGGATAGGCCGGCCCGTTTTCGCATCCAGCGCGATCAAAACGTAGCCCGGCGTGACGAAGACGATGCGTTCTTCCTTGCCGTCGGTCCAGTAGGACAGACCGCGTCCGGACAGCGTCCGCGGTGCAATCTGCGCACGGCGTCCGCCGTCGAAGCTGTAGACCCACTTCAACTCTCCGGTGGCGGCATCCAGCGCGACGACAGCGCGGCGCGTGCCACCCGTCGAGTACATCGTGCCATTCGCGACGAGCGGCGTCGTCTGAAGGTTGAACTCCTGTCGCGGCCCGAGGTTGTCGGTTTTGAAGCGCCACGCCACCTCGAGCTGGTTGAAGTTCGTGGCGTCGATCTGCTGCAGCGGCGAGTACCGCGTGCTGGCGAGGTCTGCGCCGTACGTGCGCCACTCACCGACCGGCACGGCTCCTCGCTGGCCAAGGACAGGGATAGCCAAGAGAAGCACCAGCGCCCACACAGGTCCCAAGCGGCCGGCGTTCCGAAACCATGTTCGCGTCATACGGACTCCATCTGACTGTGTATGAAGACTAGCACCTGGTCGCTCTGCACGCCGATCGACTGGACTCGAGCTGTCGCGTCATTCATCTCGGAATGCGGGAAACCGCTGCTGGACGCATTCAGCCAGAGAAAGGACAGCTGACTCGCCGGCCCATGTGAGGTGTCTCCTGCTCGTCAAGCGCACGGCGGCCCCGCGAGAGGACACACGTTAGCGCCCGCTCGTGCCGGAAGTCAAGGTGGCTCCATTCGATTCAGACGTCTGCGGGCTGCGAAATCGGGAGCGGGGACGGGGCGTTGAGAAGTCTGACGGATGAAGAACGACCGGTGTCCCCGAAGACCGACACCGGCTGGGAAGCCGAACGCCTACTTTTGCGTTGCAGAAGCCGCGACCACCGTTACTTTGACGTCCTGGTCCGTGGGCAACTGGCCGTCGGTGGTGTGCGCCCGAAGCACGTACTCACCAGGCTGGGTAAACGTCGCCGTCGTCACCGCCTTGCCGTCCACGATCTTGGCAACGCTGGGCTCAATCTTGACGGGGGCGGGACCGCGCCACACGATGTAGGAAACCGCGCCTGCCGGCGTCGGAGTGGGGGGCACTGAACGCTCGCCGCGGAGCCCGGTCCGAAGCTGTGGCACGTTTATGGGTGCCTCTACGGTCGAATCGCTCGGCTGCAAGATCGGTGGCGTTTCCTGGCCTACCGCGGGCTTTTGACGGCGAGCAGGCGCCGTCCTAGGACCAGCAGGGCCTCGGGCGGCACCAGGTTTGGGGAGCCCATCGTCGGTATAGGAAGCCGCTAGTGTCAGCGTGGCAGGAAGGACAACCCGCGGCACGGGCGGCATGGTCAGCGTTGGCCGCTGGTTTCCCTCTGTCGGCTGGGGAGTCTCTGTCGCGATCTCCCACTCAGGCTGAAGCCAGCCGACAGCCTTGAGCGTTCTCCCTCGGAACGTAATGGTCCACACCAGTTCCTTCTTGCCGAAGTCCTTCGGTACCGGGACACTGAACACTCTGGGATTTCTTCGGGTGTAAAAATAGGTTGGCTGGCCACGGTCCGGCCCACCAGGCTCGATGTTGTTTTGAGGGCCGAGCGGCACCGATACTTCTTCGAGGTAGTTCCGGTTCAAGTATCCGAAATGCATGACGAAGCTGCCGTCAGCTTCTTTCGACCAGCCTTCGAAGTATGGCTGAACGGCCTGGCCTGAATTGAATTTGAGCTGATATGGCAGCTGATCGAGCTGGGCGCTCACGGTCCGCGGGCCGGCAAAGAGGCCAAACGCCACAGCCCCAGCAAAGAAAGCCCGCAAACCGGTCTTCATAGTCGATCCTTCCCAGAAAGGTGTCGGAGTTTCTTCGGACTGAGCACTCCGCAGCTGAGGACTGCGGAGTGCTCGGTTCAGATTTGGACGCGAGCCCTATGGCTGCTGTTGAGCGGTCGTGGAGGTCGTCGCAGCCTTCCGCATATTCTTGCGTGCCTCGAACTCCGCCTTGTAGTCCTCTTGCGTGGGGCCCCCCCAGCCGATCCAGGAGAAGCCCATCTCGTCGATCGTTCGATTTCCGTTGCCAACCCAGTTCTTCGGATCCGGATTGTTCCTATTACCCGTCGTGTTGTCGTGCCAGCTAATCACGTGGAGAAGCGTCCCCGCCGGCACAATCGGCGCCACGTCGTCGGCATAGTTGTAGACCAGATGCCAGTTGTAGTTGAAATAGGCGCAACTCACCGTCTCGGTCGCCACCGCGGAGCCCGAGGTCGGGTAAATCAACTCGAGACACTGATACTTGCCGCGCGCGTGCATGTGCGGCTGGAACGCGGTGATTCTCGCAGGCCTGTTGAAACGCGTATAGCCGTCGATCCGGACGACCTCTCCACCGGGAATATCGAGCTCGGAAATGCTCTGGCCAAGCTGCTTCGACCAGCGAATGTTCTTCGGCACGTACCCCTTCGGGTGAAACAGGATGCCCACTTCGATGCCCGTGTCCACTGGCTCGCCGATTGAGTGGAGGTGGTAATTGACCTTCATCTTCAGGCCGGCCTGGACGAGCAGACCAGAGTCCGCCGGGTAAAACTCCGCGTTCTTGCCCGAGGCGTACTCGACCAGGAACTGCCCTCCGCCAGAGGAATTGCTGTCGTCGCCGCCATCCTGCCCTTCGGCCGCACCGGCGGGCACCGTAAACGTGAGGGCGTGATGAACAACCCTGCGTGAGAGCTCGTTGACCGGCCGGGTCTGAATCGCTTTGATGTAGCGGTCGTCCTTCAAATCAATCGGCGTGTAGAGCGAGCCGAACAGGTCTGGCCCCGTTGCGGGCATCTTGAAGGTCGGGAAGCGCAGGACCAAATCGGGCGTGCCAAGCTGCCACACTGTTGAATTGGGGAACTGGCGTAGCGGCGGCATGTCGGCCGGGTTGCCGCGGGGTGCATTGCTGTCCACCCACTTGGCGATGACCGCGATCTCCTCGTCAGTCAGAGACGGATCGTCCTTGAACTTGGTGATCCCAATGTTGCGATCGATATGCCATGGTGGCATCTCCCGAGCCGTCACCCGCGCTTTCATCGAGCG
>ORMF011111157.1_pt1 | contig 14258 bp, 6 predicted proteins | sample 1779871 | NCBI WGS metagenome assembly ORMF01 (sample SAMEA104232316, study PRJEB22302) | groundwater metagenome | biome: forest; feature: aquifer; material: groundwater | place: USA | collected 2011-08-07 | depth 5.4 m | reverse complement strand
TAAGAAATATTTGGGGGAGACATTCGACATTCACACCGGTGGTGAAGACAATATTTTCCCGCATCACGAATGCGAGATCGCGCAGAGTGAAAGTGCATCCGGAAAGCAGTTTGTCCGCATGTGGCTGCATAAAAGGCGCATCGATCTCGGTTCGGAGAAGATGTCAAAGAGTCTTGGCAATGTGCTTACTCTCCCTGACATTGTCGCGAAAAACTACTCACCGCTCGACCTCCGGTACTATTTGCTGAGTGTGCACTACCGCACGAACTTAAAATTCAGCTGGAAGGGGATGGATGATGCGAAGAAAGCGCGGCGCAAAATCATGGAGTGGATAGACGAAGTGAAGACAGAAAACCGTTCACCGGAAGATATCGACCGGCATCTTCCGGACAACACATGCGTCGGTGCATTCACCGCGGCGATAGACAGCGACCTCAATACTCCTGCCGCACTCGCGGTGATCTTCGAAGCGATGAATACGTATCGCGCGAAGAAGCCGCTGGATGCCCCTTCCCGCGCCGTGTTCATTGATCTCATTGAACTGGCGCGTCATACGTTCGGTTGCTTCGAGGAAGAGGCGACAGAGGAACTGCCGGCCGTGATTCAGAAGCTGCTCAGTGAAAGAAGTGACGCTCGCGCGCAGAAAAATTTTGCAGAGTCTGACCGGCTGCGTGATGAGATAAAAAAATTGGGATATGAAGTGCGGGATGCGGGGGCGGAGCAAACAATCAAAAAACTGTAGAGACGCCCTAGGGGGCGTCTCGACCGTGGCAGCAAGACTTCCCGTGCTTCGCACTGGGGTGAGACGCCCGTTAGGGCGTCTCTACAGGACGAAATATGTTAAGAAAATCATACAAATCAGGCATTTTTACACTATTTGGGGATGTATGATGGTCTGTTGTTTCTCCGGTTCTTAATCCCATCTTAATCAATCTATGGTATCTATTTGCCGTTCTACGCTGTTTAAGCATGTGTAATGTCAAATCTACTATACCAATTGTGTAATTTTCATGACCCAATCTTTTATTCAATAGCAATCCACAACAGGAAGAACCATCTATTTCAACTCTATTTCCAGTGACAAAAAAGTGCCTCCCAGCACCTCTTTCTCCCACAAATTCCTGCCTGTAACTGAAAAATAGCCTATTTTTTTGGTGAGAATCGCCAAATCATTATATCGCCTCCCTGCGTAACACGGAGTGCGCCGGAGCGTTTTAAGTGACGCACGGAAGCAGAGAACGCTTGCAGAGGGACGCTGTTCCTCGCTAGCATCTCCGCTGATCCGCCTCAAAACGGGGTGGGTCTCGTGTACGGGTTCCTTTACAACTCGGCAACTTGCCTCGTTCTCCCTGTGAGATGAGACAAGCTTCACGTCCATTTCCTCTCTCCTCCGGGAGACGGGGATGCACTTCCTTATATAGGGGGGTGCAGAGACCGTGTTTTATCCCGCGATGAACATTCCGATACGCAGGGCGTATCTGTCCCATCCGTGGTGTCCTCTCTTTATATTTAAGGAGGGAGCACAGATTATTTTCTACAGTGCTCGTCTCAACACTGTTGGCGACATGCGAACCGTTTATCCGCGTGGTCCTTCATTCTTCATCATCTACATCCACATACATCGCTCCAATCTTTATTCATTTCTACTTCCCATTCTCCTTATGGACATTTCTCGTTTGAAGAAAATGTTTGCAGGGATGTCCGCTGTCGCGATCACGCTGACGTCAGTCAGCAGCGTGTTTGCCGCATACAGCGACGTTCCGGCAGGGGTGTGGTACGAAGATGCAGTCGGCGCATTCGTTGATGCCGGCTACCTCGATTCGTCCCAGCCCCGCTTCCGTGGTTCCGACAACGCGAACCGCGCGGAGTTTACGAAGCTCGTGGTCGAGCTGAACGGCGGAGTTCTCTCCACCGCTCCGGCTGTTCCCAGCTTCGATGACGTCAAGCCAGGCGCCTGGTACTTCGCTTCCATGGAGGAAGCCGCCAAGGAAGGCTGGATCAAGGGTGACAAAGACTGCTACGGCAGCCACCCCTGCTACGCCCGTCCCGGCGATAACATCAACCGCGCTGAGGCTGCCGCCATCATCGTTCGTGCCTTTGGCCTTACGTCCACCGGCGACGCTCCGGCGTTCGTCGATGTCCCGAATGGTCAGTGGGACACGGCACCCGTCCAGACGGCTGCGGATCACTGTGTTCTCCAGGGTGACGACCAGACCGGTCGCGCACGCCCGGGTGACAACATGAACCGCGCTGAAATGGTCACCATGCTCCACCGCGTGGACATGAACCTCACCTACGGTGTCGATTGCGGCACCGGCGGCAGCGTGCCTTCGGAGCCGGCCATCAATGATGCTGTCGGCATCGACGCGACAACGGTCGAAGTGTCTTTCACCACACCGGTGGATGCCACGGAGGCTGCTGACGCAACGCACTACAAGGTCACCGGCGCTTCGACGATTGCCGTCGCCAGCGTCAAGGTGATTGACGAGACAACGGTGCAGGTCACTCTTGCTACGGCAACGAGCGTCGGCGCCAAGTACACCCTCTCCGTTCAGGATATGAAGACGGACGGCGGTGACATGTTCTCCGACACAGCGGACTTCACAGGGTACAGCCCGATCGTCATGGGCAACGGAACCCTCGAAGTCGCCATGGCATCGACGAACCCGGTCGGGGACTCCGTTCCCAAGGGTGCCGTCGGCGTCGTGATGCTCTCGATTGACCTCACCGCTTCATGCGATGACTCCGTCAAGCTCGAGCACCTCGTCGTTCTGCACGAAGGCTTCGGCGCCGAGACCGACATCGATGGCGTCTACGCCACCGTTGACGGCACACGCGCAACGCGCAAGCGTTCCATCGACTCGCAGGACCAGACGACAGACCTCCGCTTCCAGACTCCGCTCGACATTGCGGCCTGTGGCACGAAGACAGTAGACATCGTCTCTGACTTCAGCTCCACGTCCACCACGTCGGCAGAGCACAACTTTGCCGTGGAGCTCCCGACGGACTTCCACAGCAACGCGAAGGCCGTTCAGGGTAACTTCCCGCTCCGCGGGAACACCTTCCGCATCGCTGCAGTCAGCAGCGGAAAGGTGACCGTCACGTATCGTTCCATCTCGCCGAACAAGGTCCAGGTCGGTGACAAGTCCGTTGTCCTCGGCAAGTTCGAGGTGTCCACGGATTCCGTCGAAGACCAGACGCTCTACTCGGTGACACTGGAACAGAACAGCACCGCCAATGACGGCGACATGATGAACCTCAAGATCCGCCGCACAGACGGCACGATCCTGACGAACGTCGTCTCCGCTTTCGTCGGTGATTTCGCAACGTTCGTCTTCGATCCTCCCTTCACGATTCTCCAGGGTGACAAGATCACGCTGGAAGTGATTGGTGACATCGAAGGAGGCGCCGCGAACTCCGTTATCCTGCACTTCGAAGAGTCGTCTGATCTCTTTGCCGTCGGTTCCCTCTACGGGTACGGCGTGAACGGACAGCTCTACGGTTCGCAGGTCAGTCTGCCGACAGAGACGTCGACACTCCCGGCCACGATCACCATCGATGCCGGTCAGTTCACGATCGAAATCGACGGACCGGTCCAGCAGAAGTACACGCACGACAGCAAGGACGCCGTCCTCGCCAACGTTCTCATCACCACGGGTGGTGAGTCGGTCGACGTGAAAGACCTCTTCATCGCTATCCAGGGTCAGACCTCCACAGGAGGCGGACTCACGAACGCCGTTGGTACGGCCTTCGACAACATCCATGAGATCCTGGAGAACCTCGAACTGCGCAACACCGTTACCGGCCAGACCGTCAGCGCCGTCCGCCTCACAGCGACGACCGACTTCGGCACCGGTACGAACAGCATTTCTTCCTACCAGATCTACCGCTTCGATGACTTCGTCGTGAAGGGGAAGGACAAGTGGGAACTGCGCACGAACTTCATTAACAACGGTGCGAGCAACCATCCGAAGAGCGGCGATCGCTTCCGCGCCCACATTTGTGGTGAGCCGAAGAAGATCCTCGACTCGACGAATGCTCTCATCACCAACACCACAGGGTGTGACTTCGGAGGAATCATCACCTCTTCGACGTCCTACCAGATGGATGTTGAGGGCCTCAGCACCGGCGACAAAGTCGGCGATGTGCGCCCGCGCGGCACTATCACCGGTAACTTCCACCGCATTGCCAACTCGCAGCTTGTCGTTGCGGTGAAGGCGATCGGTACGACCGACATTGCCGTCAAGAACAGCAAGAACATCACGTTGCTCCGCTTTGAGGCACGCGCAGGTGAAGCCAAGGATATCCTCTTCACCAAGTCGATCTTCAAGTCGGACTCCGGTTCGCTCCTCAACGGTCAGAACTACGCTCTCTGGGTTGATACCGACGGCGACAGCGTCGTTGATACCAAGCTCCAGGACGGCGTTGCTTCGCAGTCCAGCCAGGTTACCTTCGACAAACTGGCAGGCGGCGGATACCTGATCCCGGCGGAGCAGACGGTCATCTTCGAGGTCCACTCCGATATCGCGGCGTCCCTCACGAACAATGACCTCCTCCTCAGATTCGACACCGGTTCCTCTGTGACCTACCTCGAGGCTGAACAGGCCGATGACGGCAGCAACCTCTCCGGTCTCCAGACGAACGGCACCTGCTCCACAACCTGCGACATTATCGTGACGATCACGCGCAGCAAACTCTGGAGCCTGGTGAGTCAGGGTAGCCTCTTCGTGACGAAGGATTCCGTCCCGGTCCGTTCACGCCAACTGCTTGGCGGTACGCTCGGTGACCCGATCCTCCGTCTCCAGTTCCGCGCTCAGAACGAAGACATCGACGTGACGGACATCCAGTTCAACTCTTCGGGTTCAACTGCCGGATCGGTCGATCGTCTCGAACTGTACGCAGAAGGCGCAACGACACCGTTTGCAACGGCCACCACCGGTGGTTGCGGCAGCGATGACACGCTTGCGACAAACAACGGAGCCCAGGGCGCTGCCATCGTGGCCTTCTGTGCCAAGATGCAGAGCCATCAGTTCGTTGTGAAGCAGGGAGCGAACGACAAAGTGATCGTCCGCGCCCGCATGAAGTCTGATGAGCAGGGTGCAACCTCTAACCAGATCATCCAGCTCTGGCTCAACTCACAGGCTGTTGCGAACAGCACGACCGGTTCCGGCGCCGTCCGCGCCCGGGGTGCTCTCTCCAGCAACGACCTTGTGGCGAACGGCGGCGACACCTCCGCTGACGGCGAAATCTTCGTCGGAACGGACACCGCAACGACGAACTCCGCCATTGTCGGAAACGTCAACAAGACTGTTCTCTCCAAGATCGTCTCCATCACGGACGTAAACCCGGCGTCTGCCCTCAACAACGGCAACCCGAACGTCCCTGTGGGAGTTGCCGGCTTCGGTCAGTTCAAGTTCACCGCAGCGACGAACACGAACACGCTCAACGGACTTAACAAGTTCACTCTGTCCGGCGTGATCTTCAACATCAATGCGACGAACGTCACACTGTCGCCGACACTCTTCAAGATCTACAACAAAAACGACTCCTCCACCAAGGTGGACTGTATCGGACGCGAGACAAACGGCACTGCCTTCACGGCAGGCACTGCGTCCGGCTCCTTCTTGGTTGACTGTCGCGGATTGGCCGGCAGCGCCATCGACACCCGCGTCAACTCGGGTGACTCGGCAATCTTCGTGCTCGAAGGAAATATCGTCAGCGCGAAGGTCGGAACGGCCAACTCAGCTCTCCAGGCGTCGATCCAGAACTTCACAAGCCTCACGAACGCTCTCGGTTACGCGTCCACAACGACCACTGCCCGCAATCAGATGGAGTGGCTCGATCAGGACACGGCGACCACCGCCTTCTACTGGCTTGAGTATCCGGATACAAGCGTGAACTCGACGAGCTACAAGAGCTAATAGACGGACAAAAGTCGCCTCGTCAGCGATACAAAAGGCCCCCCGGCAACGGGGGGCTTTTTTGTGCATGGAAGGGAAACATACGATTTCCCTTCCATAAGCCATCCCTTCCTTCAGAGGATTCCCCAGTTGCGGGACCCATCCTTCGACTTCGCTCAGGACAGGCAAGACCCACAACTGGGGAGTTATTTGAAATATGAAAAAGCAAAATCGATGCAACATATTTTTCTTGCTCTCAGAAAACGGCGGAATACAGTGCGGGCATGAGTGGGTTCGAGGGTTATCACACCGAAGGATCCGTAACAGATCGTCCCCGCCCGGGGCCGGATGCCTCCCGTTGGTATCCCGCGGGCTTTCATGAAAACGTTCAGGCACCGCGACGGGAGTTCCATAAAGGAATGCTGGCTCTGGAACCACTCGCGGCCGGATGCGTTGATGATCTTGATAACGATTAACCGAGTAGCCGTCTCTTCGCCGACAGGAGGGCTTTTGCTCCTGCGCGGAGAATAATTTGCTGTTCCGGTGGATACAGGACCACCTGACCCCCAAATTTCGCTTTAAACGAGGAGATGCCCGCCCAGGGGTGGTCGTCCCCTGCGTCGGGCGGGGCAATACCCAGAAGGTCATAGGATCGGCAAGAGGCGGCTTTGCAGAGGCGCATGGCCTCCCACTGGAGCAGGAAAGGGGCCATGAGAGCACGGTGGACGTAGGAAGACGCGCCGTAGTAGTAGATGCCGGTTTGGCCGTAGATGGCGCCGAGTAATCCCGCGATGGGCGGGATTGTTGCTGGTTGCTGGTTGCTGGTTGCTGGATACGCGAGCAGCAAAAATGCTCCCGGCACATGCTTCAGAAAAGTTTCATACTGTCGTTTTGGTCCTGCCCTGAATCCATCGCGCGCAGACGTGGCTGTCAGCAGCCCGTGGAATGCGCCTGCATCATCTGAGCGCTCCACCCGCACGCCGTGCTTCTGAGCGACGTGAATGTTGTAGCGTCCCTTCGGATGCATTTGCGCGAGGATTTCTTCCTCTGACGGGGAGAGATCGACGATGCGCGTGGCGGAGGGTTGTTCGTGTCGATGCGAGGGGCTAGGGACTAGTAATGGGGACTGGAGATTTGATCTCTTAAAAGGAGAAAAATATAATGCCATACATTTATCTATTCTTGCTTCCTCAATAATTCGTTCCAGAAGTTTCCCCGCTAGCCCCCAGTCCCCAGCCCTAGTCCCTAATGGTCCTCGTGGCACATCCCACGTCGACAGTCCGAATGCCGTCCGGTCAATAATGACGAGTGCGGACGCCCCGATCTGATCATTCTCCTCCGCGATGTACAATCGTGTGTCGCGTCCGAGGGCTTCCTGATAGTTTTTCCACCCGACAGATTGCCAGAGGGAGTTGTGCGGGTGTGACCCAAGCCACGCTTCGTAGCGCGCAAGATCGGCCGGTAGATTGATCGTGCGAATTGTCATGAAATCGTGATCAGAACGTCATTTGCTTGTGGCCGCATTCTTCGCGATTATACTCGAAGATCACGTCCGAACGCTCTAGTCCTACCCCCATTTCTATGCCTTTCTCACTTCCTAAGCTGCCCTACACGTACGATGCCCTCGAGCCACACATCGACACGAGGACGATGGAGATTCATTATACAAAACATCATCAGGCGTACGTCGATAAACTCAATGCTGCGGTTGCGGGGACCGAGTGGGAGAATATGGAGGTTGAAGAACTTCTGAAGAATTTTTCAAAAGTTCCCGATGACAAAAAAACGGCTGTGAAGAATCACGGCGGGGGGCATGCGAATCACAGTTTGTTCTGGACGATCCTCAGTCCCAAGGGCGGCGGCGCTCCGTCCGGCGATCTTGGCGATGCAATCAAGAACGAATTTGGATCATTCGATGCATTCAAAGAGAAGTTTTCCACAGCGGCCGCGGGGCAGTTTGGTTCGGGGTGGGCGTGGCTTGTAGTGGATAGTGGAAAGTTGAAAGTGGAAAGTGCGCCGAACCAAGATTCACCATTGATGACCGGCAAGACACCGATTCTCGGACTCGATGTCTGGGAGCATGCGTATTACCTCAAGTACCAGAACAAGCGCCCCGATTACATCACGGCGTTCTGGAATCTGGTGCATTGGGAGGAGGTGGCGCGGAGGTTCGATGCTGTTGTGTGATAAACGTAGAGACGCCATATATGGCGTCTCTACAGGAGATTCGCAGGGTATTTTTTGTTGACTTCACCGCTTCCATCCTTCAAAATCTCCCCGTTCCAGCTGGCTTCGATTGTGTTGTGAGCGCTGAGACAGGTTTTAGCTTCATTAGCTTCCTTAGCTTCGTTAGGGTTGCTCATGGGCATTCCGTCTCACATTCCCCCCTTTCGTATGGCCAAGAAGACCGCTAAGAAAAAGACTGTAAAGAAGCCCGCAAAGAAAGCTGCAAAAAAAGTAGTGAAGAAGGTTGTGAAGAAAGTCGTGAAGGCAGCGAAGAAAGTTGTAAAGAAAATCGACCCCACTTCGCTGAAGCTTCGCGGGGCAGGGAAGAAAGCGCCGAAAGTTGCAGCGAAGCCCGCTCCAAAGGCGGCTAAAAAGCCCGCGCCCGCTGCGAAGACGCCGGTGAAAATTGTCCCCATGAAAAAAATTCCGCCGCGCGGGGCCTATGAGATGGATGTGGAGAAGGAAATTCTGCCGACGGTCCATCCGCATCTGCTCCCGCCCGCCGGACGTGTGCCTGCCGGATTCAAAGACCTGCCGGCCGATCTGCAGCCGCGCAAAGTGTCTGATGATCGTGCATACCTTGTTCCCGATGAAGGACTTTCCCATGTGCCGTCACTCATCGAAATGCAGCTGGAGAGTTACAAGTGGTTCCTCACCGAGGGCTTAAAGGAATTGCTGGAGGAAATTACCCCGATCACCGATTTCTCGGGCAAGAAACTCGAACTGCGCATCCTCGGCCACACCTTCGACCCCGCAAAATACGACCCCGAAACCTGCCGTCGCAGAAACCTCACCTACGAGGCGGCGATGAAGGGACACGTGCAGCTCATCAACAAGGAGACGGGGGAAATTAAAGAGCAGGACGTGTTCCTGGGCTCCATTCCGCTCATGACCGACTCCGGCACCTTCATCATCGGAGGCATCGAGCGCGTCGTCGTCCATCAACTCGTCCGCTCGCCGGGCGTGTTCTTCTCCTCGATGCCCGATTATCCGAAGTACCACGCCGCAAAGATCATCCCCAAGCGCGGTGTCTGGCTGGAGGTCGAGACTGATCGCCGCGGCATCATCAGCTGCAAGATCGACCGCAAGCGCAAGATTCCGATCACACAATTACTCCGCGTCTTCGGGTACCAGACCGACGACCAGATCCGCGGACTCTTTTCCGATGTCACGGAAGAGGAGCACGACTTTATCGAAGCGACCCTCAAGAAGGACACGGCAACGACGCTCGAGGATGCCTACCAGTCCATCTACCGCCGCATCCGCCCCGGTGATTACGCCACACCCGAGAACGCAAAGCAGCTCATCGACAGCCTCTTCTTTGACTTCAAGAAGTACGACATGGGTTCCATCGCCCGCTATAAACTCAACCGCCGCTTCGGGGTGGAAACGCCGAGCGACGAAGCGCACCGCGTGTTTCAGGTCGTCGACTTCGTCGAGATTTTGCGCGAACTCATCCGCCTCAACTACGGCAAGGGTGTCGCTGACGATATCGATCACCTGAGCAACCGCCGCGTCCGTTCCGTCGGTGAACTCGTCCAGAACAAGTACCGCGTCGGACTCGTCCGCACGGAGCGCATTGTGAAGGACCGTATGACGGTCATGGATCTCGAAACCGTTACCCCGACCCAGCTCATCAACTGCCGCCCGATCACCGCTGCGATGCGCGAATTCTACGCGTCGTCCCAGCTCTCACAGTTCATGGATCAGACCAATCCCCTCGCTGAACTCGCGCACAAGCGCAGGCTCTCCGCGATGGGTCCCGGAGGACTCTCGCGCGAGCGCGCATCCTTCGACGTCCGCGACGTGCACCCCAGTCACTACGGACGCATCTGTCCGATTGCGACACCGGAAGGTCCGAACATCGGACTCGTCGTTCACTTGGCAGGCTTCGCGCGCGTGAACAGCTACGGCTTCCTCGAGACGCCGTACAAGGAAGTGAAGCGCACCGTTCCGCTCGACGCCGATAAACTTGCCGGCCGCATGATCGATGAAATCGTGAAGGATGGACGCAAGATTTTCGCGAAGGAAGGGGACAAAGTCGAAACCAAGGAAATGGCGCGCAAAATTATTTCACTCATCAAAGCTGAAGGACGCAATGAAGTATCGGTGCGCGCATACGCCACCGGCAAAGTGACGTACATGGACGCCGAACAGGAGCGCCGCCTCACCATCGCGCAGGCGCAGGACGCGATGACATTCTCGGAATTCGGCGAGTTCCTCACGACCCGCGTCTCTGCCCGCAAGGGAAGTGAGCCGACCCTCGCGCACGTCCGCGACGTCACGCACATCGACGTGTCGCCGAAGCAGATTCTCTCGGTCACGACCGCGCTGATTCCGTTCCTCGAACACGACGACAACACCCGCGCATCCATGGGAACGAACATGCAGAGGCAGTCCGTTCCGCTTATTAAGCCCCACGCGCCTCTCGTCGGTACGGGTCTGGAAGGTCTGGCTGCACGCGCGTCCGGTCATGCACACCTCGCAGAGGAAGACGGTGAAGTGACGTACGTCGATGCCGATCAGATCAGCATCGTCTACCGCACAGGCCGCAAGCAGACGTATCCGATGCAGACATTCCTCCGGTCCAATCAGGGAACGTGTTTCCACATGCGTCCCCGTGTCGCCCGCGGCGACAAAGTCCGCAAGGGTGAGTGCATTGCCGACGGTGCCGCCGTCGAAGGAGGGGAGCTGGCGCTCGGGCAGAACCTGCTCGTCGCGTACATGTCGTGGGAAGGCTACAACTTCGAAGACGCCATCATCATCTCTGACCGCATCGTGGCGCGCGGCGACTTCGATTCCATTCACATCGAGTCCTACATCACCGATGTCCGCGAAACGAAACTCGGTCCGGAGACAGTGACGCGCGACATCCCCAACGTCGGTGAAGCGAAACTGAAAGACCTCGACGCGGACGGCATCGTGCGCATCGGCGCCACCGTCCACGAAGGCGACATCCTCGTCGGTAAAATTACGCCGAAGGGTGAGACCGAATTGACCCCCGAAGAACGTCTTCTGCAGGCCATCTTCGGAGACAAGGCCAAAGACGTGAAGGACAGCTCGCTCCGCCTCCCCGGTGGAGCCGGCGGCAAAGTCGTCGGAGTCCACGTCTTCGATCGCGCGCAGGGTGATGAACTCACCACCGGCGTCATGAAGCAGATCGAAGTCTTCGTTGCGCAGACCCGCAAGATTCAGGTCGGAGACAAGATGGCCGGACGCCACGGAAATAAAGGAGTCGTCTCACGCATTGTTTCGAAGGAAGACATGCCGTTTCTGGAGGACGGCACACCGGTCGACATCATCCTGAACCCGCTCGGTGTCACCTCGCGTATGAACATCGGACAGATCCTCGAGACGCACCTCGGCTGGGCCTGCGACAAACTGAAATTCAAGATCGCGACTCCCGCACTCGACGGTATTTCCACCCAACAGATCGAGCAGTTCCTCATCTCCGCGGGACTCCCGAACGACGGAAAAGTGCAGCTGATCGACGGACGCACGGGTGAGAAATTCTCGCACCGCACGACGGTCGGCATGGTGTACATGCTGAAACTCCTCCACTTGGTCGAGGATAAGATCCACGCCCGCAGCGTCGGTCCGTACTCGCTCGTCACGCAGCAGCCTCTCGGAGGAAAAGCCCAGCACGGAGGACAGCGCTTCGGAGAAATGGAAGTGTGGGCATTGGAAGCGTACGGCGCTGCTTACACGCTGCAGGAAATGCTCACCATCAAGTCCGACGATGTCATTGGTCGCAGCAAAGCGTACGAAGCGATCGTGAAGGGGGAAATCATCCAGCGCCCGAGCATTCCGGAATCCTTCAACGTCTTGGTGAAAGAATTGCAGGCGCTCGGACTCAAGGTGGAGCTCCTGAAATTCAAAGAAGAAGTTGCCCCCGAAGAGCGTGTCATTGTCGACGAAGAGGAAGTCGTTCCGGTCGAGCTCCAGTCCCGTGCAGAGGCTGAGGAAGAAACCGAAGAGGCAGTGCCCGCAGGTGACCGCATCGCGGAGTTGAATCTGGATGAGAAAGAGAGCGAAGAGGAAGTGGAAGCGGGGATGAAAGGGGAGCAGGTAGATGCAGAGGGTGCGACGCAGAAAGAAGAAATGAAAGAGGCAGTCAGCGAGGAAGCGATGGATGATGCGTGATGAAAGGGGACCAACGGAACCGATGGGACCAAAGGGACCAAGGTAAAAATGAAAAGCGTGTCACTCCGAAGAGATCGGGTGGCACGCTTTTTTTGTTTCACCCGCCCGCGGCCGCGGAGGGCCGCTGCTAGTTTTAAACAATTATGAAAATCCAGCAGCAGCCGTCCCCGGCTGCGGTGGGGTGAGTTAGTCGATTGTGACCTGAGTCAGATCCCACGCTTTGACCATGTGCGGGCCTTTGCCGTTTACTTTGATGAATATATAAAGATCATCCGTAGAGTCAGTTACCTTAAGTTCTTTTGATTTCGATATGACTTCTATAACATCTCCGTCAGAGAGAGTGAGTGGCTCTTTTGTGGTAGTCAGAGTCTGGTTATCACCACATACTGTGCGCTCTGCTAATTTTGCCCATTCAAAGGAAATAATTTTTCTTCCTGTTGGATTTTCGTTCATGCGAATATTATAGCAAATAATGCGAATATAATCAATATTTGGGGACCGTTCTGCCCCACCCCAGAACGTCTTTTATATAATTCTGAAGCCAAAAAGTCGCTGCCCCCATTTCTTTCTCGTTTCGCGAGTATTCCGTGCCGGAAGCGGGGGATTTATCGTGAGGTACTTACTTTTCTTCCCCCTATTTCTATGAAGTCCGTGAACAAAGTTATTTTGCTCGGTCATGTCACGAATGACCCGGAGCTGAAAAATATTCCGTCGGGTCAGGCGGTCTGCACGTTTGGTTTCGCCACCAACAAAGTCTGGAAAGATAAAAAAGGCGAGAAAAAAGAAGCCGCGGAATTTCACAATCTCGTCGTGTGGGGTTCACTCGCGGAGGTCTGTGCGAAGAATGTGAAAAAGGGAAAACCTCTCTACATCGAGGGGTACCTGAAGACGAATACATGGGAGGGCAAAGATGGGAAAAAGAATTACAAGACCGAAGTCATTGTCGATGAATTGTCCTTTGTCGGGACGAAGGATGAAGAGGCAATTGCAGCATAAGTTCTTCTCCTTTCCCTATTTTCTTCCCCCTCCCCGCGGGAGGGGGATAGGGGGAGGGGCGTTTGCGCCAATAAAAGACATTTGTACTATTCCCTGTATTTGGCTAACCGTAGCCCCCCTCCCTAGCCCTCCCCCTCGGGGGGAGGGAACACGATAGGGAGGTATTTTTTCAGAATTTTCTCCTTGACCCTGCCTTTTTCCTCCGTACAATTCTTGCGCGCTATGCAGCACCCGCGAACACCCGCCGGATGAGAGCTTCTTGAAGCCTTTTCTCATTCTGCGGGTGTGCGTGAGCCACCCGCTTTTTTTATTCCGACCAGAGTCGGAATAAAAAATCCTGAGCATATCGAAGGATTCCTCCTTCGGTGATCGCAGGAGTGTCGGGTGTCCCTCATCAGCCGCCGTGCTCCTTGAAAGCACCGGCACCCGTGGATTCATGACTTCTTCATGAATTCACAACTACGAATTATTATTAGAAAAATATATGTAATTAAGGTGATCAAAAAATTAAACTCAATTGCGTTCCCTGTGTGAACTTGTGAGCATTTCCTGCCCGCATGTACTCCGCACCGAGCAATCGATTGCGGAGGTGTAACACGGGAACAGTATTGTCAGAAAAAACGTTACTCAGCGCATCACATGAATGCCTCGACTCTGCATTCCGACGAAGGACGTAGCCAGCTGCGATAAGCTCCGGCCAGCCGCTAGGCAGGCACTATGAACCGGAGATCTCCGAATGGGGAAACCCCTTGAGAGTTATGTCTTAAGACCCGGCACCACCATTGGCCTTTGAGAAGGAATAGCTTCATTAGCTTCAATAGCTTCGTTAGGGAATCCCTAATGCAGCTAACGAAGCTAACGCAGCTACTCCCTCGGCGAGGTCAGCGGCGGTGTCGGGAGGATCACTCTGTGAACTGAAACATCTCAGTAACAGAGGAAAAGAAATCAATACCGAGATTCCCCTAGTAGTGGCGAGCGAACGGGGAACAGCCC
>ORMF012276707.1_pt1 | contig 14263 bp, 18 predicted proteins | sample 1779871 | NCBI WGS metagenome assembly ORMF01 (sample SAMEA104232316, study PRJEB22302) | groundwater metagenome | biome: forest; feature: aquifer; material: groundwater | place: USA | collected 2011-08-07 | depth 5.4 m | reverse complement strand
GTCGCCCAATTTCTTCGTCGCAAAGGGTTATCAATCCAATGGTTGCGGAAAGGAACCACGACTGTACCGACTAGGCCAAGTGGCCCAGTCAGGTGCGTAGTCGCTTGGCACCCGCAACCGTTCGTTTTTGAACCACGCCCCCTTGACGACGCCCCGCCGCCGCCGCTACCTTAAATCGTGGAACAACCGGGAGTTGCTGCCCGACGCCGCTGGCCGGCACGGGCGTTTTTTTTGGATACGGGCATTGCAAATTGAAAATTGACCATTGCAAATTGAAAATTGGCGCGAGAAGAGACGTGTCATACAACGGCACCGCTTGAATCAATCGATTTGCAATTTTCAATGGCCAATTTTCAATTTGCAATGCGTGCTCGCTTCGCCAGTTCGATTGAAAAGGACTACACGAATGGCCTGCACCTGTGTCGTCGGCCTGCAATGGGGCGACGAGGCCAAAGGCAAGATTGTCGATCTCCTGACCGCGCAACACCACGTCGTCGTCCGCTACAACGGCGGCGCCAACGCCGGCCATACCGTCGTCAAGAATGGCCGCACCTACAAACTCTCGCTGATCCCGACCGGCATCCTGTCGCCGCACATGCAGGCCGTGATCGGCAACGGCCTGGTCGTCAATCCCGTGCGCTTCCTGGAAGAAGTCGAAACCCTCCGCGCTGCCGGCATCCACATTGACGGCAACAATCTCCTGTTGAGCGACCATGCCCACGTCATCTTCCCCTATCACATGGAAGAGGAGAAGTTGGGCGAGGAAGGCGCCGCCGCCGCGATCGGCACCACCGGCCGCGGCATCGGCCCGTGCTACCAGGACAAGGTCAGCCGCACGAACGGTATCCGCGTCGGCGAGCTGCTGTACCCCGAGCACTTGCGTCAGCGGCTGCGCACGATTGTACCTCGCAAGAACATCATCTTCCGCGCCCTGTTGCCGAGCGCCCAGCAGTTCAACGCCGACGCGCTTTGCGAGGAATACCTCGGCTATGCGGCGCAGATCAAGCCGCACATCCAGGACACGACGCTGTTCCTGCATCGCGCCCTAGAGGCCCAAAAGAACTTGCTCTTCGAAGCCGCCCAGGGCAGCCTGCTCGACGTCGATCACGGCACCTATCCGTTCGTCACCAGCTCCAGCAGCTCGACGACCGGCATCTGGCCGGGCTCCGGCGTGCCGGCGCGGAACCTGACGCGCATCATCGGCGTCATCAAGGCGTACACGTCGCGCGTGGGCCGTGGACCGTTTCCGACCGAGCTGACCGACGGCGCCGACGGCATCGGCGAGCGCATCCGCAAGACCGGCCGCGAATACGGCACCGTCACCGGCCGTCCGCGCCGTTGCGGCTGGTTCGACACCGTCGCCGTCAAATACGCCGCCCGACTTGGCGGCGTCGATGAGTTGGCGGTGATGCTGCTCGACGTGCTGAGCGTCGTCGAAGAATTGAAAATCTGCACCTCCTACGAACTGGACGGCCGGCGCATCGACGAGTTTCCCGGCGATGCGTTTCTGCTGGAGAAGTGCCGGCCGATCTATGAAACGCTGCCCGGCTGGAAGGACGACATCGCCGCGGCGCGCAAGCCAAGCGATCTGCCAACCGCGGCGCGGCGCTATCTCGATCGGCTCAGCGATTTGTTGGGCCTGCCGGTGACGATCGTGTCGGTGGGTCCGGATCGGGAGCAGACGGTTTTCATGAAGTGACCAAGATGCCAACGATGACGATCAAACCAGATACGCTTCAACGCCTCGCCGCCGCCGGGCTCGATCCCGCGCGGCTGCCGCGGCATATCGCCGTCATCATGGACGGCAACGGCCGCTGGGCGCAACAGCGCGGTTTGCCGCGCATCGAGGGGCATCGCCGCGGCGTGCAGAGTGTGCGCGCGACCATCGAGGAATGCTGCCGGCTCGGCATCAGCCAGCTCACACTCTACTGCCTCAGCACCGAGAACTGGAAGCGGCCCAAGCATGAACTCGATTTCTTGATGGTATTGTTGCACAGGTATCTGATCGCCGAACGCACCGAGATTCTGGAGCAGAACATTCGCTTCACGACCATCGGCCGGCGCGACGGCTTGCCGGCGAAGGTGCTGCGCGAGATCGACGAGAACGTCCGAGTCAGCCAGGCCAATAGCGGCATGACGCTCTGTTTGGCGATCAACTACAGCGGCCGCACGGAAATGGTCGATGCCGTTCGTGCGATAGCCGCCGAGGCGAAGGCGGGCAGATTGAATCTTGACGACATCGACGAGGCAACCGTCAACGACGCGCTCAACACCGCGGGGATGCCCGATCCGGATTTGCTGATCCGCACGGCCGGCGAGATGCGCATCAGCAACTTTCTGCTCTGGCAGATTTCGTACGCGGAGCTGTGGGTGACCCCGCAGTGTTGGCCCGACTTCGATGCTGCCGTGCTGCACGAGGCGCTGCGCGATTATGCCAAGCGCGAACGACGCTTTGGTGGATTGAAATAATCCATGGATCGACTTCATGCTCGCGACCCGCTTATGGATGGGCACGGTCTTGATCGCCTTGGCGATCGGCATGCTCGTGTTCGATCAGGGCCTGGCGCCGTGGTACCCGTTCCTGTTCGTATTCCAGCTCGGCCTGACGCTGGCGGCGTGCGGGGAGATCATCGCCCTGCTCGGACCGAACCGCCGGCCGCAGATCGTGTCCTGCTTTGTCGGCGTCGCGCTCATGGTGGTCGCCAACTGGGCGGTGCAAGGCGGCAGCCGCGCCGAGGCTTGGGTCGGTTTGCTGGGTTGCTTCACGGCGCTGTACCTCGCGGTGATCGTTTGGGAAATGGCCTGGTTCGTCAGCCCGGACCGCTCGATGGAACGCATGGCCCTGACGTGGTTCATCGTCGGCTACCTCGGACTGTTGCCGTGCTTCTTCGCCCAGTTGCGCTGGCTGTATCCACCCGGCAATGACAAGGGAACAGCGGCATTGGCCCTGGCGATTTTCGTGCCCAAATGCTGCGACATCGGCGCCTACTTCACGGGTCGGCTTTTCGGCAGGCACAAAATGACGCCGGTGCTGAGCCCGAAGAAGACCTGGGAAGGCGCCGCCGGCGGGTTGGTGTTTGCCGCCCTGACTGCGATCGGCATCAACCGTTTCGGGCCGGCACCGGTGATCGGCCAGTGTTTGGGCTGCGAGATCGTGTTCGGCGTGCTCGTCGGCACGGCGGGCATGCTCGGCGATCTGGCCGAATCGCTGCTCAAGCGCGATTGCCAGAAGAAAGACGCCTCTGCCGCCATCCCCGGCTTCGGCGGCGTGCTCGACGTGGTGGACGCGGTGATCTTCGCCGCGCCGGTAGTTTACGGTTGCTTGTGGTTTGGAAAATAGCTGCATGAACGGCGAAACCACCGTCACCCTGACGCTTGATAATCGCGATGAAGCGGTCGCGCTGTTCGGCAGCCGCGACCAGTTCTTGCGGCTCTTGCGCGAAGCGCTCGGCGTGCGCATCGTCGCGCGCGGCGATATCGTTCACATCGACGGCAACGAACAGCAAGTCGAACAAGCCGACCGTGTCTTCCAGCAGCTTCGCCAAATGCTCAAGCAGCATGGCTCGCTGACCGGCGAAAACGTGCGCACCGTGCTCGCCGTGGTGACCCAAAGCGACGATCGTCAAAGCCCGCAGAACCTCGCGGTCGTCAACGGCAAAAGCAGCGTCCGCCCGCGCACCGACGGCCAGGCCCATTATGTCCACGCAATGAAGGAGAACGACGTCACCTTCTGCATCGGCCCCGCGGGCACGGGCAAGACGTATCTCGCGGTCGGCATGGCGGTTAATCAACTGCGCGCCGGCGCCGCCAAGAAAATCGTCCTGGTGCGGCCCGCGGTCGAGGCGGGCGAACGCCTCGGCTTCCTCCCCGGCGACATCGCCGCCAAGGTCAACCCGTACTTGCGTCCGCTGTTCGATGCCCTCAACGACATGATGGAGCACGAGCAAGTCAAGCGCTATATGGAAAGCGACATTATCGAGATCGCCCCTCTGGCCTTCATGCGCGGCCGCACGCTGAACCAGGCCGTGATCATTCTCGATGAAGGCCAGAACACGACCGTCGCGCAGATGAAGATGTTTCTGACGCGCATGGGCCAGGGCTCGAAGATCATTGTTACCGGCGACGTCACGCAGGTCGATTTGCCGCGGCAAACGCGCAACGGCCTGATCGACGCCGTCCACCGCTTGCGCGATTTGCAACGCATTGCCGTGATTTATCTGACGGAGAAAGACATCGTGCGCCACCCGCTTGTACAGCAGATCGTGTTGGCGTACGACGACGACAAGCCGCGCAAGAAGCGCGAGTAGCCGCCATGCTGACTTATTATCATGGAACACGTCGCAGCGATGCCGTCGCCATGGCGGGACTGCCGGGCGGCGCGGGGACCATCGATGTTCTTCTAGGCGGAGGTGAATTCGGGCGAGGATTCTATGGCCAGGATTCGAAAGCCAACGCTCTGACATGGGCGCAGAATCGCTTCGGGCACGCTCAGAATCCGAGTATCCTGCAGTTGGAACTTGACGATCAAGCTTTCCGCGGATTGACGGTGCGCCAATTGACGGCGAAACAGGCGTGGAAATTGAGCCAGAAGATCTACGCCAAAGGCACCCAAAAAACACACCGGGAAGGCGTTGATGTAGTCGTTGGACTCTTGAACGGATCGGCCTGGGTCGAACAGCAGAAATTCGAATCGCCCAAAGCGCAAACGCTGCTTAATGGCACGCAGACAACGAGAACGGTGATTTGATGATCGAACAAGCGCCATTTTTGCATTACATGATCAAAGATCCTCGCCATCCCGCGGACTTGGTAAGTCCGGCCGAATTGCCGGCCGCTGCGCCCGCGGGCGGTTGTTTGGTGGCGCCGGTCACGCGCGACGGACGACTGCTTCCCGTTTACCGTTTTGACTTCTCCATTTATCTGGGCAGCGGACAATTCATGAAAGGGGATACGGGCAAGTGCATTTTTCCCGGACTTGCCTTTTGCTTGCAGGAAGGCACGCAGCCGCGTTTGCATGCGGCATTCGGCTATCCGCCCCCTTTTTTTCCTGGGTTGTCGCAATATCCGTTTCGTCCGCTGTGGTTTCCTGTTTTCAAGGAGACGGGCAAAGACGATGGCATGCATCTCATGTATTTGTTCGCGCCGGCGAATCATCAGAAAAAAAATACGTTGTTAAGGTACAAGGGACGGCTACAGCATAGGGACTTCGCAAACAAGTTCATTGAATTACAACCGTCGGACAAACATGTTCTCGACAATCTGCTGGAACATTGGGGAATTTCCATTATTGGCTGTGACCCATTTACTCGATACAGCGGCTTGACGGAACGATCCAACGGCAGTTTTGGCAAAAAAACCAGACTTATCGCACTCGATGATTGAAAAGGCACGGAAGCCATGTTCAGCGCCACCAAAAAAATCACCCGTCTCGGCCAATGGACCGGCCGCACGCGCTCCTCGCGCTCGCTGGAACCGATGCTGCGCCGCGTGGCCCATCGCGACGTGATGGCCCGGCTCGCCGTCGTCTGGGCGACGACCGTCGCGGTCACCTTGCTCGCGGTCGGCTGGGGGCCGTCGTTTCTGTTTCGCACGGGCCAAATCTATCCCTACGACATCAAGGCACGCGTCGATTTCCAGATCGTCAGCGAGCGCGATTTGGCGGAACCGGAGGCGGGTACGCAAACGCTGCTGGAAAAACACCCACGCGGCACCTTGATCGTTCCCGCCGGACACCCGATCCAAGATCGGCATCTCGACCAACTGCAGGACGAGCACATCGCGTATCTCATCAGCCTCGGCCCCGACCATCACTGGACGCGCGGCGCCGCCCTGTTCCTCATCTATAGTCTGCTCACCGCGATGGTCGTCATGTATGTCGCACGCTTTCAAGCGGGCCTGGCCGAGAGCTTGCCGATGATCGCCGGGGTGTGCGTGCTCATTCTGTTGACGTTCGGCTTGTGCTTGCTGTTGAGCCAGGCGCCCTGGCATGCCGTCATTCTGCCGCTGACGATCACGGCGATGGTGCTGACGCTGGCCTACAATCCGCAATTCGCGCTGCTCATGTCGCTGAGCCTGGCGCTGGCGATGACCGCGGTCTTGGGCACCAGCGTCGAACGGCTGCTAGAGCAAATGGCCGGACTGGCGACGTCGATTCTGCTGCTGCGCAACGTGCGCACCCGTACCCAACTCGTGCAGGTCGCCACATTTGCCGGCGGCGTTTATTCGGCCATGACGTTGGCGACCGGCGTCCTCACCGGCCAAACGTGGTGGCTCATCGGCAGCGATGCGTTTCGCCATTTCCTGTGGGGCAGCTTCGCCGGCTTTTTGCTCACCGGGCTGTTGCCGCTCGTGGAACGGTGTTTCGGCATCGTCACCGACATCAGTTTGTTGGAACTGGCGGACGGCTCGCATCCGCTGTTGCAGGAACTGGTCAAGCGTGCGCCGGGGACTTACACGCACAGCATCACGGTGGCAACGCTGGCCGAGGCCGCCGCTGAGGCCGTCGCCGCCAACCCACTGCTCGTCCGCGTCGGCAGCTACTTCCACGACGTGGGCAAGATGCTCAAGCCGCAATACTTCATCGAAAACCAATCCGGGGAAAACCGCCACGATCTGCTCGAACCCGCCCTGAGCACGCTGGTGATCATCGGCCACGTCAAGGATGGGCTGGCGCTGGCCGCACAATATCACCTGCCCGAGCCCATCACCGACTTCATCGCCCAGCACCATGGCACGACGCTGGTCGAGTATTTCTACCGCGAGGCGATGCGCATCCAAGAAAGCGCCGGCCACGGAACGCAGGAACTGGAGGCGTGCTTCCGCTATCCCGGCCCGAAGCCGCAGAACCGCGAGAACGGCTTGGTCATGCTCGCCGACGCCGTCGAAAGCACGAGCCGCTCGCTCGCCAACCCGACACCGGCGAGCCTGCAAAAGATGGTGCACGATCTGCTCATGAAGCGGTTGCTCGACGGACAGTTCGAGGAGAGCGGATTGACGCTGACGGAATTGCACTTGATCGAAGAGAGTTTGACGAAATCACTGATCGCGCTGTTTCACGCGCGCATCAAATATCCGGACGCGGATGAACTGCCGCGGGCTGCGTAACGATTCCGCTTGCGGCTTAGCGTTCGGACGGCCCGCTCCAAACGCTAAGCCGCAAGCGACCGTCAATAGCCGAGCGCGAGATCGACAGTCCCTTCCAATTCGCGCTCTGCCAACCAATTGCGCAGATTGCGTTTGAATCGTTCAGCCGGCAGCGCCGAGTTGTTCACCGTCTCGCCGCTGAAGTGCGGGCTGATGACGACGTTCGGCATTTCCCAGAGCGGATGCTGCACGGGCATCGGCTCGGCCGCGAACACGTCCAACCCTGCCCCAGCGAGCCGTCCCGATTGCAGCGCCGCCACGAGAGCCGACTCCTGTGCGACGGGCCCGCGGGAAACGTTGATGTAGATCGCGCCTTGCCTCATCGATTGAAACTCCGCCGGACCGAGCATGCCGTCGGTCGCGCCGGTCAGCGGCGCTGCCACCGCTACATAGTCTGCTTCGGCCAACATCGCCTTCAATTCACCGACTGCATAAACGCGATCGGTGAACGGCGTCGGCCGCGGGGTGCGCCGGCAACCGACGACGCGCATGCCGAATGCCTTCGCCAAACGCGCGATGTTCTGGCCGATATTGCCGAGCCCAACGATGCCGATCGTCTTGCCGTGCAAGTCGCGCATGGTGTCGGCGACGGTGCGATCCCACTTCTTCTCGAATTGGTTGCGCTGCACGATCTGCAGATTGCGGCTCAAAATCAGCATCAGGCTTAAGGCGTGCTCGGCGATCGTCGGGCCGTAGAGGCCGGCAAGATTCGTCACGCGGACGCTTTGCTGGGCCGCGATTGAACAAAGGGCCGCTGGCACGCCCGCGGAGGCAAGCTGCAGCCAACGCAGCGCCTTGGCTTGGGAAAGCAATTTGATGTCGGGCAAACCGTAGCTGATCGTCGCGCGCGGCAACGCGCGCGCGGCGACTTGCGGAGCGCGCGCATCGACCCATTCGCAATCGCCAAACTCATTGGTCCAGCGCGCGCATTCGCCGTCGGGCAGCCAGTGACACACCAGAATGAATGGCTTGGCCATGGTTCGTTTCGCGTTTTCGCTAGGTGGACTCGCAAATGAACTATGCTGTAGGATGGGCCTTCTTGTCCGTCCGGGACGGACAAGAAGGCAAGAAGGCCTGGTTCAAATCCGGGTAACAGATCCGTCGATCCGCGCCGTGGAGTTGAGCTTTTCTGAATTGTCTGTTTCCCCCAGACTGGTGGAATTCAACCCCCACCCGTTTCATGGAGGAAACAGACATGTGCTATCCTACTCCCGCCTTCTTGGCTTTGCAGCAGGCAATTCCCAACGGCTGTCCCCCCCGAAAGCCTTGCCACCCAGCCAACGGCAGCAGATCGGGCTTCAGGCCTTGGCCGGAACCCAATCCATTACCGCCTTGGCCGACGAGTTCGACGTCAGCCGTAAGTTCGTCAGCCGACAAGTCAGCCTTGCCGATCGAGCCCTGGCCGACGCGTTCGACCCCAAACCGGCCGACGACGAGGTGCTGTTTTACCTGCCGGTCACCAAGCGTTGGCTCTGCCAACTCGTCCTGGCCCTGGTGCTGACCTGCAGGAGTTCCACGAGGTCATCACCATCCTGGAGAACCGGGTTTACGACACCCTGACGACTTGCACCGATTGCGCGCTGAAAATAGCCCGCGCCAAGCAGCGCGGCCGACGGGCCGATTTTTCCTGCGTCAAGAAACTCAGCGATGCCACCAAGAAGCAGGCCGAGGCCATCGCTCTCGCCGACGCCGTGGCTTTGCAGGGACGCTGGCTCCGCTACGATGTCCTGGGGTTGGCCGGGCCGTCCCACGCCGACCGCCTGGCTCTGTACGACTTCATCCACGCCGAACTGAAGGCCCGCGTTGGCCAAGCTCCCCAACACCTCGGCCGGACCTCGGCCGGCTCGTCACCCACCTCCAAGGCCAGCGTGACGACCTGCTCGCGTTCGCGGCCCAACTGGACCGCGACTTCGCGGCCCTGGCCACCCCGAGCGGGTGGGCAAAAGCCCCGCCGAATTGCTGACCGGGCACAGCCATCCCCACTGGCTGGAACTGCTCGGCTACCCGCGTTTCTCTCGAAACTGATCGGTCGGCTGGCCACGTCAGTTCTCCACCTTCCTACGAAGGCCCGCTCAGGGTCCGTCGTGCTACCCAAAAACAGGTAGATTTGAACCATGCCGTCGCGGCCAACTGGCCACCCCCCTCTCAGAACTGGCCGCGACGGTGACGCTTCGGGCCAAAACCGCCGCCGGGAAAAAAGGGCCCTGGGAAAGACGAGTCCAGCTACGCCTGCTGAGCGACTGCTGCTCCAACCTGTTCGCCGAAGCCGGCCTGTACCGCTGGTCGGGCCGCGGCGAAGTCAGCGACAACGCCGAAGCGCCGCTGAACGAACACAACCACGCGCTGTCGGCCCTGCGCTATCTGATCAGCCGGCTGGATGCGCGGAAGATGGCGCGGGTGGCGTAGGACAGAACTCCGCTTCTGTCCGGAATGAGTTGCGACGCTGCTGCCTCACGCGCCGTAAACACGCGTGCCCTTTCGCTTCCCATGCGCGGGGATCGGCCGCTTGCGTTTGCTTGCCTCCATCGCCACGGCCGGCGCACTTCGCGATGGAAAGGTGCTCTCGCATTTGTGATAATCACCGCCGAAGGTCTCAATGCCGGGTGTCGGCGCCGACGGCGTTTGTTTCATCTTCTTCATTGCAGATCCCCCTTCTGGCGTACGCTAAGCCGACGTTCGGCCAAACATTGTTCACGGCACCAAAGCTCGAAAACGTACTCCCCGGCTCGCGGGAACTGAAACTGGTGCAAAGCCAGATGCAGTTGCTCGACATGCAGCTTACCACGAAACTTCACCGGAAAGCGAAACCTGACTCCTTTGGTTTTGTTTTTCTACAATGGAAGCACGGATGAACCAGGACATGGCAAGACAACTCGTCGCCGAGGCAAGAAAGATCGCCGGCCAGGTTGATTCATGGATCAGCCTGTCCAATGCCCTTGCCGACCCGCAAGGGGGATTGATCGCGCGCTACTTTCCGAGCGCCGCCGACCGGCAAGAATTTCTGCGCTCCCCCGAATACGAAGAAGTCAATCGACTGTTGCTGAAGGCCAGCAAGCGCAAAAAGCTCTATCCACGGTCGGCGAACGGACCGAATGGCAAACGCGGCTGATGGCGTCGATTCGAACAGGGCAAGCGCATTTCGTTCCTGAAAATGCTGACATTCCGACTGACGTGCGATTTCCGGTAAAATGAAGCCACGTTAGAAACGAACACCGAGGAAAGGGGATATGTCATGGATTGGAAGAGAATCACGGCAGGCTTGGCTGGTGCCGCTGTAGGTGCCGAAATCCTGCACCAAGATGACTTGCCCGCAGCCGAGCATCGGCAAGTGGTAGCCTTTGGCGTGACGGAAAAAGACACGCAGCACCACGCACCGGAAGAGTTACCAGCCGGGCCGGCGCCCGTTGCAACCGCGATTGTGTCGAGCGGCGGCACCACGACCACGACTCCCCCGCCGGGCAATCCGTCCGCGTTTCAGCAGAATCTGGTGAACAACATATATCACCAGTGGGCACAAACGCAACAACCCCTCTACACGAGCGGTGGCAGGTGGGCAGGCCGGTGATTTTCCTTGACCCGTGGCCGATAAGAGTTGGGGTCAACACAGCCTTGTAGCTGGTTTCTATCGACTGGGCGACGATGGGGCTGGCGCCGGCTTTTTCTTTGGTACGTTTGACGAAAAAAACTCTGACTGGTCATACTCAGGCCGGCTTTTGACGCTGTAGCCTTTGGAGAATTCTGTCCATGGACGCCGATTTCAGATTGCCGCCCGAACGACCGGCAATCGCCTATCGTATTCCGGGTGACAAGCATCATGCCCGCAGCCACGGGCACCCGGCGCACACCGAGGAAACGTGCTCCGGCGGGCCATCGTTGCAAGCCCAAGCCCAGCTGGTTTGCAATTGGCAAAGATCAGGATTGCCTAACTCTTTTTGGCAGCAGCCCAAATCTGGCTGGTCTGCCAGTGGCCTGGGGTTCACGTCCGGCAATTGCGTTTTGCCGCCGAATTACTGGCCGTGGGCAGCCGGCTGTCTGGTGAGTGGCTCAATCCGGATCGGATAGTGATGACCAAAAACCTCGTGAGGCAAAAGCCTGGCACGACACGAAAGTGGCGGGTTTTTTTCTTCGATGATACGCCTACTCGACCTGATATCCCTGGCCGGCGTCAAGCTCGCCGATTACAAGATTCACTGCGCGACGGGCTTCAGACCCACGCCGCTGGAGGCGTTCTTTGACGGAAAGTTCAAGCAGTGGCAGGAAGAACAGAACCAACGTAATTTTGAGTGCGCCCAGATCCTTTCTCTTATTCACCTGAGCGCAAATCGATGGCTCTTCGCAGGCGTCTACTCCGTCCAAGGCGTCGAACCACGGACTGCGGGTCCGAAGCCAAAGTACCGGTATGCAACCACCGAACTGTCCGGGCTGGAGCACCTGGTGGGGCGGGCAGTGGTGCAATTCGATAAGACCTTTCGGGCTTCGTACCTTCGTGGCAGTTCCTACGGGGACAAGCTGACGGTTTGCGAGATTCGGGCAGTGCGGCTGTCCGTCGGCGAATTCCCGGGATACAACGGTGTGCTCGTCTCGCATCAGCTTTTGCGCACAGTCATGCGGGAAGAGATCCCTACGTGGCGATCAGCCCTGAGCAGCGTTTCAGGCGTATATGTCATTGTGGATACGGCCAGTGGGAAGCAATACGTGGGAAGCGCCTGCGGAGTCGGCGGTATCTGGCAGCGTTGGGCGGCATATGCCAACAACGGTCACGGCGGCAACAAGGAACTGATCGCATTGCTGAAGGAAAAGGATGAGGCGTATGCCAGAAACTTCCAGTATTCGATCTTGGAAGTGTCGGACCTTTTTACGAGCCAGGAACGCATCCTCGACAGAGAGAGCCACTGGAAGAAGGTCCTGTGTTCGAGCAAGCACGGCTATAACTGAGACAGCGAAATCGAACCCATCGATGGCCACGAAAGTCAAAGCATGCACGGTGAACGGCGGATGAATTCTTGAGCTTTCTTGATTCCAAATCCATGTCGGGAATGCGACGAATCACAGGACGTGCACCGCACGCTGCTTCGGCATTTTTCGGAATTCGCGGTTGCAGCACCGGCGGCTGGGCGGACGCGGACGATGGCTTTGCCGGTTTGGGCGTCGGCGGGGACCAACCAGTGCCGCATCCTCGGTTACGCGCTGGAGATCGGCTGGACGTACTTGCCGCGGGGCAAAGCGGCGGCGTTGGCCATTGCATTGAGCCGGCGTTGATGAAACAATAGCGTGAGGAAGTCTATCGCCGAGGTGAGCCATGAAAACGCAGGTTCTCAAGGGATCGAAGCAGGAGATCGCCGAAAACCTTGTTCGGATCAGCGGCGAGGTGCGCGAGGCAATTGTGTTTGTCGAGGAGCCAGCCCCGGCAGCGTCCGGGGCGCAGATGCCCGACGCGGAGGATATCTTTGCCGAAATGGTTCCGTTGATGGTTGATGTCCAGGATGTGGACGACTCACGCGAAGCAATCTATACGCGAATGGAAGGCGAATGATCCTGCTCGACACAAACCTGCTCACGCGGATGACGCGGTCGCACGACCCGCAGTCCGGCGTGGCACGTGGAGCGATTCAGACGCTCTTGCGGCGCGGAGAGCGGCTGATCGTAGTTCCGCAGAATCTGTACGAGTTCTGGGCGGTGGCGACCCGCCCGCCGGGCGCGCCTCCGGCGGGAGGCAACGGGTTGGGGATGACGCCCGCCCAGGCCGGACACTGGCTGCGTTTCTTCCAACGGCGTTTCATGCTGCTTCCTGATCGCGAGGAGTTAAGCAGGCTTTGGCAAACACTGGTCGAGGCCCACGGCGTGACGGGTTTCCGGGCGCACGACGCGCGTCTCGCGGCGGCTATGCAAAGTTACGGGATCACTCGGCTGCTTACGTTCAACGTCGCTCACTTCCGCGGTCTGCCGGTCACGATTCTCGACCCCGCTTCACTGTAAGAAGAATGGGGCCAAGTTCGCGGCCGATGTCCGCGTCATTCGCGCTGAATTGCCGGCGGAACGCAATGCAAGGGATAGAAGGTTGACACGAACGTCTTCATCCGCTTCGAGACAACTCACTTCATCGTTCTTGCCTTCACCAACTCAACCTCAATATCCGTCGCCACCGAGCGGTAATTCGAATCCTGGGCGAGCTGGACGCGGATGATGGCTTTGCCGGGTTGGGCGTCGGCGGCCGGGCGGGCGCGGTCGGGAGACCGGCCCCGAACGTGGCTTGTGTCGAAATCACCCGTCGCTCTCCAACCGCGCCGCGATCTTGGCCAGCAATTCGGTTATGGCCACGGGGGGAAGGAGGCCGACGACCGATTGCACATCTTCGACAGGGATGACGGCCTGCCAGCCGGCGACGGCGGCACACTTGCGCCGCAAGCCGGAACGCGCCTTGCCTTGCGGATCCCAAGGGAGCAACACGTAGTCGTCCAGCAATTCCCGGCCTCTGCTGGTTGGCTTTGCCTTGTCCCTCCATCTTTACAAAGGACTTGCGGACTGGTCGCTCTCGGTGGGGGCCGATGGGAGGATGGGGGCTTTTGGGAAGAGGCCCACGGCGAATGGCAGCTGGCAGGGGGAGGTGTTTACGGACGGCGGACGGGACGCCGGGCTCGCGTTACCAAAGAGCGCTGGTTTTCTGGCATTCGTCCTGGACTACGACGAGTTCTGCAAGACCGGCTCCTGACGCACGATGCCACGAATCAGGGCTGTCAACAGGTCCGCCATGGAGGGGAACACGAAGTCGTGAAAACGGCTGCGGATCTCTTCCCAGAGGTGGCGTTTGCTCCCCATTTTGCGCCGGGCGGCCTGGAACAAAGGACAGCAGAGTTGTTGTGTCTGGTCCACCAGGAAGGGGCCTGGTTCAAAAACGCGCGGTTGAGGGTGCCAAGCGACTGTGCAATCGACTGGGCCATTTGGCCCCCTCGTGCATTTTCGCGTCCGTAGCGTAACTGCTGACCTGGAAAACGGTTATGGCTGACAATTTCGCGACTATACGACATGGTTCAATTCTTGTCATTTCTGGGTGACAGAGTGAACGCTGTAGGGACTACACCATTCTGTCAGGTGATGCCGACATTTTTTTCGATGTAACATT
>ORMF011282458.1_pt1 | contig 14263 bp, 8 predicted proteins | sample 1779871 | NCBI WGS metagenome assembly ORMF01 (sample SAMEA104232316, study PRJEB22302) | groundwater metagenome | biome: forest; feature: aquifer; material: groundwater | place: USA | collected 2011-08-07 | depth 5.4 m | reverse complement strand
TTGGAGTCCGGCTGCGGTTGGGTGCCGTTCTGGCTCGAGCGCATGGACGAGCACTGGGAACACGAGTCCCACGGCTCGGCCAAGATCACCAAGGAGAAACCGAGCTACTATTTTAAACGCAATTGCTGGGTCAGCTGCGAAGCCGGCGAAGAACTTGCGCCGGTGTTCTGTGAGCATGTCGGCGACGACTACTTGATGATCGCCACCGACTACCCGCACAGCGACGCCATCGACAAGTTTCCGGATAAGACGGTCGGCGCGATCAGCAGCAACGACAAAATCTCGCGCGCCTCGCGTAGCAAGATTCTTTGGGACAATCCGACCAAGGCGTTTGGCTTGGGAGCCTAAGTTAAAATCCTGACGATAAAAATTACCGCGCCGATAGAGGGCCCGGGTCGAAACGACTCGGGCCTTCTTCGTATTTGGAGTATGATCGATAGTGTTGGGTTCTAAGATTCGTGGTACCGGGCGGTCGAGACAATTGTTTTAACAATCAATCGGGGAGGAGAATTGCCAGTTAAGCATTCGGCCGTTTTCTGGCGTGCTCAGACGATGCCATCAAGCGGGATAGAGATCGAATGGGGCACGTAAAAAGTGAACGCCGTTCCTTCTCTCGGTCGGCTTTCAACACGAATGTCACCGTGCATCAGATCAAGATATTTTTTTACGATGTTTAGGCCGAGCCCAACGCCGCTGAATTCACCGGTGTGAGCCTCTTTGATTTGTTCAAAGGCGCCGAAGATCCTTTCTAGATCCTGAGTTTCGATGCCGACTCCGGTGTCGGCGACACGAAACTCGATACGATTTTGCTCCGGAATGTTCTTGACCCGTACGTCGATCCGGCCGCTCGGCGTGAACTTGAACGCATTGCCGAGCAGATTTTGTAAAATGTCCTCTAGTTTTGTTTCGTCGGTAACTATGTCAGGGATATCCGGATCGATATCCCAGGAGACCTGTAGACCTTTCCCGCGGTTAAGTTGTTCGACGTGACTTTGCGCGTGGGCGACCACCTCGTCGATCTTGACCGTTGCCAGTTCCAACGAGATTTTTTTTGCGTCGAGACTCGAGAGTGCCAACACATTGTTAACCAATTTCAGAAGGAACCGAGAATGATGCTGAATCTGTGTCATGGATTTTTTCTGGTCGGCATTGATCTCGCCCCAGAATCCGTCGTTGGTGAGTTCAGCATTACCCATGATCACATTCAACGGTGTTCTCAGTTCATGAGACATGGCCGAGATAAACTCTGATTTCGCCCGGTTTGCCTGATCTAGCTCTCGATTCATCTTGTCGAGCTCTGTGGTTTTTAAGTTCACCTGTTCGAATAGCCGAGCATTTTCCGCAGCGACGCCGATTTCCTGGGCTATGGACTCGATGAGCTGCAAATCGTCACGAGTGAAAGGACGCTTGGCTTTGTTGGCAAGATGCAATACGCCGATGACTTTTTCTTTTGCCTTGATCGGAAATCCCGCAGCGCTGCCAAATCCAAGGGAGCCGATTCTATTTCGAGAACTCAGATCCTTGTATCTTTTGTCGTTCTGATAGTCGTCAAAAACTAATCGCTCGCCCGTCGTGAAAATTTCACCGGTGACCCCGGCTGATCGATCGCGTCGAGCAATGTCGCGGGCCACCTCTTCGGCGAGCCCCTTATAGGCCTTGAGACTGAGTTCATCTTCAGACGGGTCTAGCACATAAATCCAGGACGCGTCGAAATTGAGAGATTCAGTCATTTTTTCGATGGCCTGGTTCAGAACCGTTTCAAGATTTAAGGACTGGCTTACCGCCGCGGCGATCTTGTTAAGCACCGAGAGCTGCTGAGCCCTGAGCTCCGATTCGCGGAACAGACTCGCCTTTTCCACGGCCACGGCTAGATGTTCGGTCATTGAAGTCAGCAGCCGCGTTTCATCGCTCGTCAGTTTTCGGGGAGCGAATGCGTTAAAAAGTATGGCGCCAAACACGCGATATTGGGTTTTTATCGGAAAGACCGCAAAAAAGCTCTGCTTGGCGCTATGCTTCGCTTTGGTCGCGCTCAGCGCGGCATATTGCGGGTCCGTGCGGGTGTCTTCGAATATCATCGGCTCGCCGGACTCGGCGACCCGGCCGACGATGCCCTCCCCGGGTCTGAACGTGTGCGTTTTAGTTGAATGTTTCAGGCTCCCTTCAATAGACGCCCGCAGCTCCAACTCATTCATCTCGTCGTTAAATAGGTAAATCCGCGTGCTCTCAAAACCGAATATCTCGGCGATCTTTGCAATTACCGCGTCCAAGATGTTCGTCATAAACAAGGATTGATTTACCATTGTCGTGACGCTATAGAGTGCGGATATTTCCCCGGTTCTCTGTTGGACTTTCTGTTCTAAAGTTGTGTAAGACGTTTTGAGCGCCTGGGCCATTTTGTTAAATTCGTCCGCCAACTCTTCAATTTCGTCACCCGTTTTAATCGTCGCTCGGTGTTCCAAATTGCCGGCGCCGATGGTTACGACACCCTGGCGCAGTTCCTGAATCGGTTTGGTAATCTTCCGGCTGACCCAAGCGATGACGACGGCTCCGACGAGCAGGCCCACGACCAGAAACATCAGCGCTGAGCGCTTCAGTATTTCTACATTCGCTAACGCAGAATCGAGGGGCTCCTCCAGGATAACCGCCCAGCCTAATTCGGGGACTGGCGCATAGGTGACTAGCACCTGGCTGTCCATCAATCCTCGCCCTTCGTAGGCCGGGGTGGGGTCTGAATTGGTAGGGGTGCGCATAAATTTTTTGACCCCATCAACGTTTCCCAGGTTCATGTGCTTTAATACCAGCGCTGCATCTTTGTGGGCGATTAGGTTTCCACGCTCGTCTACAACGTAGGCGTAGCCCGCAGTGCCGAAGCGAATCTTTCCAACTACCTCCCAGAGAAACGAGAGATCGGCTTCGGCTGAAACCACGCCAACGATACTCTGCTTGTCACCCCAAAGCGGGATCGCCAGCGTGATGTACGGCTGGGCCTTGGCCGAAGTGTGGACTTGGCTAATAAAATTTTGACCCGTTAGCGCTTTGACAAAACTCGGTGATTTACTCTGGTCTGTCAGATCGGAGGGGAAATAGACTTTCCGGTCTGATACTTTCACGACCTCCATACCCTGCGAGTCGATAATGGATGCGTGCGTGAAGCTGTTGTCGTTTTTGACCAGGAGACCGAGAAGTAACTGCTGTTCTTTGCTTCCCAATGGATAAAGACTCAATGCGGCGGCGTTGTCCGAAAACCGCTCGGTCTTTCGTAGAACGAAATTGCGAATTTTCTCGGCCGTGACCGAGGCGAGCTCCGACTGCAACGCTGCGGCATCTAACCGAATCTGTCGTTCCGTATAAGAATAGCCGGCGATAACGACAACCAGCAGCGTAATCCAAAAAAGGCTGAGGCACCAAATCAGGAGGCGACGCTGGATTCCACCGCTGAGAAGCGCGACTCGCTGTCTTCGCCAAAAATCCCGCAGGCCCAGCGCCAATCGCGTTACTTTGTTCGCCACGGGCACGATTTCCTTTGGAATGTCGAGTTCCCATGGCATTGTCGGCTCCGAGGCGGAGGGATCTTGGTTCTTTGTCTTGTTCATGAATTCTGATCGGCGGCTGTCAATCTTTTTCCATCATGCCAGGTCACCGATGCTAGCAATGGCTTTTGGCTAGAAGCTCAACAACCGCAGGAATTATGCCAAGGTACTTGGTCCTAATTACCTGCCCGCAAGTGTTTTTTTTCTAGGGGATTAGTGAGTTTTCTTAGAGAGGGACAGGTGGTGGTGGTGCAAGAAAGGTCAAAAATGCCGAAAATGAACAGATTTGTCGCGATGATTTAACTGTCTCGATAGAGTGCGATCAGGGGGGGAGAAGAAGGCCAGATTACTTAATCACCTTGTCCGCTTGGAGCAGCACGCGCTGTGGTATCACCATAACCAGTTGCTTAGCGGTCTTAAGGTTGACGAAAATCTCGAATTTTTCCGGCATCTTTACCTGCAGATCACCGGGTTTTGCGCCCTTCAATATATCGACGACATAGCCGGCGGCGCGCCGGAATAAATCAGCTCGGTTCGCTCCATAGGACACCAACCCGCCGGCCTCTACGTATCGACCTTCCTCGGTCATCGACGGGAGCCGATATTTTGCCGCCAGCTCGAAAACTTCCTTTGTGTGCTGACCCATCAGAGGATTCGCGACCACGATCAGCGTGTCCAAACGCGCCGATTTCGCAGTTTGAAATGCTCCAGCAAAATCAGGATTGGGGCCCCGGATGGGAAGAGATCGAAGATCTAGTTTAAAACCCTGCGCCGCCGCTTCATACTCTTTAAAAGCAACGGCTGGTCCTGGACCATCCGTATCCCAAAGAACGCCGACTCGCGACAGCTTGGGAAGCAGCTCCTTCAGCAGCTCAACGCGCTTTGCGCTTAAGTCGCGAATAAGCCAAGCAAGCCCTGTAATATTCCCGCCAGGATGTGCGAAGCTCTCCACATATCCAGCGACGATCGGATCAATGGAGCTTATCATAACAATCGGGATTGTTTTGGTCGCTTTTTTAGCGGCCTGGATCACCACATTGTTCGTCGCTACAATCACATCGACTTTCTCTTGAACAAGCTCATTTACAAGTGCTGGCATCCGATCTAACCTCCCCTCTCCATAGCGGGTTTTGATCAAGATGTCTTTGCCTTCCACATAGCCGAAATCGCGTAACCCTTGCTGGAATGCGTCGAACATGGGAGGGTCACTAGTGGAGGAGGAAATGAACCCTATCCGGGGCATAGCCTTGGTCGTCTGCTGAGCCTCGGCTGGACAAAAAGAAGCAAGGGCTAGAATAAGTACTATCGAAACAGCGACCTTCTCTTTCATGAGTTTATTCCTCTGTGCCGTCGAGAGCTGGTGCCGGTTGATGCTGGATCACTGGATTCGTTCGATCTTTCTAAACGAAAAAATATCTTTAAGTATAACACACCGCTGAAGATTTGGGGCAGAAACCTTTTGGTCAATGCGGGCCTCCGCGGGTAATTTTTTAGACTGAACTGCAGTAATTTAGGTGTCAGAACTTCGTTAGAGTATGTTAGCTGGGGGAAGAACAGGGAACGTTAGGTGTTATCGACCCTGCGAATGGGCACAGTCCACACGCGAGGGTGGTCATCCGAATGTGCGCTCATTTGTGCGATGGGATAAGGCTCTGCGTCATCGATGCAGTCCCGGAGCTTTATTACAAGCTCGTAGTGTGATTTTTAGTGGGGGACTTTGGCTCGCCATTCTCAACGGAAGAAGCTTGCTCAAAACCGTAGCCGAATCTCTCGATCAATGCGCGATCGCGAATTGAAACCAGCTCTGCGAGATCCAGCGTATAGTAAGTCGAGTAGTGAAGGTGCTCAGCGGCGTTCACTTTATCAGAACCGAGCACGTAATCCCGCAATTCGTCGGTTGCTGCGCCGATCCCATCGAAGAAACTGACCAGATCTTGTCTCAGAGTTTCGAGTCGGCAGAAAAACACGTCGTCCGCGTTTCCAAAGATGTAATTGAAGCGAAAGGTATAATAGGCGACTCCAGTACCGCGAACTTTGCTCATTGCCTCTTTAGTAATGTTGGGAATGTTTCTCCTGTCGTACTCAACCCGATCGGGCAGCATGTCGATTAAAACATCGAGTCGTTCGTTGTTGACAGCGAGATTCAGGAGGTTTCGAATACTACCTGTAAAACCGAGCGTTCCGCTCTCGGTCATCCAGGAGGCCAATATGCTCGCGGCATCTTTGGGCCACAGGTAATGATACAAGGAGACGTAGAATTCCCAAGGGTTCCGAACCGTACCAAGGAAAGGGAGATGGGAGTATTCTTTGGGCAGGAGCGCCCGTGGCAAATGATGGCCGACTTCTTGAGCTGAGGGAAAGAATTTTTTAATTACCTCAGTAACGAATGTGCCGCCTGACCGTGGCAGGTGCCCAAATACAAATTTGTCAGTAACTATCATCAGCTATCTCCTCGTCTTCACTCAGTGAAGACGAGCGTCGGTTGCACTAACTTCCAATAGCCGCTTTATTATCCTTCTACAAAGATGGAAGAAGCTCTCCCTTTCTCTAGGACGGTTTTGCATCAACAGCTTTAATTTGTGCACCACGACGAATAATGTTTCGAGTCTTGGGGACGCGCGCCTGTGTGTCTTCAATTTCAGACGAAGATGGGAGCTTTAGCACGGAGTAGGGTATCTGCTGTTTCTTTGCTGACTCTAACATTATTCTCTGTTGGCAAATATATCTTTCCAACTTGTCGCGGAAACCGTCCTCTTTCGCTATTTGCTGTTGGAACTGCTGCCACGCGCCAGATCTCTCTGGATGCAAGCTTCGCTTCTCAATTTCCTTCTCGTTCAACTGCAGAATAAAGACATGAACGGGCAGGGTTCTCAAAACGTTAATGATCTCATCATATTCTCTCTCAAGTTCCGGTTGCTGAATGATGGTAAACACGTACGTAGACAAATGGAATCTGTTCAAAAGAAAAACCGCCTTCTCGTCTCGACTGACGGTGTCTCTTATGTAGTTCACGAAAAGCTTCATAAACTTTATTCGTAATTCAAAAATGCCCTCAATCAGCATCTGTTTCCAAGAATGCAGTACCTCCCCTTCGGAATAGTCATGCACATCTCGATTTTTGAGTATCTTCTTTATGTACGCCTGAAGCGTGTCTTTGCCAGCTCCTGAAATTCCTTCTACAACAATTACACGAGATTCAAGTACGATCCTGTCCAGAAAGTGGGAGTCTTGATCTTGCGATCGCCGCAGCTGGTTCTGGCGAGCTTCCATCACTTTCGCTAGGACGGGGTTCTTGGACTCGACAACCAATCCATCACGGTTATCGGCGCTTTGAAGGGGGGACCACACGTAGATAGGGTCAATTTTCATAAATTTTCCTAACAAAAGAGTGAATTTATCATCTGCATGTTCACTAATATCTGATAATGACCATGACTGTCAATTGGCGACAAATAGTGCCACAGCTTATCGGCGTTTGCAGGCGAGTGAAAACGGCCGGCCGAGTGAATTTGAAAATAAATGTGCTGACTTCACGGAGCGTATAACTGATCTTCCAAGGGAAGGTTAGGCGCGCGGGGGGATACGTTTAGCGAGACGGCGCTTGCTAGATCTCTGGTCGTAAAGCATCGATTGCAAGAGCGCCATTATTTGATGACGATTACTGGCATATTTGAGGGATTATGAAATCGTGTCGTTGAGAGTCGCAGTTTCCTCGATGATGTCGAGGGCATTCAGTTTTCCAGGAGGCGAAAAAATGCAAGCGCTAAAATAACAGACGGACGATCTCGTCGACACAGAACTCAGCTTTCATGTCTGCCGTTCGAAGGTTAATTTCTGCTGCTTGCGGCCTTTCATAGTCGCTGTCAATGCCAGTGAAATTCTTTAATTCTCCACGCCTCGCTTTGGCATATAGACCTTTTGCATCGCGTCGCTCGCACTCCTCCAGCGGCGCATCCACGAAAATTTCGATGAACTCGCTAGGATCGAACAAGGAGCGGGCAAATTCACGCTCCGCTCGAAACGGGGAAATGAACGCCACGATCACAATCAGTCCGGCGTCGACCAAAAGTTTGGCCACCTCGGCGACTCGGCGAATGTTCTCTACTCGGTCGGCTTCCGTGAATCCTAAGTCCCGATTGAGTCCATGGCGAACGTTATCGCCGTCGAGTATGTAGGTGTGCTTGCCTTCGATATGCAAACGTTTTTCGAGAAGGTTTGCGATTGTCGACTTGCCCGAGCCGGACAGTCCGGTAAACCATAGGCAACATGCCTGTTGGTGTTTCAGCTTGGCGCGGGCGCTTTTCGTAATTTCGAGCGCTTGCCAATGGACGTTCTGCGATCGACGTAGCGCAAATCGAATTAAGCCCGCGCCCACAGTCTCGTTGGTTAGCTTGTCAATGATGATGAATGCGCCCAATCTTTTGACTTCATGATAGGGCGCAAACGGCAGCGACCGATCGAAGCTGACGTTCACCGTGGCGATTTCGTTCATGCCCAAACTCGTAGCCGCGAGATGGGCACCTGTGTTGATGTCCAGGCGGTGCTTTATGTCGGTGATCGTCAGCCCGGCAAACTTGGTGTGGATCAAGGCGGCGTAGGGGCGCCCCGGCAGCAAAGCGTGCTCACTCATCCATATCACCTCGGCCTCGAACTGATCAGCTGACTCGACCGGACGAGATGCCGCCGCAATGACATCGCCACGGCTAACATCGACTTCATCCTCAAGGACTAAAGTGACTGACTGCCCGGCGTGCGCCTCGATTTTGCTGCCGCTACACGTGACCACGTCCTTAATACGGCTGATGGCGCCCGAGGGACTGATCCGCACACTATCCCCCGGCGCGGCTTTCCCGCAGGCAATCCGTCCAGAAAACCCGCGAAAGTCGAGGTTGGGACGGTTTACCCACTGCACTGGCATCGCCAACGGCTGGGCCCTCTCGCTATCTTCTGTCTCAATAGTTTCGAGCCAGTGCAAAAATGTTGACCCTTCATACCACGGCATTACCGCGTGACCGGGCTCGACGATGTTGTGACCTTCGAGCGCCGACAACGGGATCGCGTTGATCGTCTTAAATCCGAGATCCTCGGCGAAACGCCGATAAGCGAGTTCGATTCCATCAAAAACGGATTGCGACCAATTCACGAGATCCATCTTGTTGACCGCGAGGGCTATGTGGCGAATACCGAACATCGAAGCAATCCGGCTATGGCGCTTGGTCTGGGTGAGCATTCCCTTGCGCGCGTCAATCAAAAGCACGGCCGCCCGGGCGGTTGACGCTCCCGTGGCCATATTGCGCGTGTACTGCTCATGGCCTGGGGTATCAGCTACAATGAAACGGCGCTTGGGTGTAGTGAAAAAGCGATAGGCGACATCTATTGTAATGCCTTGCTCACGCTCGGCCTGCAGGCCGTCGACCAGCAACGCAAAATCCAGCTGCTCACCCTGGGTGCCAAATTTCTTCGAGTCAGCCTTGAGCGTTTCCAGTTGATCCGCAAAAATTAATTTGGTCTCGTATAGCAAACGTCCGATTAACGTCGACTTGCCATCATCGACGCTGCCGCAGGTGATGAAACGCAGGGTATCCATCAAAAATATCCTTCCTGCTTCTTGCGTTCCATGGAGCCGGCGCCGTCATGATCGATGACTCGGCCCTGACGTTCGGACGTCGTTGCTCCGAGAATTTCCGCCACGATGTCATCAATAGTTGTGGCGCCGCTTTCCACTCCTGCTGTTAGTGGATAGCAGCCGAGGGTACGGAATCGGATCATACGTATTTCCGGGGTTTCACCGGGTGCGAGCGGTAATCGATGATCATCGACCATGATCCACTGGCCATAGCGCAGGACCACGGGTCGCTTGGCCGCGAAATACAATGGCACGATCGGTATGTTCTCTCGGCGGATGTATTGCCAGATGTCGGCTTCGGTCCAATTGGAGAGCGGGAACACCCGTATCGTTTCGCCGGGGTTGATGCGAGTGTTGTAGAGATTCCACAATTCCGGGCGTTGGGCTTTTGGCTCCCAACGGTGACCCGGCGCGCGAAACGAAAAGATCCGTTCCTTAGCGCGAGATTTTTCTTCGTCGCGCCTAGCGCCACCGAAGGCCACGTCGAACCCGTAGTTATCTAGAGCTTGCTTAAGCGCTTCGGTTTTCATGACATCGGTGTGATAAGCCGAGCCATGGGTGATCGGACCGATCCCCTCGGCGATTCCACGTGGATTAGTGTGGGTGATCAGCTCCAAACCCAGTTGCTGCGCCGTGCGGTCCCTAAACTCGATCATCTCGCGAAACTTCCACCCGGTATCGATATGCATCAACGGAAACGGAATAGGGCCGGGGTAAAAAGCTTTTTGCGCCAAGCGCAACATCACTGACGAATCTTTGCCGATGGAATACAGCATCACCGGCTTGGCAGCGGTCGCGGCTACTTCGCGAATAATTTCGATGGACTCGGACTCAAGCTCGGAAAAGATGGTGTCACACATATCGATACGCCTAACCATTATGATTGCGTCTATCGCTGTTTACGTTGGAATAGCCCAACTGCGGCAATAAAGTCTAGCACTCAGTTGCATTTTAACTGCGTGGCGCAACTCGAGAACGGCGTTTACTTTGCAAAAATCTAGCAAACCGTCCTAATCTATGCACGTTGTTGCGGGCTCGGCTAGCTACTCCGGGGAGGAATTAATGCGGCGGCAGTAGTGACGAAGCAAATGCAGTCGCTCCAGTATTGATCGAGTCCATCGGTGATGATTACTAGCTGATTGCTCAGACTGGGCGTTGATCGACACGATCGAGAAGGTTCCGAATAAGATCGTCGGCGCGATCAGCCGCAACGACGAAATCTCGCGCGCCTCGCGTAGCAAGATTCTTTGGGACAATCCGACCAAGGCGTTTGGCTTGGGGACGTAGGTAGAACCGAGCAACGAAAATCATAAGGATCTAAAAAAAGAGCCCGAATCATATGGCCTCGGGCTCTTTTTTTTATAGTGGTGGATGCAAGCAAACTCACGAGGTGCTGCGTGCGGCGAGTAATACATCGGATATCTAAATATTGAGAACGGACTTCTGGTGCGATGGGTCGATCCGCGGGAACTCAAATATCGATCGAACAATTTTTCGAATTTAACAGAGTTCTAAGTTCTTGACAGCGGCATGAGCTTTTATATATAAGCATGCAGCTACTTGTAGATATAGTGGATTAAGATGCCAGAATCGTAATCGAATCAGTATAAGGCAACCGTCGGCAAGCGGTTCAAGAGACTCCCGGCATCCGGGTTTTCGCTCAGTTGAGAAATTGCAACAGACGGGAGCATGGTGATGAATATCCTAATAGCGCCCTCGGGTTTTAAAGAAGGTCTCAGTCCCGAAGAGGTGGCTGATTGTATCGAACAAGGAATTCTACGGGTGCTGCCTGACGCGCGCATTTTCAAGGCTCCTTTAGTCGATGGTGGAGAGGGTTTCACCAACACTTTGATCAATGTCACGGGTGGAAAAAGTTACCACGTAGCGGTGACTGGACCTGTGGGCGAGCCGGTTCAAGCTAGCTGGGGAATCCTCGGCGGTTCAGGGCCAAAAACTGCGGTCATGGAAATGGCCTCAGCGGCTGGACTACGCCTGGGTCCCGAGGCGCTACGGAATCCTTTGTACACTACCACTTATGGCGTTGGTGAGTTGATTAAGCATGCGCTCGACGCTGGCACTGAGCGCATCTTAATCGGCTGTGCCGACTCGGGAACTACGGATGGCGGTTCTGGCATGGCCCAAGCTCTTGGGGTTCGCTTATTGGATCGCGAAGGGCGAGACATTGGTTGGGGCGGCGCCGAACTCAAAAAACTGTCACGGATAGACTTATCGACTCGAGATCCAAGAATTGCAAACGTTCAGATTGACGTTGTGTGTAATTTCAATTCGCTCTTGTGCGGAAAAAACGGCACGGCGCGTTTGTTCGGCTCCCAAAAGGGTGCGACTCAATCGGGTGTTGACATGCTCGTAGACGCACTGGAGCAATTCGCCGCTATTATCAAGCGGGAACTAAAAATGGATCTACAGACTTTGCCTGGCGGTGGTGCGGCAGGCGGCTTAGGTGCCGGATTACACGCGTTTCTGAATGCCAACCTTCATCATCGCTACGAGATTGTCATGCGGTATCTCGAAATCGATGAACCGCTTCGTCATGCCGATTTAGTAGTCACGGCAGAAGGTTGTATCGATTCTTCAACCGCACGCGGAAAAATCCCTTGCGAGGTTGCCCGGCGCGCCCAAGAGTTTGGGATACCGACCGTAGCTTTAGTAGGGATGGTTGGGCCAGGCGCAGGAGTGACATTAACGCATGGGATAGATGCATACTCGTGTATTCTCGACTCGCCGATGGACAGAATAAGCGCGATTGAACGAACTCCGGAACTGCTTACGCAAGGCGCAGAGAGTTTTGTCCGTACGATGTTGGTCGGTAAAAAGCTGGCAAAAAAAATGCTTCGCCCTGCCGGACATGTTGATGAGATCACGCTAGGCCAGAGCCTTGAGGTTGATCGGTCATTTGATGATACTCTGATGTTTAAGGATCGGCTTTCCTTTGATATGAGGACACCACTAAATCTCGTGATTGCTTATGCCAAGATGATCAAGGACGGCTTGTTGGGTGAAACCAACTCAGAACAGAAAATAGCACTGACACAGGCAATCAAACATTCATATTGGATGCTCTCAATTGTAAATAGTCTGACGCAACCGACACTAGAAATGCAGACTGAGATTTTCAATGAGCCAGCTCGAAAACTTGACTCTTAATCGGGAATTGCCAAACGTTAAACGGTCGATTGCCAAGCCGCAGCTAACTAAATAGTTAGCTGTCAAATCTCCTCATTTTTGTTCGCGTCATTCCCGTCCGACGCACACCGGACTTACCGGTAAATTGGGTTTCCGATACCTGCGATCGCAGTGCTCGGCTCGACCGCAATCAACTAAATTGCGCACTTCGACCTAGTTTTGTCCGCTTTTATCGATCCTCTTAAATCTGCCGATCTTTTGCAAAGTTGAGCGATTAAATATTGCAGTGTACTAGCGTTCCCAAGACTGCCTCAGTGTTCTCAAAGTTCCTGAAAGTGTCGAATCGGTTCTCTGCCGTTAGAAGACTCGGAATCGAGACGATGGGGCAGTTGCCCAAATTAGCTATCGGCACGCTGATTGCCTTAATGGGATTCGTGTGAAATTTGTAAAATCTTCTCGACGGATATTGAAAATATTAGTTGCCGTCTTCAGCTTATTCAAAGTGTGGTTAACCCCAGCATTCTCAACAGAAGGGAGATCGTTGTGAAGGGACTATATGTAAAGTTGTTTTTTTTCATGGCGTCATTTGGGGCCGTGCTCAATGCGAATGCCAGCACGTTAACGATTGGGCGGGTGTCGAATGACCCAGAAAAAACTCATCGCCAGCTTAAGCCAATTCTAGATTACGTCGTTGATAAACTGCGCGACGTCGGTGTTGGCGACGGGGCGATTAAAATTGCAAAAGATCAGAATGAGATGATCGGTTTTTTAAAACAGGGAAAAGTAGATTGGGTTCAAAAAGGTGTGTTCGATGCGTTGGCTTACCAGAAGGATGCCGGCGCGGAAATTGTCTTGCGCAGCTGGCGCGAACAAGTGCCGAACTACTATTCGATCATCTTTTCTAGGAAGGACAGCGCCATTGGTTTGTTAAAAGATCTGGTCGGCAAGAAGATTGCGTTCCAGGATAAGGATTCGACCTCAGCATTTTTTGTGCCTTCCGCGGTGTTGAGAAAAGCCGGATATGCGCTCGTAGAGCTATCATCGCCGAGCGAAAAGGTGCCGGCCGGCAAAATCGGTTATGTTTTCGCCGGTAAGGAATTGTCGATTACCACTTGGGTGCATCGCGGACTCGCCGATGCCGGGGCCTATCACAATCAGAACTGGGAAAAGCCCACGGATAACCCTGAAGGCATGAAAAAGGATTTGAGAATCATTTATCAAGGGAAGCCGATGCCTCGTATGATCGAAATCTTTGCCAAGGATTTCGATACCAAGATAAAAGTCAAGCTGAAGCAGGTTTTGCTCCATGCTCACGAAGATCCCGCGGCAAAGGAAGCGTTGAAAGCGTACGGTCCTGATACTGCCAAGTTCGACGAATTCAAAGGCAAGACCAAGGAGGAATTGACCGAGGCAATGTCGTTGGCGAAATACATGAGCGTCCCGCAGTAACGCCATCGGAGCAGGAGTTGGATTTTGAAGCTCAGTGTAAAGTACTCTGCGACGATTCTCTCGCTAATCTTTTGCATTGTTCTCGCATTCGCATCGGTTATTCTGATCCAATTTCGATCAGAGATCGCCCGCCTAAACTCGAGTAGCGCCGAGGCTTTACGCCAGAGCGTATTAAAAGGGATCAGGGAAAAAGAATCCGCGTCGGTTCGAGTGTTGGCCTCCACGCTCACCAATCCATTGTATCAGCTCGACATGCTTAAGATTGGCGAGCTGGTATCGGCGGTGCGTCAGCAATCCGACGTTCTCTACGTCAACGTTTTTGACAGGGACCGCCGGGTCATCGTCGACGGGACAAAGACGTTGGCAACTTATGGCCGTTTGCTCGACGATCCGCTGACCACTCAGAGCATGCGCACGGCGCAGCTTTCGACGGCCGTCATGGGTGAAGAGTTTCACATTGCCATTCCCGTGAAAATTCAAGATGAAATTATTGGCGGGGTCAAAATCGGCTATT